>Ga0209628_10003724_pt1 | contig 10790 bp, 10 predicted proteins | sample TergutCu122P4_FD_187285 | JGI IMG/M metagenome (GOLD analysis project Ga0209628, IMG submission 187285) | Cubitermes ugandensis P4 segment gut microbial communities from Kakamega Forest, Kenya - Cu122 P4 (SPAdes) (version 2) | ecosystem: Host-associated > Arthropoda: Insects > Digestive system...
GCTAATGATCCGTACATTGTTGAATTGAAGGAAACAGTAAAACAGCTTCGTGAGCAAAAAAGCCGGGCGAAGTTCAGCTTTGAAATGGCGATGGTTTCTCGCTCTTCATTCAGCGCTCAGGAATTGTCCAAGCTGCTTTTGCACCCTGTATTGCAAGGGATGATCTCCGCACTGGTGTTTGTAGGCGGGGATAATCCGGGCTTTGTAAGTATAGTGGATGGAGTTTTATGGATAAAAGATATCGATGGAGATACACACAAAACGGGTAACGACGATGCGTTTTGTATCGCGCACCCCCATGATTTTATTCGTCATAAATGTTGGAGTGAATATCAGAAATATCTGTACCAAAACCAGATTAAACAGCCTTTCAAGCAAGTTTTCAGGGAGTATTACCCGATAACAACGGATGAACTGGAAGCTGTCGATTTATCGCGCAGATATGCCGGAAATCAGGTGCAGCCGCGTAAAGCGATGGCATTGCTGAAAACACGGGGCTGGACGTCTGATTACAATGAGGGAATCCAACGTGTGTGGCATAAAGAAAACCTGATAGCGCGGCTGTATGCGCTGGCGGACTGGTTTTCCCCCTCGGAGATTGAGGCTCCGACACTTGAGGTAATTAAGTTTTTCGGCAGGGACAGTTTTGCCGCTGTGCCATTTTCCGATATTTCACCGATAGTATTTTCCGAAACTATGCGCGATATCGATTTAGCAGTCAGTGTAGCGCACGCAGGAGGCGTTGACCCTGAAACAAGTCAATCCACCGTTGAGATGCGCATAGCCCTCGCCCGCGAACTTCTTAAAATGCTTTCTGTTGAAAACGTAGTATTTCAAACCGCGCACGCGCTGGTTAAAGGGAGTTTTGGTGAGTACTCGATACATATGGGTTCAGGCGTCATCCATAAGTCAGGCTACGGGATGATTTCTGTTTTGCCTGTGCATTCGCAATTCCGCGGTCGTATCTTTCTGCCATTTGTGGATGACGATCCGAAAACCGCCGAAATTCTTTCCAAGATCCTGTTGTTTGCAGATGATAAGAAAATCAAAGATCCCGGTATTCTGAGCCAAATTATATAGTACACTATACAGAAAAATAACAGCAGAAGCGCTATACGTGATTTTCAAAAAGGCAACAATTTGCCGTCAGCCATATACTATCCGGAAACACGAGGTAATTATCATGCGCATTTGTATACTTTTTGGAAGCCCAAAACCAAACGGAAATACAGCTGAAATATGTAAACCATTCATGGATGAACTAAGGATCCTTGGCGCGGAAGTGGAATACATTCCGCTATACGAAAAAAACATATCGCCGTGTAAAGGTTGTTTCCACTGCCAACATATCGAGGCTGAATTTGGCTGCGCGCAACAGGACGACATGCAAGCTATTGTCGGGAGTATTATGAAAGCCGATATATTGGTGTTCGCGACGCCGATATATACATGGCAAGCCACAGCGCCGATAAAGGCGGTCATGGACCGGATGTATGCTCTCAATAAATATTATGGCTCCGTTCCGCGATCCGTTTTGAATAAAGGGCAATCATACGCCCTTATAACAACGTGCGGGTATGAGCCCGGGTATGGCGCCGGGTTGTTGGAGGAGGGGATCCGGCGCTGGAGCAAACACTCAAAAATTCCATATCTCGGCATGTACGGAGTGCAGGACAAAGGCGACCCGGCAGCGTTCAGGACCGAGGAAGTTATCGCCGGCGCCCGCGACTTTGCCAGAAAATTAATGACAAAAGGATAACTTCCATCCGCCATCCTACTTCCACATTCGTTGCGTGATCTCGCTCTTAAGAAAGAGCCTGTTCTTTGGTGAAGATTTGACAGGATGCAGCTTTCCCCGCCGGATCAGGTCGTCGATGTTCTGCCTTGAACACTCCAGCAACTCTGACGCCTCGGCTGTGTTAATGATCCTCATTTCCACAAAACTGCGGAAATCATCCGAAGAGAGCGGTATGACTTCGCCACAGGAGTACAGGACGTTGTCCGCTAAGTTCAGATTTTCACCCCAGCAGACGCCAAAACCTCCGGTCTGGACGGAAACTGTACGGAACAGATCATCACTTTTTATCAGCCGAGCAAATGTGGCGCTCTTTTCCAATATCGGCCGCAAATTGCATTTCTTGATGAGCCCGTCCCGGAAGAATACGAGCAACTGTTTTTCGGAAAGAGGGACAACATCTTCGATTTTCTTCAGAAAACGAGCAGCCAACTCAATCGGCAGCTCGTTTTCGGCTATTGGTACCAGATAATGATCGTCCTGCGAGCAGCGGCCGTCCGCCAGTATTAAAAGTTCAAATTCATCGTAGGCATTCAAGCCGTTATCCCTCAGTATCTGCCCGAGATTCTGCCTGTCCGGCGGAACGATTCGCTGCTGAACCCAGAGCTTGCTCCAATACGCGTTGACGGTACGCTCACCGCGCTTGAGAAAAGATGAGAGCAGCATTGGCGTTTCCCATGGATCGGCATCGTCAGGGAGTTCAATATAAAAGCGCTTCTCCATTTCATAATAAAGCAGCCATGCAAGATTCTTTCCTGTTGTATCGTTTTCATCTCTTATCGCAAAAATCTTCATATTGCAACCACCTTCCCCAAATCATCTCCCATATCTTATCCAGCCATACCCTGCTAAGAGCATCCGTAAGACCATCAAATATGGCTTCCCTGTCGGTAAGACGCAACGGATGCAGCGCCGGCATTTGTCCGGCAGGAATCAACTTCAGATTTTCCCATGAAGAGCGCGAGCCGACAAAGCACTGGACCGGCTTATCTTCCATGATCTGTGCGGCGGTTACTGATGCTTCGTCATAACAGTTGAACAGAAGCGATATTCCGTGGTCGAAAAGCGGAGCCGGCTGTAGAGTCTTTTGCCCGGAGTTCCGTATGATTTCGATATTAGCGCCATGCCGGTCACGATTCAATATTATATAATCCACTATGAGCATCTTCCGGATATATTCCGACCAGCCATAACGGATACAGAAGTCAAGCGGCGTCTCATTTTCAAGACGCTCAGCCTGATAAAGCGCGTCCAGAGCCAGCTTACTTTCTCCGCGGCGCTTAAAATCTTTGGATGCGCAAAGCCATGTCGTGTATGGCTTATCATCAATTAGAATATCGGCATGTATCAATCGGTATTGCAGATGTTCTATGCCTAAAATTGTCAGAAGACGGTCAACGATCAACTCGTTAACGCATTCATGACCAATTATTCCATTTATTGTATCGAAACAGGAAAGCTTGTAATATATTTTTTCTCCGCCCAGATCTGAATATGCTTTGAGAAACGATCCGGTAGTTCCAGAGGAATTGCGGATTTTTGACCATGACAACCACGTAAGGTCCTGTTTTTCACGAATAATTTGTGTTTCCATTTGTTCACCTTCTTTTTGTATTTCGACTATATCATGCTACTTGTCATATGTCAAGTAGCATGAACACAGGGGGACGGTTCCTGTGTGTTGATAACAACACGCATGAACCGTCCCCCTGTGTTCCCACTTTACCACACGATAAATCTGTGATATCCTGTCCGCATCATTCTCAAAAAAACGAAGGAGAGAGAGCATATGGGCTGTATAGATCAGAAAATGAAAGTGGAGCTGGGCGGGCTTCCGCAAAAAATTCATATTAAAACTAATGATGACACAATGCCGGTTTTACTGTTTCTGCACGGTGGGCCGGGTGTGACAAACCGGCACAGTGTAGTGAAGTTTAATACAGACCTGCTTGATACTTTTACGCTTGTTGCCTGGGACCAGCGCGGGACAGGAGGTTCTTACCGCGGAGTTTCCCGTGAGACGCTGAATGTCAAGCAGATGACAAACGACGCGGCGGAGCTTGTTGACTTGCTGTGTCTGCGCTTCAAAAAGGACAAGCTGTTCATTATCGGCGGGAGCTGGGGCAGTGAGCTCGGCACACATCTCGCGTATCGGTACCCGGCGAGGATCGCGGCATACGTGGGCTTTGGGCAGGTAGTTAACGGCGCTGAAAACGAAACGATCAGCTATCGTTTTGCGCTTGAAGCCGCGCGCGCCGCCGGAGACATTGACGCCGTAAAGCGGCTGGAGGAACTCGGGGAGCCGGTATGCGGGGTATATAAGGGCGGTTTCGACGGTCTTATGATACAACGAAAAATCATGATGAAATATGGCGGATACTCGCCCGATAAGAAAAAACGCGGCATTTTCAGTTCTTTCGTCAAGCCGGTGTTGCTGTCCGGCGAGTACAGTATCGGCGATCTTATCGGGTTTATCAAAGGCTATAAATTCGTACTGAAAGCTATGTGGGAGGAAGTCGCCGGGGTAGATCTGGCAGGCGCCTGCCCGTCTTTTGAAATGCCGTACTTCATATTCGACGGTCGGCTTGACTTCAATACGCCCGCGTCGCTTGTCGAAGAGTATTTCAACAAAATAGAAGCTCCCCGCAAGGAGCTGATATGGTTTGAAAACTCCGGCCATAACCCGTTGGGTGATGAACCGGAGCGGTTTAAGACACTATTAAGGGAAAAACTCAGAGAAGTAGCGGAAACAGAGAGGAATAACGGCAAGCGGGTGTAAGTCTTTGCCAGGCTATATCAATACCAGGGCACTTGTATAAAAACGCATTTGTCGTCATAACGCAAAAATCATTGAGGGACGGTCGCCCTCGACCGTCCGCGAAATCAGCAAAACCGTCTGAATCGGACGGTCGGGGGCGATCGTCCCTCGCGTCAATACAAATCCGTGCTCATGTATTTCAAACCGCAGTCGTTGATTACGATGCCTATATTCTTGCCTTTTTCTTCGTTTTGTAAAAGCCTGACAGCAGCCATAAGGTTTGCTCCGGATGAAAAGCCTGCGAATACTCCCTCCGCGGCGGCTAAAAGCCGCGTAGTATTTACGGCGTCCTCATCATTTACCGTAATACACCCATCTATAAGCGCGCGATCTATCACCGGCATTTCTTTGGCATATCCGCCGCCCTGAATACCATGGGTCGCCCCTTCTATAATCTCATTCTTGTAATAAGCGCATCCATAAGGCTCCACGGCATAACAACGTATTCCGGGATCATGGCGTTTAAATGCGCGGGCATATCCCGCAAAAGTCCCGCCGGTCCCGACAAAATCGGCAAACACCTGTATTTTACCTTGCGATTGTTCCCACATCTCCTCAGCCGCGATTTCCTGCGCCAACGCGTTGTCTGAGTTGTTGAACTGATTGAGGTAAAACGCGCCTGTTTCCTTCACAAGCCGCTCGGCTTCTTCCTCAACAAGCCTCAGGTCCTCGCCGGAGACTTTACCCTTGATTGCGCCGGGCGCCTGGTCGACAAGAACTACTTCTCCGCCGAACGCGTCGATCATTTTTACCCGCTCGATGGAGTTTCCGCGGGACATGACGCAAATGAACCGGTATCCCTTTGCGGTACAGACCAAAGCGACCCCTGTGCCGGTGTTACCGCTTGTCACTTCAAGAACAGGCTGCCCCGCCTTCAGGAGGCCTTTTTTTTCCGCGGCTTCGATCATTCCCAGCGCGATCCGGTCTTTTTTTGAAAAGCTGGGATTCAAATGTTCGAGCTTTGCGAAAATATGGCCTTCATAGCCGAAATGTTTTTTTATCTTGTCGAGACGGAGCAGCGGAGTCTCTCCGATCGCCTGAGTAATGCTTGTAATATACGTTTTCATCGTTTTATACCTTTCTAAGTCTCTAACTACCAATAATCACCGCAAAAGGGTAAAAAAATTATATCATCCGCGAAGTGGATTTTACAAGTATACATTTGCGTTCCGTAGGGACGACCGCCCGGCGGTAGGCGCGCCGAGGGCGACGCGCCCTACGACGATTGGCGCGCCGAGGGCGTCGCGGCAATCCATATATGCACAATAATCAAAAACGTTCCGTAGGGACGACCGCCCCCGGTCGTCCGTGTAGTGCGGTTTAATCGGCATTTGCGGATGATCGGGGACGACCGCCCGGCGGTAGGCGCGCCGAGGGCGTCGCGCCCTACGACGATTGGCGCGCTGAGGGCGTCGCGCCCGACATGCCCTTTGTGTATTTTAACAAAAAATGCGTTTTTATGCGATTGCCCTGCTATGCGCCCAGATAAGCCTTTATCACGGTGTCATTGGTGAGAATTTCCTCGCCGGTGCCGCTGAGGGTGATCTCCCCGGCTTCCATAACATATGCAAAGTCCGCGATTTTCAGCGCCATCCTGGCGTTTTGTTCTATCAGGAGTATTGTAACACCTTCGCCGCTTATCTGCTTGATTATTTGAAAGATATCGCTCACCAGCAATGGAGAAAGACCAAGCGAAGGTTCATCCATCATCATAAGTTTAGGCCGAGACATAAGCGCCCTGCCGACGGCAAGCATCTGTTGTTCACCGCCTGACATCGTGCCCGCAAGTTGTTTTTCTCTTTCTTTCAACCGTGGGAACAGCTTAAAGACCCATTCGATATCCTCGGAGAACGTGTTTCTCGGTTTGGAATACGCGCCCAGCACCAGGTTTTCAGTAACGGTGAGGTCGGGGAATACCCGGCGCCCTTCCGGGACGAGAGTGATACCGCTCTTTACGATATCTTTTGTCGGCAATGCCGAAATATCGATTCCTAAAAACTTCACGGTTCCGGTTTTCTTTACCAGATTGCAGATCGCGCGTAAGGTCGAGGATTTTCCGGCGCCGTTAGCGCCGATAAGGGTGACGATCTTTCCTTCGGATACCGAGAATGAAATATCCCTGACAGCTCTTATGCCGCCGTATTTGACATTCAGGTTGGTGATCTCAATCATCTGCGTCCACCCCCAGATACGCTTCTATCACTTGCGGGTTGGACTTGATCTCATTCGGCGCCCCGTGCGCGATAGTAAAACCGTGATCGAGGACATATATTCTCTCGCAGATTCCCATTACAACTTGCATGTGATGCTCAATAAGAAAAATGGTGAGGTCGTATTTTTTTCTGATACCGGTGATAAAGGTCATCAGATCGTTTGATTCCTGCGGGTTCATACCCGCGGCGGGCTCATCCAGCAGCAACAGTTTGGGGTGCGCCGCCAGCGCGCGGGCGATTTCCAGCCTTCGCTGCTGACCGTAAGGCAGCGATCCCGCTTTATCTTTCCGCGCGTTATACAATCCTACGCTTTCCAGCAGTTCATATGCCTCCAGGTACATGCCTCTCTCCTGGTTTATATACTTCGGTAGTCTTACGGTCGCGCTGACCCAGGACGATTTCAGCTGAAAATGAAATGCGACAAGGATATTATCCAGCACAGACATGTTGGGAAAAAGGCGGATGTTCTGGAATGTCCGGGCAATTCCCAGCTTTGTTATCTTGTGGGTCTGCATACCTGTCAGGTTTCTGCCCTCAAACAGGATCGTCCCTTCCGAGGGCGTATAAATCCCTGTGATAGCATTAAACGCCGTGGTCTTACCGGCGCCGTTCGGGCCGATCAGACCGACAAGTTCGCCTTTTTTCAGGTCCAGATTAAATTGATTGACCGCTATTAATCCGCCGAACTTAATCGTCAGATTACTAACATTAAGAAGATCCATACTTGTTGTCTTCCTTTATGCCGAAGATCCTCCACGAAAGCTCGCGTTCCCCGACTATACCTTCACGCAGGAAAATGACCACAATGATCAGTATGCCGGAAAAGACCAGCATACGCATACCCGGAACCCCCGGAATGATAACAAAACCCAGATCGACCGATGATTCGACCGCGCGCAGCAATTCCAATAATACCGTAACGAGGGTTGCCCCGACGATCGAGCCTGTAATACTTTTCATGCCTCCAAGCACGATCATCAGCAATACCTGAAAGGTAAGCGTGAAACGGAACATGTTCGGATCGATGGTGGCGATCAGTGAAGCCGTCAATCCCCCGCCGATCCCCGCAAAAAACGCGCTTATTGTAAAGGCGAGTATTTTGCTCCTGAAAATATTGATTCCCATTGCCTGCGCGGCAACCTCATCTTCACGTATGGATTTCAGCGCCCTGCCATAACTGGAGGAAATAAACGCCGCTATGAATATCACCGCAAAAGCGGCTAATCCCCATGTCCAGTACATATTCGCAATGGTGGGGATGCCCTTTAAACCGAGAGCGCCATTGGTGACTTTTTGTAGATTCACAAATACAACGCATACTATTTCTCCGAAACCCAGCGTCGCAATGGCTAAATAGTCGCCTCTGAGCCTAAGAACAGGCGAGGCTACCAGAAAACCGATCGCGGCGGCGAGCAGGCCTCCGATCACGAGAGCAATAATAAACGGAGTATGAAGCGACGCCAGAAAAGCGACCTGTGGCTCCATAAAGAAATTCATCGCTTTGCCTTCAACGGACATAGTCAGCAGGGCGGTCGTATATGCTCCGATGGACATAAAACCGGCCGCGCCGAGAGAAAAAAGCCCGGTGAAACCGTTGGTCAATGTCATTGACAGCGCAAGAATGACATTGATAGCGATAAGATTCAGTATTCTGACAATATATCTGTCCAGAAATTTTTCACTGCAGAAAACAAGGACAAACATTACAACCAATAAAGCGAGAATTATAACAAGTTTTTTAACTTTCATCATAATCACCTTACACTTTACTGGCGATTTTTTCACCGAGGATACCTGTAGGCCGGAAGAGCAGGATGAGTATTAGAATCAGAAACGCGAACGCGTCCTTATATCCCGAAAGACCCGGTATAAAGGCGACAAGCATTATCTCCACCATACCGAGTATCAAACCGCCCACAACAGCGCCGGTAATATTGCCGATACCGCCCAGTACCGCGGCGCAGAAGCATTTCAGCCCGGGTAATACGCCGATATACGGATGGATCTGAGGGTATCTGAGACTCCAGAGTATACCTCCGAACGCCGCCAGAAACGACCCGATGCCAAAGGTGACCGCTATCACATGATTGACGTCGATGCTCATCAGGCTCGCAGTCTCAAAATCTCTGGCGCACGCGCGCATTGCCATTCCGAATCTGGTTTTGTTCACAAGATAGAGCAGCCCGATCAACAGTAAAACCATTGCCACTGGGATAATGAATGTCAGAAGCGGGATAGTGATACCGCCCGGTTTCAGGACGATTTCGAATACTGCCGGTGTGTGAAATCGTTGAGGGCGCCCGCCGAATACAACAGTCGCAAGGTTTTCAAGGAAGAATGAAACGCCGACGGCCGATATGAGCACGGATATTCGCGAAGACTTGCGCAGCGGGGCATAGGCGACTTTTTCGATAAATACGCCGACGATGACCGTCATGATCACCGCGCCGATGACAGCCAGCCACCAGGGCAGTTTGAAGAGGCCATAACCGAAGTATACGAAGTACGATGAAAGCATTATTATGTCGCCGTGGGCGAAATTAATGAGCCGCACGATTCCGTAAACCATGGTGTAACCTATTGCGATCAAAGCGTACAGGCTGCCCAAAGCCAGTCCGATGACCAGATACTGAACTAAAAAATCGACAGTCATAACTACCTCGCGTGTGAGGCGGTTTGCATTTTGCAAACCGCCTCACATATTAATTGTTATTTGGGTGTTACAGCCTTGACAAAGTTGAATTTGCTGTTTTCGATTTTTTCGATTATAACATCCTTAACGGGGTTGTGATTCTCGTCGAAGTTGATAACGCCTGTGACGCCGACGAAATCTTTGACCGACGCCAGGGCGTCCCTGATCGCGGCCGGGTTGTCTGAGCCCGCTCTCTTAATTGCGTCGTAAATCAGCATGTATGCGTCGTAGCTTAACGCGGCGGCCGAACTGGAAGGCTTGTTGTACTTCGCTTCGAACGCTTTGCAGTAAGCGGCGGCGGATTCGCCGGTGCGCAGCGGGTCAAAGTGAGTCGAGAAATAGCTGCCGTCTATTGCCGCGCCGCCGATTTCAGCGAATTCGGGCGTATCCCATGTATCCGGGCCCATAAATACCGCCGTTATGCCGAGGTCCCTTGCCTGCTTGGCGATGAGACCCGCGTCGCCGTAGTTGCCTGCGGGGATAAAGAGGACGTCGGGTTGTGTTTTCTTGATTTCAGCGAGCTGTGCCGAGAACTCCTGGTCGCCGCTCTTGTACTTGACGTCGGTGACGGTTACCCCTGCAGCTTCCTCAAATGCTTTCCTGAAAAAGTTCGCGATGCCAACAGAGTAGTCGTTTGAAGCGTCCAGAATGATCATAGCGGATTTCGCGCTTAACTCATTGACCGCGAATTGCGCGAGCGCGGTACCCTGCAGGGGATCGATGAAGCATGCCCGGAAGATAAAGCTTTTGCCCTGTGTTACCAGCGGGTTTGTCGCGGTATTCGCAACCATCGGGATACCCGCCGCCTGCGCCACTTCCGAACCGGGGATCGCAAGGCCGCTGGAATAGCTGCCGATGATCGCGCAAACTTTGTCTCTCTCGATCAGGCGGGTCACAGCGTTGGAAGCCTCGACTTTGTCGGATTTGTCGTCAACGAGCGCCAGTTTGATAGGCCTTCCGAGGACCGAAGGATTTTGCTCATGAGCGAGGTTAATGCCTTCCATTGACATCTCTCCGCCTGCGGCGTTGGAGCCGGTCATAGGCAGATAAATGCCGATCACGATCTCGCCGGCATTTGAAGACGGAGCTCCGGAAGGAGCGGCGCCGGACGGGGCGGCGGGCGGGTTTTCCTTTTTTTGGCATCCAACCAAAACGGCCGCAAGGAAGATGGTCGCCAGGAGTAATGCTATGATTTTCTTTGCCATATTATTTCACCTCTTTATAAATTTGGACCCTGTAAGAACATTTCCACAGGGTCTTGATAACACCATG
>Ga0209628_10003726_pt1 | contig 10788 bp, 8 predicted proteins | sample TergutCu122P4_FD_187285 | JGI IMG/M metagenome (GOLD analysis project Ga0209628, IMG submission 187285) | Cubitermes ugandensis P4 segment gut microbial communities from Kakamega Forest, Kenya - Cu122 P4 (SPAdes) (version 2) | ecosystem: Host-associated > Arthropoda: Insects > Digestive system >...
GGTCACAGCTACCAAAATCGTCAGGGGTATGTACTAGTCGCCCTCCCACAACAAGAGGCGACAGACCGTGCTTTGCCTAAGCATAGCCGGCCTGTACATTATTAAAAATAATATCTTTACCTAACAACAGAGTTAAGTGAAATGGTGGTAAATTTTGATATAGTGATCAGGTGACATCAAATTTATTTAAGCGCGCGCCGTGTTGAGATCGAGATTTGTAGTGATTCATCTACCACGAACACAGGTGCGCCACGTTCACCAACTCTTCTTCTTCTTTTCAACGTCTACGTTGAGTTACCGAGTGGCATTGATTTTGTACCGAGAGATATTATTAAATTTAACATCAATATTACTAGAATGAGTTAACAGGTGGTAATAAATATATTATTAAATAGGAACGGTGGAGTTCTACCTTAGGTTAACATCAACAACTAGCTAGGAGTAAGTCAAAGCAATAATTATATTATTAAAAAAGGAACAATATAAACACTACGATGCCAATACCTACACCGATATTATTAAATAGAAACGGTAGAGTTCTAACTTAGATTATTAAATAGGAACTATAAAAGCGGTGGAGCTAATAATACAATAACACTAATAGAAACGGTGGAGTTAATCTCAACATCTATCGAGGTATTAATTATATTATTAAATACAATCTATAGAAGCGGTGGAACTTACTACATCAAACCTTACCTTAGGTTAGTGCCAAGAGCCAGCGCTGGCGCGGGGCGTGGAGCGCATTAATTTTATTTCTAAACACACACACACCATAACAAGGTTAACATAACGAGTCATCTCCTTATGATGTCAACGGTCAAGGGGCAGCTAGCCGAAAGTCCAACGCGTGCCTGAAGAAAACCTTTATTCCCCGCAATATTATTAAAACGGTAAAGTTCAAACTCATAGTCAGGTTAGCGCTGCAGCCGGCTGCAGGGCAAATGCGGCAGCTGGCCGAGAGCATCGCGCGCATTAAACTTATTTCTAAACACACACCATAGGGTTATCGTAGTGAGTCACTTCCTTATGACGTCAACGGTAAAGGAGCAGCTAGCCGAAAGTCCGGCGCGTGCCTGAAGAAAACCCCTATTCCCTACAATATTATTAAACAGTAAAGTTCAACCTCATACTCAAGTTAGCGCGCCGGCCGGATGCTAGGCAAACACGGCAGCTGGCCGAAAACCTAACACACACCCAACAAGGGCAAGGGCGGGGGATTTTGTCATAGGTCAAAGGTCACCACGGGCGGGAAGGATGTTTATATCCTGATTACGTCATAGGCTAATGGGCACCTGGCAGAGGAATTGCGTCATGCATGTTTCATAGGTCAAGGGTCAAAGGTCAAGGTCACACCTCCCCAACCTACGCCATTCTACTCATCGAAGACAGTCATATTTTGTTTTTCAAACACCCACACTTTGCACATCAGCACAAGCATTATACTGTCGCACTTCACTGCCTATGTGAACTGTTTGTCACTTTTTTCCACACTGTAACATTATTATGGAACATTATAACATGTAACACTAAGACATCTTAATTTCTTTGCTGCACAAATTAGTAAGCCAAATTACTACTCCATTGCATTTCTTTTCACCAGTCTATGAATAGTTTTCTTATTAGCAGACTGGTTAATTTCACTGTATAGCACAATACTAACCCTATTTATTTATTTCACTAGATTCCAATTACTTCACAAAATTTAAGTGTTGTGCACATCTGAAAAGTGAGTTAACGAGCAATTTTAAGGAATTAACCTTAACCATTATAAACATAATTTCATTTCTCAACATATAATGCCCGCATACATTATTTGAGTCTGTCCATTCCCCACGGTGTTTAATCCTCTCCGGTTCGTGTTTCCAACTCCATTATTCTAAGTTTGATGACTTTGGGGGGTCATTTTCTGTCCTGTACGGCTTCAATTACCTTTTGTTGTATTCGCCCTTTAATTTTCCTTTGTTGTCCACTATTTCATAAGTTGAATGAGGCAATATTTTGTTGATAATATACGGTCATTGGTACACGTGCATAAATTTATCAATCACATCTTCTGCAGCATCTGATTTTGACCCTTAATTAAGAATCTGTCTTCCAACTTCGGATTCCAGGGAGTATTTCCTTTCTTTCTTCTTATTTCTCTTTCCGCAGCTTTCATTTTTATACTTGAAAATGCCGTTTCCAATTTGGTGTCTAAATATTCAGTATCTGAATTGTCTTGAGTTCTGAAAACATTTTGTCAAATATGCTAGGTTTTCTGTCCCCAAACATTAATTCTGACGGAGAATAGCCCGTCGAACTGGCAACTGTTTTGTTCAGCCATCCCTGAGTGCGAGGAAGCAGTTCTGCCCATTTTTTGTGATTGTTGTAACAGTAAATTCTAAAGAATTTAGATGGCTCTCTCATAACTCTTTCACTGGGGTTGCTCTCTGGATACCTAAAAGGCGACAATCTGGTGGTAACATCATGTTCTTTCAGTTTCCTCAGCCATACAAGTGACCTAAATTGACTACCGTTATCCGAAAGTATAATTTTTGGCTTAATAACATTGAAAAAATAGTGATTTAGCAGCTTGTTGAGGCAAGCCTTTGTTGTGGCTGACTTGAGGTGATATAACTTTACAAATTTAAAGAACACGTCGTAACACACAAAAATGTATCTGACATTTCCCCGCGATGGAGGTATAGTTCCATATAGATCGACGGCACACAGTTCTCCTGCACGTTTCGGAACGTGATGTTTTTGTTACATCATACGCTCTATTCATGTGTTTGGGTCGTTGGCAAAAGTCACAAGCCGCAATAAACTTCCTGAATTTTCTACCAAGATTTCTAAAGTGAAATGTGTCTTTAATTTCTGCGTAACATTTGTCACCTCCTAAATCCCCCAAGGAAGTGTGAACAAACTTCATAACTTTTTGCTCGAGGCATGCCGCCAACATAGCAATCCAGCTTTGGCCCTCCTTATCCCCTTTGCAGTACACGTCATTGTTTACTAAGTATTTCGTTCCCGTGGTGGAGTGAGTTGTTAGTCCTCCCTATATGGCTTGTAACCGAGAGTCAGTGTTTTGAAGGACTGCTATTTTTGCAGCTCTCTTTTGACACTGTTGTCAATGTTCAGATCTATAGCATGCATCATTATCTTGTGGCGTTGTCTTAGGTTTGTAGTACTAGGAGTGTTGTAATGGGGTGCGTTGCGAATCAAAATATATGCTAAAGTGTTGTCAATACCCTTAATATGTTGAATTTCAAGTTACCATTGTTCAACTTCTAACATCCAACGAGCTACCCGATTGGAGGTTACTACACATTCCTTCAAAAAAAACTACGAATTTATGGTCAGTGTTTAAAGTAACTTTATTGCCGTAAATGTAAACTTTGAATTTCCGGAGAGCGTAAACTACTGCCAACAGTTCTAGTTCGCAGGTTGTATACTTCTACTCAGCTGGTGTGAGGATATGCGAAGTTGTAGACACAATGTTGATTCGGCCGTCTTTGTCCTTTTGCATTAGGACTGCTCCTATCGCTTTAACACTTGCATCATATTGATGATGTAATCTTGAGTGTAGTCTGGTTGCACTAAATAGATGCTATGGGCGAATTTTTCCCTCAGTTCCTCAAAATCTCTTTGCATCGTGGATGACCAGCTCCATTTGCTCCCTTTGCGCAAAAGCGTCAACAAGGGTCTACGTACTGCGAGTAATTCATGATGAACTGGTGGTGGAAGTTGCATATGCCCAAGAAATTCCTAAGCTGTTTCTGGTTTTTCGGCGGAGGATATGAAAGAATGGTCTCGATTCTCCGCGGGTCTGGGCGTAATGTGCGGTCACAGATAATGTATCCCAGAAATTTTATCTCAGGCCTACAGAAGTGACACTTGCTGGCATTTACGGTGAAGCCCGCAGAAGTAATTTTATGGAGTACAGAATGCAGCGTCGCCAAGTGATTGTCAAACCCAGGACTGTGGAGGACAATGTCGTCTACATACGTAATTACGTTCTTCTCGTCTCCCAACACTTTTTGTAAAGCCCTTATAAAAGTCGAAAGGGATTTCTTGTACCCATATGGAACTCTAGTGAACTGGTAAACTTGGTTTTCGAAATTAAAAGCCGTCCACTTTCTCGAAGATTTAGCCAGTGGTAACTGGAGAAAAGCTGGGCTGAGATTCAAAGTTGTAATTATCTAGAACCATGAAAGTGTTGCAATAGCTTTCTCATCGGTGCGACTTTAACCCTGTCTGGAGTCATCTTTCAATTCACGCCTCTTGCATCTACGCATATCCTAGGCGGTTTATGTTCTCGAAGCACAAGGGTAAGAGGATTTACATAATCTGAGTAAGATTCTTCTAATATACCACCAATTAACATATCCTGTATTTGAGCGCGAACATAATCAAACACAGCGAATGGGATAGTCCTTGAGCTAGCTGATTTAGGTAACTTGCCTACAGTATTAAAATGCTACTCAAACCCGATGCATTTCTCTGGTCGCTTGGTGAGATGTGGCTGGTATTTCATTAAGATTGCGAGTAACTGATCACGTTGGTTTTCACTCGTCTTCTTATTCACTTACTTTAGCCTTCAATTTATTAGGTGTGATAACTGTCATCTGGTGTGTCATTCATGGCACTAATTGTGAGATACGTGTCACTAGTAGTAGTTCGAAAGCAATTCACAGCTGTGATAGGTGTCGCATGCATAATTGTCTACATTTTCACTATCCTATTCACGAATTAATTCGCCATCTCTGTGGCCTTCATTGTCCTTAGCAAAGGAAGAAACTGGCAAGCCCGACTCTTTCTCGATCCCTCGACTGTAGTTGGCGGCAACATCATCATGGACTTCCAGGATCCGCGAACCCGTATCATTTTCATTACAATGTACAATAACATCAGAACATTTAGCATGACTTTCACGACAGACTTCCTTCGTTGTCAAGAACTATACTAGTTTCACTGACGACCGCACGGAGCTCCTCACCGGTTGTAAAATCTACAGGCGGCGAAACTGATGTTTCAAGTGGAAGAATCGACACATGGAACACGTACTTTTCTGTGTATCCAGATGCAGCTTTGCCGCTAATTGTGGCTAAGTCGTCTTTAGTGACATCAAATAATTGTCTCGTCGTCCCGTCATCTACTTTAAAAGAGGGTGCATCTCTCCGGGAAATTTATGATTGCGGGAGTATTAATACAGAAATCTACTCCGAGAATGGCTGAAGTTAGCAGTTGCGGTGAAACGAGAAACACGTGATCAATAAGGACAATTCCTAATTTCACAGGCACAAAAATCTGCCTTTTACCCGCCGGCTCTTGTCGTTAAAAGCGCTAACCAATGTGAGATGTTGCGCTGGAAGCTCTAGATATTTGTTTCCACTTTGTTTTATCTTCCCATATAAATTTTCGTTCATAAGGGTTAACTCACACCCTGTGTCAAGAATGGCCGAAACTACTTCCTCCCCAATTTTAATTGTAATTCTGGGACACTCCTGCAATTTCTCCTCAGCTGTGTAATAGGTGTACCTAGCTTCACTCTCAGTCCCGTAATTAATTTCATCATAATCCAAATCGGCATTGTGCTTAAAAAATACACCCACGTTAAATTCGCGTACTAAAGCTTCACTTTCTATAGGGCTTAACGTATTACTGTTCGTACTGTTTGGTTGGGCTGTAGTCTGTGACTATGAACGAGGACGCGTGGCGCCCGGCATACACGTCCTTTATGCATTTAAATCGCTACTTCCAACTCGGTCGTTTCTCCTGTTAGGGGATCGACTGCCGACACGACGCTGGTTACAGCATGGTATGAAGTCCTGTGCTGCAGCATTTAGTTTTGAGTCAGTGCCATCGTTGGGTCTCCCCTGACCACCGTAAAAGCTCCTTCGTCCCTGGTTCGTTCGTGGATTTCGCAATGAATCGCCCCTAGGGTTCCCGTCCCTGCCATCACGCCTGACATAGCGTACCTGAACATTGCCATTAGGTTTGCGATTCCCTGCGCTGTCGATAGGCTGGTCTCGCGGTGTTCTGCGATTTTGGACTTGACGTTCGAAATCTCGCCGTGCTGACCTGTATTGCTCCCTCGAATTCTCCAGGGATTATACTTTAGTGGGGAAAGCAAGTGCTTCTTGAGTCGACTTTAGGTTGGCACTCATCTTTTGGATCCTCGGGTCGTAATGAGTTATCATAGCACCAAGTAGGTCCTGGTCGGACATGGCTGGCGAAAGCATGCTGACCATGTTGGCGTATCTAATGTAATGTTCGGAGAGACTTTCCCCTGACCTGTAGTTATATCGGTCTTGATACACCCGGCACCTAATTTCTGACTGTCGGGTTCCGTCCCAAAGTAATTACGTTAAAGCCTTCTTAAAATCGTTATATGATTTAAGTTGCCCATAAGTCGTCAGCATCCACTGCTTCGCAAATGGATCCGAGATAGAACGGAATACTAATGGAAGGCGAAGTTCTTCAGGGTTCTTTCTGAGTGTAAAGTTTCCATCTAACTCCCTGATAAAGTGAACGGCTACTTGTTTCGAACTATCAGAAAATTGAGGCAACGATAGCCCTATGTACTGGCTGGTATCAACAGACGTTACAGATTGTGCAATCACATTTTCAGTACATGAAGTAGCAAAAGTGTTAGTATTGTTTACATTGTTGCATGCAGATACGTTGCAAACACACCATTCACACCAGGGGAAATATGACTGTCCGATTCCGAAACACCTGGGCTGACCTGGCTAGTAGGTTGACCAATATCTATTTCCCTAATTGTTGTACTAGTCTGCGGAGAAGTGTAAACAACTGATGCGGTCTGATTGGCCTGATTACTATTAACTTTTGCTCTCAAATTTTCAATCTGTCATATATGACGGATATTGGGAGCCTGTGTATTTCCGGACTTAGTTCACATCTGCCGGAAATAAGAGTTTATTAGGATAGGTGCCCTACCTGAATCATGAGGCACCTGACTTCCAAACCCCGGATGTGCTGCAGAAAGTAATTAACTCCCTCTCTGAGGGGTGCATGACAGGTGGCGAGCTATGACGTCAATATGATGTAAAGGACCAATTGTAGACTTTGATTAGTAAGAATGTATTATCCAATAGCTCCACTTGGCCACCGCCCCAGAGTAGTTACCGATAGTTATTTTGACCAATAGTCCACTTAACCGCGCCCCTGGGTTACCGTGCGAGTCTTCGCGCGGGCCCTTTTAATCCCTATATAAGTTGAAGTAATTGTGTTACGGCGGGGGACACACAATGCTGACACGTGGCGCTACGCCTTGTAACCATTCTGTATCCACTACTGTGACAATACACATATATATGTATATACAATTAGCCTCAAGAAGTCGGACTTGAAATTCATTTTTAAGTGTCCAACGAATCCATCCACAAGATTCCGGCTCGATCTACACAAGATCCTGCCACTAGCTCCTGGGATTAACAAATCTCCGAATTTAATTTCTGGATTTCTGATTGGTAAACTTATCTGTCAATTTGTATAGTATTGTTACACACGTCTAAACTGGATGCAACTGACCTGATCTCAAGAGTCAGCTTACCTACCTTATTCTTAACTCCTCCTTATTCTGATTCGTATCCATCCTGAGCCTGTTTACGCTGGCATCAGTCTGGGATTTATAGGCATTCATACTTTCATTCATTCCGTCACACACACTCTCAAAGTTTCGCACACAGGTGTTCAGTTCCATATCTGTATTTTTCCTAACTACTTCCATCTCTTTAGCGATTGACTGTACTGAAAATTCCTGCCTCATTCGATCATTTTCTTTCATAATTTCTGAGGTTACATTTGCAATCACTGAATTTAGCTTTGCATTTAGGCTGTCAGAAACCAAGTTTAATTTGGTATCTAAACTCTCAGAAACTAAAGCTAATTTTGCGTCCAAATTTTCAGATAATTTATTTAATTTCGATTCTAAATTGGAGGCCAGTTTTCCGTTCCCTGCCTGCATGGCTGTCATGAATGCGGCAAGCATGCTATGCTCCGGACTGGCCGAAACTGGGCTTTCAACACTATCACTAGTTACATTACTATTATTGGATATTTCTACAGCGTTTTGGATATCTGTCTCCACATTTGTGACATTTCGTTCTAGTTCTTTATCTGAAATACTCTCCTGTGCTGCAATATTTGAAGTTATTAAAGCTGCATTTTCATCTCGTGCTGTAGACGCGCTCCTACTGCGCAGACACCTATCCACCTTAACTATAAAATTCTCGCATACAGCAGCCTGTAGATGTTGACTTACTTTGGGCGTGTGGTGTGTCAGTTAAAGATGAAAATCCTGAATGTGTTCAGCACGCAGTCCGAAGCTGACTCCCCGTCTCGGCAGCTGTCTTTGCGTCCTCGCTGTTGCGTCGCTGTGGCTCCTGGATGGGGTCACTGTTGATATTGTATGGGTAGTTGCGGTTCTCCGATGGGTCGCTGTAGCTTCTCGGTGGACTGCTCTCGGTGTTAGGCGAACTCACACTTGTTCGAGCCCCACGGCTTTGGGTGCCACTTACAACTGATCCATAACTTTTTGTTCTTGCTCGGCACGGTTTCTTTAGGTTTTTTACTCTTTACTCTAATAATGGTACACAGGTGATATGAGGATCAGGTGGCTAGTCCGTACAGTGGACAGCAAGGCTTACCTCAGGGAATATAACGTGAAAGGTGCTAGGTGGTGCATACATCGGTAAATTGAACACTCTAAACAAAATGTCACATCAATAACCAAATAATTGAGAATAAAATATATTTAATGAACAGCACTAATAAACCATCTTGTCTCTACTGGCACACCCAGCGGTTTTGAGTGCAGGACCTCGACTGGCTGTGTCTGTTATCTGCACTTCCTTCCACGGCTAGCGCAACGGCCTGGTTTATCTCCCTTTTTATGACCTTCACGACCCCAATGTCTCAAGTTCTCTTGAACATGGGGTGCTGGCCGCTGTAAACCTCTCACTCCCACACTCTACTTCCATCCTCGTCACAAGGACCAAAAATGTACGGTTACAACACGGGCTATATGCACTTCCCGGAAAATAATTCTTCACAGCCCCTTCCAACAACATAATTATCTTGATACTACTGGGAGCATTTCATACAGTGTGCCCAGTCTCCAAAAATCGATTAATTTCTGCAGCTGTGCGGCTTACTGCAAAATCCATAGGATGTATCTTCAGTGATAACTTGATCACCATCATCTCGTGAGGACAGCTGCATGGATACAATTCTGTGGCCTGGGACACACTTGTTGGTCTGGGCATCATTTATGGTTTTTTACTGATACATTTCGTGGGCCTCGTCAATGCATGTGGCATACATCATCTCTGTGTTCTTCGTTAGGTGGCAACTATTATTGTTTGTGTAGGAAGTACAGCATGGGAAGACGGGTTGTCGCGGTTGAACTTTACTGAGTTTCGTACTGCGTAGAATGATCAAGCTATTGCACAGAAAACCACAGGGCAACGTGTATGCCATCACGTTTGTAAGTATAAGCTTTTCTTGCGATGTTAGTGTTTCTAAGAATTCAAAACTGGAACATCCTGTTTCTAACACCGAATTCCAAGTTAGTTCCTCATACCAAACCCTTATAAACTGAATAGTTCGTTCACTAGTAGAGTGACGTGGTGTGGTTTGGAAGGTCGGGGTCCGGCTCCTGACATATGAAGGGGCTTTTCACGTGCGGCAGTAGGACCCAGGCGGCTTTCAACCTAATGGGTACCCGGTTTCTTTCCGACGGGCCTAAAGCGGCTGAAGTGTCAGCTGATCACTTACCTCCATTGTACGCTGAGGTCAAGTATGCCTACAGATTTACCTCAACTCCTCACAGAGGTTTCCATGGTGAGGTGTTAAACCTCACATTGACCAATCCGTCAAACTGAAGGCCACAGAGAATTTTACGCAGTGAATATTGGAGATTTGCATACCAGAGGAATGCAAAATAATCTCCGGGTCACCGAATAAATCATTTGCACACACAGTTAACCTTCATACATACTCGCCATATGTCGTCGATAATGCTGCGTATACTGTACTTCTTAAACGTTTTCCAACGCCTTGACGAATCGAACAATTTTCCGACATCCGTGAAATGCGTACAGTCTAATCAAATTTCTGTTGGCGCTTAGATTAAGCATTTGTAGTACTAACTAAGAAGACCGTGTGCATTTTAGTCTGCGAGATTTTAAGTTCTCGCAGGAGTGTTGTTGAATACTCAAACCTTCGTTGCTATTAGTCCATCCGTCCGTCCGCTTGTGTGTCGCCCCCACCCCTCCGCGTGCAAAATCTACATCTTTTCTTTTCGATTAACTGCAAGAATTAATGAAAGGGCGGCACGTGGAATACCGCGTGCAAAAGGGTCAATAAACACAACATTCTTCATTAAATTATGTTCACGTATCAACAATTAAAACACACAGTACTCAGCAGAACTCATACGTAGAACCTGATTTCCTAGTGAACACATTTCTAGACCCATATATATGTCTATATACAGGGTGTCCAAGGAGGAATGTGAAATACTTCGGGAGAGTGTTCCTTATGTTAAACTATACCGATATAACCGAAAAAACCTATATCCAAAGTTGAACGGTTATGCAGATAATGGCCAGAGAATTTTGAAACTTTGACAGCTGTTACACACTTAATGATTACCAAATACGTATTGAAACTGGCAGGAATATGTGGTTTCTGTAATGTTAATATCTGTACTTAACATCAAAGTAACTTGTGAGTGACATAAAGCCATTAAATTGAACTACAAAAACACTCGCA
>Ga0209628_10003727_pt1 | contig 10788 bp, 8 predicted proteins | sample TergutCu122P4_FD_187285 | JGI IMG/M metagenome (GOLD analysis project Ga0209628, IMG submission 187285) | Cubitermes ugandensis P4 segment gut microbial communities from Kakamega Forest, Kenya - Cu122 P4 (SPAdes) (version 2) | ecosystem: Host-associated > Arthropoda: Insects > Digestive system >...
AACACTGGGCGGTGCAGCCGATCCTTGATGCGCGAGGCGAGAATGCCGACCACGCCTTCGTGCCAGCCGGCGTCGAACAGGGCGATGCCGGGCGCTCCTTCGTCGACGGCCAGCGATTCGAGCAGCAGCAGCGCCTGTTCCTGCATGTCCGCCTCGATCTTGCGGCGTTCGCGGTTCAGCGCGTCGAGCTGCTGGGCGATGGAGAGGGCGCGGGCCGGGTCGTCGGTGATGAGGCATTCGACGCCCAGGCGCATGTCGGCGAGCCGCCCGGCGGCATTGAGGCGCGGCCCGAGGATGAAGCCGAGATCGCTGACCGCCGCCTTCTTCGGGTCGCGGCCGGCGGCCTTGAACAGCGCCGCGAGGCCGGGCTGCATCTGGCCGGCGCGCATGCGCTTCAGGCCCTGGCTGACGAGGATGCGGTTGTTGCTGTCGAGGCGGACGACATCGGCGACGGTGCCGAGCGCCACGAGATCGAGCAGGCTGGCGAAATTCGGCTCGGCGCGCCCGGCAAAAAAGCCGCGCTGGCGCAACTCGGCGCGCAGCGCCAGCAGCACGTAGAACATGACGCCGACGCCGGCCATGTTTTTTGACGCGAAGGCGCAGCCCGGCTGGTTGGGATTGACGATGCAATCCGCCGCCGGCAGCGTCGCGGCGGGCAGGTGATGGTCGGTAATCAGCGTGGCGATGCCGTGCTCGCGGGCGCGCTCGACGCCCTCGATGCTGGCGATGCCGTTGTCGACGGTGATGATGAGATCTGGTGACTGCTCGGCGGCGAGATCGACGATTTCCGGCGACAGGCCGTAACCGAGCTTGAAGCGGTCGGGCAGCAGAAAATCGACGTCGGCGCCTAGGGCCTTCAAGGCGCGCATGCCGAGCGCCGTCGCCGTCGCGCCGTCGCAATCGTAATCGCCGATGATGAGCAGGCGCGCCCCGGCCTCGATGGCGTCGGCCAGCAGGCAGGCGGCGTCCGTGGCGTGGGTCAGCGTCGAGGGCGGCAGCAGCGCCTTCAGGTCGTAATCGAGTTCGCCCCGGTCGGCGACGCCGCGGGCGGCGTAAAGGCGGGCGAGCAGCGGGTGCAGGCCCTGTTGTTCCAGTTGCCAGGCGGCGCGCTGCGGGGCCGGGCGGTTGACGATGCGGGTCACGGCTTTCCTTTGGCGAATCGATCGGCCAGCGCCGCCAAGGGCGCCGGGCGGCGCCAGAATTTCCAGCGGTCGCGGCCTTGCAGCGCGCATTGCAGTTCGCCGAAGGCGGTCGGCGCGATGATTTCCAGCGCCGCCACCGAGCGCCCCAGTTGCCGGCGCAGCGGCCCGAACCAGACGGTCTCCAGGCGCCGCCACGCCTGTTGCCAGGCGGCGTGATCCTCGTAGCAGGCGGGGGCCAGCAGATGGTCGAGAACGACCAGCGGCGCGCTGCCGGACGAAGCCAGGCGCAGCAGCGCGTCCAGCCCGTCGGGCAGGGGGTGGTGCGGCGCGCCGGCGGCGTGGGCCAGGCCGGCGGCCAGCGGGTGATCGCTCCAGACGGCGGAAAAAGGGCTGGAGCGCGAGCGCGTCAGGCCGCCGCCGCCCCACGGCCACAGGCTGTTGACCGCCGGCAGGCCGGCCTCTTCGCGGCGGGCATTGAGCGGGTGGCGGTGCAGCGCCATCTGCACCGCGTTGAGCCAGCGCGACCAGGCCGCGCCGCGCCCGGCAAGATCGACCCGGCGTCCGGCCACCGCCGAAAGCGGCGCGGCGGCAAGGCCGCGCAGCTCGGCGAAGGCGTCGCCGGCGGGATTCAGGCGCAGATACCAGCGGCGGGCGGTGGCGGCGTGCAGTTCGCCGACATCGGCGAATTCGGCGTTCAGCGCGTCGACCAGCTCGCGCGCCTCGCCCTCGGCGAGATCGAAAGCACTCGCGTCGGCAAGCACGATGCGCTCGTGGTGAAAGCGCAGATGCACCGGATCGGCGCACAGCCAGTAGCCGTCGGCAGCCAGATCGCCGCTCGCCTCCCCGAACAGGCGCAGCGCGCCCAGCCCCTGCGAAGCCATGCCGAAACGCCCGGCCAGGGCGATCTCGAAAGGCGATGCCGGCCCTTGCCGGAATGCGGCGCGCCCGGCCAGCCACGCGAAACCGGGCAGCGGCGGGGCGTGCCGGCCGCCGGGTTCGGGCCAGAGCAGTTCGGGGACGAGCAGGGTAAGACGCACGGGGATGAGGCGATGCACGGCGAAAGCGGGGCGGTCATTCTACCCGCAGACGGCGGCGCCCGCCCCGGCATCCGTAACAATCCGCAACAAAGCGTAACTTGCAAGCGAGCGCCCAAATCCTATACTAGCCACCCATTTCGAGCCTCGGCTCGCCGTCTGACGAAACCGGAGAAACGCATGTCCAGGAAAAGAATCGCCGTGGTTGGCTACGGCAACATCGGCAAGTACGCCATCGAAGCCATCGAGGCCAGCCCCGACTTTGAACTGGCCGGCGTCATCCGCCGCCAGGCCGGCGGCGAAAAGCCGCGCGAACTGGCCGGCGTCGCCGTGACGGACGACATCGCGGCGCTCGGCAAGGTCGACGTGGCGCTGCTGTGCACGCCGACGAGAAGCGTTTCCGAACATGCCAAGAAATACCTCAAGCTCGGCATCAACACCGTCGACAGCTACGATATCCACACCTCCTTCCTCGACCTGCGCCGGGAACTGACGCCCATCGCGCAGCAGAGCGGCGCGGTCGCCATCATCTCCTCCGGCTGGGACCCCGGCAGCGATTCCGTGGTCAGGACGCTGCTCGAAGCCTGCGCGCCCAAGGGGCTGACCTACACCAACTTCGGCCCCGGCATGAGCATGGGCCACACCGTGGCCGCCAAGAGCATCGCCGGCGTCGCCAATGCGCTGTCGATGACCATTCCGCTCGGCACCAGCATCCATCGGCGGGTGGTCTACGTCGAACTCGCCGCTGGCGCGAACCTCGACGAGGTGAGCCGGAAGATCAAGGCTGACCCCTACTTCAGCCATGACGAGACGCATGTCATCGCCGTACAGAACGTCGACGACGTGATCGACATGGGCCACGGCGTCAATCTGGTCAGAAAAGGCGTATCGGGCAAGACCGACAACCAGTTGTTCGAGTTCAACATGAAGATCAACAACCCGGCGCTGACCTCGCAAATCATGGTGGCCTGCGCCAGGGCGACCTTCCGGCAACAACCCGGCGTCTACACGATGCCGGAAATCCCGATGATCGACCTGCTGCACGGTGACAGGGAAAGCCTGCTGGCGAGATTGGTCTGATCCACCCCGGCGTTCCCCCTCCCCTTTGGAAGGGGAGGGCTTCGCCAGCCACCTAGCCCTCGAAACCCGAAGGATTGGCCGACTGCCAGCGCCAGGCGTCGGCGCACATCGCGGCGAGGTCGCGCTCGGCGCGCCAGCCGAGCAAATCCTGGGCCAGCCGGGGATCGGCATAGCAGGCGGCGATGTCGCCGAGCCGCCGGGCGACGACGCGGTACGGCACGGGCCGCCCGCTGGCCCGCTCGAACGCGGCGACGACTTCCAGCACGCTGTAGCCGCGCCCGGTGCCGAGGTTGATCGGCAGCACGCCGTTCAGCGCGTCGAGCCGCCGCACGGCGGCCAGGTGTCCCAGCGCCAGATCGACGACATGGATGTAGTCGCGCACGCCGGTGCCGTCCGGCGTCGGGTAATCGCCGCCGAAGACGCTGAGTTCGGCGCGCCGGCCAACGGCGACCTGCGACACGTAGGGCATCAGGTTGTTGGGCGCGCCGCGCGGGTCCTCGCCGATCAGGCCGCTGGCATGCGCGCCGACCGGGTTGAAATAGCGCAGCAGCGCGACCTTCCAGCGCGGATCGGCCTGGCCGATGTCGCGCAGCATGTCCTCGATGATGAGCTTGCTGCGGCCATAGGGATTGGTCGTCCGCAGCGGAAAATTCTCGTCGATGGGCACCGCGTGCGGGTCGCCATAGACGGTGGCCGAGGAACTGAACACCAGGCGGAAAACGCCCGCTGCCGCCATCGCCTCGAACAGATGCAGCGAGCCGGTGACGTTGTTGTCGTAATAGCGCATCGGCTGCTCGACCGATTCGCCGACCGCCTTCAGCCCGGCAAAGTGGATGACCGCCTGGATGGGATGCTCGGCGAACAGCCGGGCGAGCAGCTGGCGGTCGCGGATATCGCCCTCGACCGCCAGCGGACGGCGGCCGACGATGCGCTCGATGCGCTCCAGCGCCCTGGGCGAACTGTTGGAAAAATTGTCGAGAATCAGCAACTCGTACCCCGCCGCCTGCAATTCGACGACGGTATGCGAGCCGATATAGCCCGCGCCTCCAGTGACCAGAATCATTTTTCCCTCGTATGATATTTGTATCGACGCGCCGGACCGCGCCGCGCATGCCCGTCATTCTGCCTGATCGGGGCGCGGAACTGAATCTTGCCGGCGGGCCAGCCGATGCGGTGTGTCCCGGGGCGACGGGAAACGGCTGTCGCTTGCTCAAGAATGATGCAAACAAGGAACTGGCGCATTACGGTTAGCATTGCAAATGCCGGACGGCTTCGTCGCCGGCAAACCCTGACGCTAAACTATCCAATCACATTGGAGGCAGACGCACATGACATACCTGAGCTGGAGCGACGATTTGAATATCGGCATCGAAGTCATCGACAGGCAGCACAGGCGCATCGTCGATTACATCAACGAGCTTCATGATGCCATAAGCATATACGGTGCCAGTGAAGCCCAGCGCCGGAGCGCCGCCGTTTTGAACGACGCCATCGACTACACGGAATCGCATTTTGCATTCGAGGAAGCGATGCTGGAGGAGGTGGATTACGAATTTCTGCACCCGCACAAAAAAGTCCACGAGGCATTCGTGCACAAAATGCAGAAATATAAAGAGCGCATCGGGCGCGGCGAAAATATCGCGGCGGAGTTGCATGACACCCTGAAGCTCTGGCTCGTCAAACATATCAAGGGCGAAGACAGGGCTTACCGCGAATGGTTCAGCCAAACCGGGAAGAATGACGGCATCGACCTGGAAAAATTTCAGCAGCGGCTGAAAAGCGAGAAAAAAAGCTGGTTCGCGCGCCTTTTCCCTGGGTAGTTGCATACCTGTCGCATCCCGGCTTCCGGCTACGTCAGTTCTCCTTGCCCCAGGAATCCTTGAGCGCGCGTGAGCGGTTGCTCAAGTTCAGGACGATGCAGCAAGCGCAGGACGGGTAGAGCGTAGCGAAACCCATCGGTTTTCCCATCGGCATCTTCTTTCACCAAACCCGAAAAGCGGTCGCCTTGGGGTTTCTTTTGAATCGATCTCGCCCCGCGTCGCCTAACCAAGGCTCATTCGATTTTTACTTCAAGACGACAACAATAGTGCCCGTCGTCATTCTGCGCGTAGCGAAGCGTAGTCGCAGAATCCAGACGCCGCATGGATTCCGCGACTACGCGCGGAATGACCGGCCATCTCAATAATTTAACAATTAAAGTGGAAATGGAATCAGGTTGAGCTTCACGCCTTTTTTCATCTTGCCGATGACGTGCATTTCGCAGGCCTTGCAGTCGAATTTGAGGATCAGCTTCTCGTTACCGTTGATGAGCGTCATGGGGTCGGGCTTGAGGTGTTTCACTTCCTTGGGGCAGAGATTGAAGCTGTGGCGCAGGCAGTGGCGGGTAATCATCAGCGACACCATGCCTTTTTCCTGGCCGGCTTCATAGGCGTCGGCTATCAGCCGGACGCCGCGTTTTTCGTAGAAGGCGCGCGCCTTGGCGTTGAAGACGTTGCCGAGGTAGCTCAGTTCTTCCTGTGGGTAGGGGGCGGGGTTTGCCGCCGGGGCGGCGCGCGGCGGGCGCGGGTGGCTGGCCAGCCGGGCCGCTTGCAGTTGGGCGGCGGCCGCGCGGCGCAGGGCGTTGATGGCGGCGGCCGGCAGAAACCAGGGTTGGGTCAGCGCGATTTCGGCGGGTTCGGCCTGGAACATGGTGTTGCCGAATTTGCCGAGGTTTTCTTTCAGTTTTTCCATCGCCGCTGCGGGGTTTTGCGCGAGTTCTCCGCCGGTTTTGGGCAGTTCGGCGCTGGCGCTGACGCCGTCCTCGTCGCGCAGGGTCAGCACGAAGGCGCTGGCGGTGTCGGTCAGGCGCGGCCAGACGCGGATGTGGCGGACGGCGGATTCTTTTTCCAGCGCCCGCTCGAACGCCTGGTCGCGGTTGCGGAACAGGGTGGCGCCTTCGCTCAGTTCGGCGGGTATGTCGGGCAGGTAGAGGCGCTGGCCGTCGACGCGGTTGATGCGCATGCCGTGCAGCGCGCCGCTGGCGTCGTGGAAGCAGACGCCGTCGCCGTTGTGGAGGGCCTGTTCGGCGCGGACGGCGATCCAGCCGTCGCCGATGGCGTCGACTTCGCCGATGGCTTCGCCGACGAAGGCGGGCGAGTCGAAGGCGGCGATGTCGTCCTGGCGGCCGGCGGCGAAATAGTCGGTGTAGCCGCGGTTGAAGGTCTTTTCGGGGCGCGGCGCGAAGCTGAAGGTCGAGCGCCCGCTGGAGGCGCGGGCGTATTGCGGGTGGGCGTCGATGATGGCGTCGAGCAGCAGGCGGTAATGCGCGGTGATGTTCTTGACGTAGGAGAGATCCTTCAGCCGCCCCTCGATCTTGAAGGAAGAGACGCCGGCTTCGATCAGCGCCAGCAGGTTGCCGCTCTGGTTGTTGTCTTTCATCGACAGCAGGTGCCGGTCCGCGGCGATGATCTTGCCGTCGTCATCGAGCAGGGTGTAGGGCAGGCGGCAGGCTTGCGAGCATTCGCCCCGGTTGGCGCTGCGCCCGGTGTGGGCGTGGCTGATGTAGCACTGCCCGGAATAGGCGACGCACAGCGCGCCGTGGACGAAATATTCCAGCACGGCGTCGGTCTGCCGGGCCACTTCCGCGATGTCGGCGATGCTCAGTTCGCGCGCCAGCACGAGTTGCGAGAAGCCCGCGTCGGCGAGAAACCTGGCCTTGGCCGGATGGCGGATGTCGGCCTGCGTCGAGGCGTGAAGCTGGATCGGCGGCAGATCGAGTTCCAATAGGCCCATGTCCTGGATGATGAGCGCGTCGACGCCGGCGTCATACAGCGCCCAGGCCAGCCGCCGGCTGCTTTCGAGTTCGTCGTCCCTGAGGATGGTGTTCAGGGCGGCGAAAACCCTGGCCCGGTAGTGGTGGGCGAAGGCGCACAGCCGCCCGATTTCGGCGACATCGTTGCCGGCGCCGTAACGGGCGCCAAAGGCCGGGCCGCCGATGTAGACGGCATCGGCGCCGTGTTTGACGGCCTCGATGCCGAAATCGGCATTCTTGGCGGGGGCGAGCAGTTCGAGGGGGTGCCGGGGGCGGGTCATGGCGGCGTCAGTAAACAAAGCGCGGGGCGAGCTGCTCGATGTTGAACTCGCGCAGGATGGCTTCTGCCCTTTCGCGGGCGTTGCGGCGCGGCGCGCCGCGCCGGGTGGCGACGATCAGTTCGTTTTTCAGCGAGTGTTCCCAGCCGACCAGTTCGGTGACGGTGACATCGAAGCCGTGCGCTTCGAGCAGCAGGCAGCGCAGCACGTTGGTCAGGTGGCTGCCCAGTTCGCGGGTGTGGATCGGGTGCCGCCATAGTTCGGACAGCGGCGTTCTGCTCAATGATTCGTTTTTCCCGGCCCGCATCGCGGCGGCGACTTCGGCCTGGCAGCAGGGCACGAGGACGATGTGCCTGGCCTCTTTGGCCAGCGCGAAGCGGATTGCGTCGTCGGTGGCCGTGTTGCAGGCGTGCAGCGCGGTGACGACATCGACGCGGGGCGGCAGCGCTGGCGCGGACAGCGCTTCCTCGACCGTGCAGGCGAGAAAGCGCATGCGCGGAAAATCCAGCCGGGCGGCCAGTTGGCGGGATTTTTCCACCAGTTCGGGGCGGCTTTCGATGCCGATGATTTCAGCGCCGGCGCGTTCCTTGAAACAGCGGTCGTACAGGATGAAGCCGAGGTAGGACTTGCCGGCGCCGTGGTCGACCAGCGTTTCGGCGTCGGCCAGCAGGGGCTCGATGAACTGGACCAGGTGATTGACCTGCTTCAGCTTGCGGCGGCTGTCCTGGTTGAGCTTGCCGTCGCGGGTCAGGATGTGCAGTTCCTTGAGCAGTTCGAGCGACTGGCCGGGGCGGATGTCCGGGAGGGGGGCGGGCGTGTTCATGGGCGTGATTATCGCATCCTTAATTTGCTGACTTTTCTGTCAACCGGATCGGGGGCGCGTCGTTATTCGCTCTATGGCGCTGATGCGCCGCACTTACACGGAGAATCAAATGGGCAGTCTGAGCAACGAATCCTTCGATCAATTCCTGGATTCCCTGAAAAAGGCGGGCATCGCGATTTCCGACGAGGCCGGGCTGCGCGCCCGGCTGGCCGAGGCCCAGCGCTGGCGTTACGCCTTTCAGACGCTGGCTGCCAATGGCAAGACCATCGGCATCAGCTTCGAGGACGGCCCGCAAGGCCACAATGAAGCCGAGATCGAGCGGGCTTTCAGCGAATTCGCGTTTTCCGAGAAAACCCGCGCGGTTTTCGCGCAGAGCCTTAGGCACTGAGCGTCGTTGCTTGCTTCGCCCGCTGGCGGGGCAGGAAACCTGGGGGCGCCGAGGGCGCCCCTTTCCATTCTACCGGTCAGCGACTGATCGGCTTGTAGCGGATGCGCCTGGGCTTGGCGCCTTCTTCGCCGAGGCGCTTTTTCTTGTCCTCCTCGTATTCCTGATAATTGCCCGCAAAGAAGGTCCACTGCGAGTCGCCCTCGGCGGCCAGGATGTGGGTGCAGATGCGGTCGAGAAACCAGCGGTCGTGCGAAATGACCAGCACGCAGCCGGGGAATTCGAGCAGGGCGTCTTCGAGCGCGCGCAGGGTTTCCACGTCGAGGTCGTTGGAAGGCTCGTCGAGCAGCAGCACATTGCCGCCCGCCATCAGCGTTTTCGCCAGATGCAGGCGGCCCCTTTCGCCGCCGGACAGGTTGCCGACCAGCTTGCCCTGGTCGGCGCCCTTGAAGTTGAAGCGGCCGATATAGGCGCGCGAAGGCATCTCGAATTTGCCGATCTGCAGGGTGTCGCGGCCTTCCGCCAATTCCTCGAACACCGTCTTGCCGCCGTCGAGACAGTCGCGCGACTGGTCGACATAGGCCGTCCTGACGGTCTGGCCGATGGCGATGGCGCCGGAATCGGGCTGCTGCTGGCCGGTAATCATCTTGAACAGCGTCGACTTGCCGGCGCCGTTGGGGCCGATGATGCCGACGATGGCGCCGGGCGGGACGGCGAACGAGAGCTTGTCCATCAGCAGTTTGTCGCCGAAGGACTTGCTGACTTCCTTGAATTCGATGACCTGATCGCCCAGGCGCTCGCCGACCGGAATGAAAATTTCCTGCGTCTCGTTGCGCTTCTGGTATTCATAGGACGACATTTCCTCGAACCGGGCCAGCCGCGCCTTGGACTTGGCCTGCCGCGCCTTCGGGTTGGAGCGCACCCATTCGAGTTCCTGCTTCATCGCCTTCATGTGTGCGTCAACCTGCTTCGACTCGGTTTCCAGCCGGGCCTCCTTCTGCTCCAGCCAGGACGAATAATTGCCCTTCCACGGAATGCCGTGGCCGCGGTCGAGTTCGAGAATCCACTCGGCGGCGTTGTCGAGGAAGTAACGGTCGTGCGTGACGGCGACGACGGTGCCGGGAAAGCGGACGAGAAACTGCTCCAGCCATTCCACCGATTCGGCGTCGAGGTGATTGGTCGGCTCATCGAGCAGCAGCATGTCCGGCTTCGCCAGCAGCAGCTTGCACAGCGCGACGCGGCGTTTCTCGCCGCCGGACAGGTTGCCGATCACCGCCTCCCAGGGCGGCAGGCGCAGCGCATCGGCGGCGATCTCCATCTGGTTTTGCGTATCCGCGCCGGCCGTGGCGATGATGGCCTCCAAGCGGGCCTGCTCCTCGGCCAGCTTGTCGAAATCGGCATCCGGGTCGGCGTAGGCCGCATACACCTCGTCGAGCCTGGCCTGCGCCTGCATCACGTCGCCAAGAGCCGATTCGACCTCCTCGCGGACCGTCCGGGCGGCGTCCAGCTGCGGCTCCTGCGCCAGATAGCCGATCGAGACGCCGGCCAGATGCTGCACCTCGCCGTCGTACTCCTTGTCGACGCCGGCCATGATCCTGAGCACCGTCGACTTGCCGGCGCCATTCAAGCCGAGCAGGCCGATCTTGGCGCCGGGAAAGAAAGAGAGGGAAATATCCTTGATGATCTGCCGCTTGGGCGGCACGACCTTGCTCACGCGGAGCATCGACATCACATACTGGGCCATGACTATCTGCCAACATTGAAAGGGCAACAGTGTATAGCGAAGCGCCGCAAAATCGCGCCCCGGCCCGCCTCAGCCGCTTGCTGGAAATCCGGGCATATGGAAGAAACGGAAGGGCATGGGGAGCAAGTCTCGAATCTTTACAAACGCCGCTTGCAATCCAGAAGCTTGTCAGTATAATGCGCCCCTCTGTCAGCGCGCCCGTAGCTCAGTTGGATAGAGTATCTGGCTACGAACCAGAGGGTCGGGCGTTCGAATCGCTCCGGGCGCGCCAACAATACCGCCAGTCGCGGTAGCCTCCGGGCAAGCCATCGCATTGCGATGAACCGCGACTGAGTGTTGACGAGATGGTTTGAGTGAGCCATAATCTCGCTTCTCTGCTGCTGCGGCCCATTGGGGGTTGAGGAGGTGGTGGAGGTGATGATCTTTAACAACTTGGACAACCGATAGGTGTGGGTGTCTTGATGCGAAGCGGCGCAAGCTGCTTAAAAAGTATTGAGGCAATCGCACGGATG
>Ga0209628_10003728_pt1 | contig 10787 bp, 8 predicted proteins | sample TergutCu122P4_FD_187285 | JGI IMG/M metagenome (GOLD analysis project Ga0209628, IMG submission 187285) | Cubitermes ugandensis P4 segment gut microbial communities from Kakamega Forest, Kenya - Cu122 P4 (SPAdes) (version 2) | ecosystem: Host-associated > Arthropoda: Insects > Digestive system >...
CCCCCCTTAGCCACACTTTCTCATTACCACACATCTGAAGGTATCAGTCCTAAACTGTACAGATGGTTTGGCACATTTCAGAATCATGGATATACCAAAACAAAGAAAAGGCTATCAAGTCACCATCCGATGAATGAAATAATGTTACTGGTCACTTTTAATTATCCTAAGTCTTATTTTAGTAATGAAGTATAAGGAGAAGGGGCAGTGTTCAATGGAGGTGAAAATGAAGGTCTTTGTTTATACAGAAAAATTTTCTGTTGCTTCTGAGCTTAATATCTCCAACCACCTTTCCTTAGTATGGTACAAACCATCTGTTAAGGCTATATCAGTGATATACTCAGTTAAAATATTCACTGGGAAAATCTAACAAGTGCTAAAACAAAATGACACCTCGGAGGGAGCATTCATGGTATAGATGGGGCAGTTAAATGCTAAACATGGTATAGCAACATGAGGTTATGAAATTTCTGTGTATGGCTTATCGAATATCAGGTTTCTGCTGCAGACAGAGCACTATTCCATTTAAATGCCCTTGTGGGGCAATGTTTTCCCTTCTCGAAAAAAAAAAAATGGATGTACACATAATGGGACACTGTGCTATTCAACTCTTAAAGCTTAACAAAAGCACAAAGATAATTAACAGTCACACTACTCCTGCAATGAATGTTCCTCTAATATGTTTTAATTTTGTAATTAAAATCTTTGTGTCATTTTATGTAAACTTTATGAGTTCATAAAAGTTACAGAATTTCATTTACCACCACTCTAGATATAAAACCACACACTGCAGTGAAAAAACAGTGGCACTACACTGGTGACTGACTGTATTTTCAGGAAATGGCAAGGCGCACTTGCAAGCTTAAGAGGAGTACTTCAAGGCTGCTCCACGAAGTAAAGTTTCTGGTGGTTGCTGACATCCTGTCATAAACCTATCATGACATCTGTCATATTCAAGGATACAATAAAATAGACACACTGCACTGCATTTACATTAGCAATATCATCACATTATTACTCTGGATAATAAACAACAGCATTTCAAGGTGTGAATGAAAACTTGTAAAGAAGTTAAGTCTTACTGATTAGTTAAAGGGGGCTACTATTCTCACTAACGCATACCTCATTTTATACTATACTTCACCACTACGCTGCAATGGTTTTGTAGGAGTCCAGAAAATGAAAATGTTTAAAAAAAAACACGCTTTCATCTCCCACCAAACTCTACCCACATGGTAGAGAAACCAGATGTCAATACCATCCTCCCTCATTCACCTAGTATAGTTACCTCTAGCTCCTCCGCTCACCCTGTTCACTTATCTCAATAAAGCCTGTTTACTGTTTCAAATGGAAAGTCCCAGAATTACCAAATTTAAAATCTGCTCATAGATGGAATGTACTCCTCTTCAGCAAGACAAAGTCGACAATGCCAGACACCTTCACACTTGACAGAGAGTTCTTGTGGGCACCATGATGACTATGGCAATGTGGGAAAATGGCTGATCATCCCTGCTATCAAACTGTTAAGATAATTTTTAACACTGATGATGTAGGTAACAAATATCGGGGAAGATGAGAAAGATCTATAATGCCTTGGGAAGAAAACGGCAGTGTAAACACACAAGCTGCCACCACCTATGGCAAGATTTTCAATTCCCATTTCTGGTCAATTCGTGTACTCACTGGTACAATTACCTAAAACTGCAAGACAAATACAAGAAAATGATTCTTGCCATAACATAATCAGCTGAAATATGCAACACATTCAACCACAACTGACCAGCAGTAACACACAGTACTGAACCAGACAAGATACTTCATACAGAAGCAGACTTGTGTTATTTCACAGGCTTATTCATCCCAACTATCAACCTTGCAAACTCAAAACCAAAACATATTTTCCTAGTCACTCTACTGGAACGGTTGTTTCTTAACTCAACAATTGGGTAAATGCACTCAAAAAGAGTACTTTCAGCACAAAATTTACTTATAAATGCTAAAGTAATAGTAAAACTGTCCATGTATACACAATGAAAACACAGCACGGGAGTGGACTTACACAACCACTCATGCTTAACCTCGGCACTAGACAAAAGAGAATGGTCAGCCTCACACCCTGGTCGCTTAACCCCCGGAGGAACATCTACCGGTGGTACCCATGGAATTGGACGCAGGGTGGGCCAACCGAGCAGGTCTGAACGTTTTGAAGGAAAAAACATCTCGGCCCTTCCCGAATTCGAGACTTTTATCTGCCCTTCTCCGAATCGTTTACTACTGCTACTACTACGACACATATTATGCAACTCACACTAGCGAGCAGCCAACGCAGCCAAGCAACGGTCCCACAACTTAACGAGCAGGCGACATCATGTGTACCACAACACAACTACGAGTATGTAATGGCGTTTTCCGCCCTAAAGCAAACGACCTCGAATTATATGCGTCACGACCTCATACAGGTATGGTAAACATACTACAAACGGCATTTGTCCTTATTCAATATTGCCCATGAATAACGTATGCAAACTAGCGCATACTAGTAATATTTCATCTACCATTTCTAGCAGCATTAGTTCGTGGATCGATTCAATGTACTCCAAACCCAACTGGTTATAAGTACAGTTAAGGATATCATATCCCTATAATATTAAGTATTCACCATAAAATGTAATCTATTATAACTTTACAACACTTACCTGTTAAAAGGGGAGCAAAATTACGCCACAATCCTTATAGTTTTGCAGCACGCTACACTACCGGAACACCACAAACTACCGGTGCGTCACACAGAGGCGGATTGATATAATGTAGCACATACTGTCGTATTGCATGGACAATTTACATATCCTATTATTTGAACTTTTTACAACCAAGATTGTAAGGTTACCGTTCCATAAAATGCGATAGCGTTCTTTCATAGCGGGTCAAATTCAAATTGTAATTTATTTTGAAGCTACTTCCTCTAGCGGAAGGCTAGAAGCACCACGACATAAAATCACAGAAATGAATAGATGGACTGTGGTCGTTGCACCCTGCCGTAGTCGTAATGAATTCGTAACTGACATAAATTTGACCTTCCGATAAATGTCCTAAATTATGTGCAGCATGTTACATAGTTAGATCTGCGTGTCATATCAGCCACACTGACACTTTGGAAAACAATTTATTTCGTCATTTGCACTGTATCTTGAAATATGGAATAATTCTGGGGTATAATTCGTCTTCCAGTAACATTCAAGACAGTCTTTAGAATTATGATTGGTGCGCAAAAACAGAAATTCCTGTTTCCAGGTTTGAGACATCGCCTTTCTTATATGAATAAATATTTTCGTTAATGAACTGTATAGGAAATAACCAAAACAGTTTTTAAACAAATTATGCAAAACATAATATTCGTACAGCGAATAAGTGCCAGTTTAACAGACCAACTGCTAAACGTTCATGGTTATAAAAAAAATAGTGTATGCACGTTATTTTGCTACCAACCAATATTCAACACCTTACCATGAAGACTTAATGAAAAGATTCAGCTTAAAGCAGCATTAAGTATAAACTTAGTACCCATTCGCATTGTTCTGCAGATAAATTCCTAATGTTTAAAACTGACTCATAACCTTATTATTAGTCGCAGGAAATGATTTTCATGTACCATTAGGATAATGTAAGTGGAATGCTTACAATATTTTCTCTATTGTGCTTTGTGTATTTTTATGATGTCTTTTACATCCTATTGACATTTTGACTAAATTTTGGATCTATGGAACGTATGTCATACATAAAGGATACCCCTATAAAGCTAAACTAAGTACTGGAAATCATTTTATTTTTATTTGTTTAAAGATACCAAAATATTTTAAACAGCGTGTAATTACAACAGATACAGAATACGTATATATCTTCCCAAGTCTCTTCCAAGAACAATGGTCATAAAATTCATTTTCAAGACAATGCACATCCAACACCAATTTTGACTAATGCAGAGGCTTTTCATCATCATCACCTTTAGTCTTTTCCATAAATCCAATCATAGATACATATCATGAGGATGTGGAAATGGCCACATAGCAAAGCATTCCGTAATTAAAATTAGGTACCACATAGTTATTTTTAAATATCAAGTAATGTAAAATCAGCAATAGTCCTCATTATTTATCTAGGTACATTAAATAACCATACAACAAGTGTCGTAGTAATTATGAATTGTGGAGACAAATCAATAAACTACCCAAACTTAAAAGACAAACTCAAAACACGTGTTGTTATCTATTACAGTTAAAGAAATCCTCCAAGGTATAAAATGGAGTTAAGAAACCTTTTTAGGGCACTACAAAAATGTTCTAAATGTTAAACATTTTATGTTTGCTGGGAGGTAATTGAAAATTTTTATTCCAGAGTAAGCCCCCTTCTGAAATTACGTCAAAATAGATATGGGTAGAAGAAGATTGGTATTGTACCTAGTACTGAAGTTATGAATCTCCATATTTGTTGTGTACAGATGGATGTTGTTCACTATGTATAATGACACAGTATGTATGTACTGTGAACATAAAGGTAGTATATTAATCTTTTTAAATAGATCTCTGCAGGAAGCCCTACTTCTTGAGTTTGTTGACTCTAATTTTTTTTTTTTTGAGTCCTGAATATGCTGTATGTTGCATTGCCCCAGACAATTATACAGTAAGTTATAATGGAATGTATGTAGGAAAAACATATCATTCTTAAAGTCTCTTGGGACAATACATATTTAACTGATCTTATTTCAAAACTGGCTCACTTCAACTTTGACATTATTCTATCAATATGGTATTTCCAGTATAGGGTACCATGTATTATTAACTCCAAAAACTTTGTGTGAGTGGTGTTTGAGATGCAATGGTTATTATAACAAACATTAATTTGATCTTAAATTTCTTGTTCTTAATTCTAGGCAATGAGTTTTACTAAAGTTTAAAGATAATAGGTTAGTTTTAACCATAAATATTTCATTCATTACTATTGTACGATGTGAATCAATAGAGTTGTTTACTATTGTACTTGTATCATCCGCAAACAGGACATTAGCATCCTGAGTTGCTATCTTGGGCAAATCATTGACATACAGTGCATGTGGGCTTTACACACTCCATGTTCTACTGTTTTGATCATTAATTTATCCACTAATTTAGAACCATGCTTTATCAATAAAAACAATGTCCAAATGTCCTTTTTGTAAAAAATCATGTTATCAATTACATAATTACCGCACAACTGTGGCAAACAAAACTGAAGCAAGGCAGTGAAATTGGGCTGAAGGACTCAGTAAAGGTTGAAAGTGTCCACTGCCATTTGTGGGGTGGGGAGGCCATGATTTATATACTTGCTTCAGTATTTATAGATGTCTGATCATTGGGTTGCACGCCGGGATGCGTGTATTGTTGCACTCGGCATACATAATTATTGACATACGCACTCCTGAAGTGTACACTCATGTCTCATACCAAAATTCAGATCACAATTAAAGACATATAACTTCCTCCATAAATGTGGTTAATATCTGAGAATCACAGCAACATCAACATAGCATTCATAAAAAAAGGAAAGACATAAGATTGGAGAATTCAGATCTACTACAGAAGACGGTGACCAACATATTACCAACACGCTAAAAGCAACAAGATAGTTCATATCATCCGTGGTTTGGTATTGTGTGCAAGTTGTAACCAAGTAAGGAAGCTACACATATTCTGTGTATAACACAACAGAGGTCTAATTCAGTTGGTTTCCCTTGCATTATGCTGCATGCTTTGGCCTGTACTTAGGCGATTCTTAGGCACGTCACTACAAAACTCATACAAAAGAAGATACAATAAAAATGAAATGGGCTCATTTTTATAGTCACAATTTTTATAATGCTAAATTAAATATACAGTATAAAAGTAGCTACATAATTAAAAAAAAAAAAGAATAAATAAAGACTTACTAGATTAGGACATCGTGAGCTGTAGTAAAAGGCCATTTTAAAGTTCTTCTATATTTTGGTGTATTTTAACTGATGTGGCATGGCCTCATTGTAGCCTATTGTTTTATAAAATCCTTCTTTGAATTGAATTTGTAAATTATGGACCAAGATAGAATTTCAGGTGATAGTGGAGTGATGTTTATCTGCAGAGAGTTGAGTTGAGACAATGACATACTACATGTAAGTTTAACCAGTTGAATTAAACCTGTGTTTTGTTAGACTGAGTAAGTGTGGTTTGTTTTGTAATAAACACAACGGGATGGCTTCCATAATGATCATAATCATGTGTTTGCAAAATGCTGTAGCAGAAGAGATGGAGGGAATTTAAAAATCATACAAAGATACTAGGAAACGCTGAAAGAAGTGGTGCATGTGAAGAACTGGTCATTCAACAAGTCGTACATCTGGGACTGGTGGTGCAGCAGTGAAATTGTTTGTGACATATTTGCAGACAATGACAAAGAATTGCGGTTTTTGAGAGACATTAAGTCATTCCAGTCCTTCCAAACATGGAGAACTACTCACGCACTGAAATGATGTTACATCCCAGGAGACGTGTATCTTTTTCTGAATTATTCACAAAACACATCATGGAATCTTCTGATCCTGGAGAATTTTCAGAGGCTTGGGTTGTTGGCAAATATGGTGAGTGATCACAGTCATTGCCTGTTATAGGAAAACTGGATTTAAAAGAATGTTTTATTGAAGGTTCTTTTGGTTTGTGACAAATCATGTCCCATGTATCAGACTAGTCATAAACTCAAAACTGAACTTTCATTGACTTCATGGCTACAAAGTCTTTGATGACATCAATAATATTGGTGGAAAAGGTACTTCATTCTCAGCTAAAAAAAAAACAGCAATTTTGTGCAAACCACAATTCTGCACAAAATTACTGGAGAGAATGTTTACATGATGCTATTAAGCTGACAATATCAACAGAATCTTATATTTACATCTTACACACAAACTTTTTTTTTTAAAATACTGCAAGACTGTCACAGAATAGGAGAAATAATCTGTCTGGGGATGACATGAAGATGGGAGCTATCCTGAAATTCTGAAACATGTAGGAAAAATGTATTTTAGTGGGTGTGTCTAACTTCTGAAAAAACTGTCAAATTGTTGACAAGGAAGTCAGAGGAGATTAAACAGTCTACATAACACAGCTTGCATAGTTGAGAAGTTCTGGCTTTGGTAGCATGTAAGTTGACAGAAATTAATGAAACTCTTTCTAGAATTGTTTTTACAGTGAGAAGTTAGTCACAGCTGAACAACCTTCTCATCTGGTCATCTGTAACAAGTAACAATCAAGATTATTTCAATGCAGACTTCATCTTTCATGTTTATTATACAATGCACAGTATTTTACATATTTTATGTAGTTGTAAGTAGGCTGTTGTGCAATCTTGGAATGGATAGGCCAGTTCGTTTGGTGGAGTAGACATATTCTTTGACTGGTGAGTGGACTGTGTCTACATTTTGATCCTGCTCTGGCAGCAAATGTGAAACACTGTAAACAGCGACATGGTAGTGAATCACCAACAAAACGTGTATCTGCAAGTGGTATAATTTGATCAATGAAGCTGTTTGTATTTGTAAAGCGAAAGGCCCCTAATACAAGACCAGTTAATGGATCTAAGGTGAATGAAGTTTCAGCAGCTTTTGTTAGCAGTCCAAGAAAGTAAAAAAATTAAGCATGCTGCAATTCACAGTACAAAAATTCTGTGCACATATTTGAGATCTAAAAGTTACAAATATCCACTGCTGCAATATTTTAACAGTGCCTGGCAAAGAGCTTCATTACAAATTTGCTGTGACATTCTTTCAAGACTTTTAAGTTGATGAACTGTTTATGGCCAAAACTGTGTTTATTGATGAAGCTTCTTCCCACTTATCCAGGCATGTTAACTGACACAGTGTTACAATTTGGGGGAAAAATTTGAATGCAGAAATTGAAGGTAGAAAGGAAAGTATCAAATTCTATGCCTTTCATGCATTACCCAAATAAAAATTTCTTGGGTATTTATTTTTTGCCAGTCACGCTGTTACTGGTGTAGTGTACCTTGACACATTAGAGGAATTTCTCATGCTGTCTTGGAAGAAGACCATCCTAGTGACATGCTTTCCAGCAATACAAAGTGCCTGTTCATTTTTGTTATGCAATTCATGAGGAAATCCTAGTACTGAGCTTCCACATAAGAAAATTGGCAGGGGTGGGCCCACAACTTGGCCGTCACCTCTTCCCCCTGACAACACCATTTGCCATGGAACAGAATTGGCACAGGTGGCCCTATCACTTGCCCACCACTGTTTTTCTGAATTTATACCACTTGATTTACCTTCTGGAGATACATGGAGGGTAATGATAACATTCGACTACCCACCACTTTGCCCCAACTTGCTGGAGAATATGAGCTGCAGCAACTTAAGTTACACCTGCCACACCTAGAAATGTGCAAAATGAACTTGACCAGAAGAACATTATGTGCTGGGCTAACCACGGTTACCCAACTGAACATCAGTTAAATGTCCGTCACAAAAATTTGAGTCACATAATTCATTTTATAAGACGTTAAAACTAATGCATCAGTTTAATTTTCATTCCTGTGCCTCTTACTTCTTGAGAAATATTACATTAAAATATCTACATTTCATGTGTTCACTCTGCATTATGGACAGTACAGGGTTTCAGTTAAATTAACATGTACTTGTTTGACAGAAGCCCCACTGCATAATATTTTCAAGAAAATGTGTTATATCACCACTGATCAAGAACAATACACAGGATAAGATGTCAAATTTGGTAAATATGATAACCATTTTTCAAACATATGGCTTTGTGAAGAACATATCTGTCAGAAATTCACATATTTCCTAGCCAAAAGTTCACTAACACAGGTTGCCATTTACCAGGTGATTATAGCTTGAAATGAAAGAGGAAACAGTGGGACATTTTAGACACATCCACGTGTCATATGATTGAAATGCCTGCGTACTGACAAAGTTTTCTATCACCATTTTCAAACCACTAAGTATTTATACTTTTTTTTGCAAGATAATGTAAGCATAGATACATGAAGATGTATCCAAAGTTCCCAAAGTCACTGCTAGCACCAAGACTGGCAACCTGCTGCACTTCTTCTCAAAAGGTCTTTACTTCTTTGCATGTCAAGTGTAATCTGTGATTTTCTACTGGCTGATATGAAGGATAAACACATTTGCATTAACGTCCACTTCGAACTCAGGATAACTGCAAGGCAAATAACGCAGACAAAACACGAATTTGTTATGATCCACAAACCACACAAAAGTCCTCTCAGTGGAAAAAGTGGTCTTCTGTACAAAAGAAAGAAGGCAAGTCCAGTCAAACATCAAGAGCATGTTGGTGATCTTTCTTTTGACTATGTGGCATTGTTTCAAACAAAATTTGTTTCTCCAGGCCAAATGGTTAACCAGTATTACTACTGGGTGGTTTAACAACATTTGAAGGAACTAGTCTAGCAAAAACTTCAGGAATAATGGTGTAACCAAGACTGGCAGATTCATCAATACAATGTGCAGCAATTTTTGGCCAACTGAACACATGTATATGGTTCCCTACCCTCCTTACTCACCTGATATGGCCCCTGTGCTTTCTTCTTGTTTCCATGAATGAAATCACAACTATGAAGGCATAGTTTCTGGGATAATAAAATTCAAGGACAACTGTTGGCCGTCATACACGATTCAACAACAGTTGCTGCTGAGCTTGAAGCAGTGGCAGAAATGATGAACCCCTTATATAAACTCAAAAGCAGAGTGACTGCTATGAAGGGGACAACAATGTCCAAGAATAAAAATCTGACTCAGCCTGGGAACTTTTGGATATGCTCTTATTCTTGCCTGAAGATGAAAATACTCATGAACAATAAAATGTAGGTTCATCTTTACAAGGTCAAATTATACCCTAAGTATAAGATTAAAAGTTTAATGTACCTTATGCACCTATTATTCTTAGTCTTATTTACAGTGTATCATCTAAAACAACAAGAATCGTTGCTCCATCAAGTATTGAACAAAGAATGTATCATATACCAATGTCGCAAAAGCTGCACAGTTAATAGTTACCAAGGCCACCAGAAGGTTGTCTTGTTCCGTACACATTCACTTGTAATGTATATATTGGGATAGAAACCCAAATTTCAATGCATAATTACTGTACTTAATTATGCAAAACTGAACACACAACCACTTCATTGTTAACCACTTCATTGTTACAGCTGTCCACCATGTCATTCCATCCTGCACACACTGGGTTAAACGGTGAGTTAGAACTTACTTCTTGGTCACAGCGTCATTCACTCTTTTAACTGTAATGAATTTCAATGCATTCTGTTTCCTTCTTAATAGGCATTTTCACCTGCCTGAGTACACTGACACAATACTTTTCACTAGCTGAATTACTATATCAGTCTGTGAAAAATCTTGCTTACACATTCCCTACAATGTTTCCATTGTATTAGACAATTTTAACTGTATTGTCTGTGTCCAATTTACATAATGTCTTCTTCACTCTCAGTGCCGTCAATCTCACTGCTGGGTTTGAATGCCAGCATTCCTGCATAACTTTTGCCAATGTCCTCAAAATCTGAAACAAAATACCCAAGCATTAACAAATTTCATACTCACAGAATGAGTAGAGAATATGCCTCATAGGTTCTGCTACCTTAAAAAAAAGGTTCCTTTGATAACAAATAATTATCACAGAGGAGACCAATGCCACAAAGAAGAAACTCAGAAAAGTGAT
>Ga0209628_10003729_pt1 | contig 10787 bp, 4 predicted proteins | sample TergutCu122P4_FD_187285 | JGI IMG/M metagenome (GOLD analysis project Ga0209628, IMG submission 187285) | Cubitermes ugandensis P4 segment gut microbial communities from Kakamega Forest, Kenya - Cu122 P4 (SPAdes) (version 2) | ecosystem: Host-associated > Arthropoda: Insects > Digestive system >...
TCTTTTTGGTGATCTTGTGCCCACTGTGTCCAAGATATTCACTCCATCACTCTCTTGATTAATAACTTGATTTTTTTGAGAGATTATTCCACCTAATGCACCATTTCCCTTATTTTCATTATCTTCTTCATTATCTGCATGGTAGGGTTACAGACTATTTACAGATACAATCAGTCCAATTTCATGTAGTGCTACTGCATTAATTCATCACAAAGCAAAAGTTACAAAGAAATACCCCTGAATGTTATTACGCTCCAAATATTTTTTAAACTCTTAAAAGTTACGTAAAATGTTAGTTTGTTTACCTCAATCACTTCATCATCCATGTCAGGAAACATTGTTTTGAAGTCTGCCATAGCCTGATGAAACTCAAGCTGAGTGGTTTGTTGTTGTACTGTAGCCATTTTAGAGGTGATATACTCAGAAACTTTTGGATCACTTCATTGCTAATACTGAAGGGCGTTATTACCCTCAATTCATTGTGATTTGGTAATGTTCGTGGGTTTTATTCGCGGAAATTCATTCATGATTTTGAAGGATTAGGCCGTACTGAAAAAGACAGCTATTAAGACAGCTACAGGCCAGAGTTAGTGATATGATGTGTGCGTGAATAATATTACATGCTTTTCATCGGAGTGTATGCAAAGACCTGAGTAGAAGACAAATATCCAGAATTGCAACATGACTCTTGGCTCCATAGACCCAAAGGAAAACACAGATTAGCTAGACATTTTAAAATACAATTTTGTGGAATCAGGAGTGTTGAAGTTTCTGTTTTCCATCGTGAGTTGCTGCACTAGCTGTTTCACGCAAGATGAATGTCACTTAACATAATTTCTCGTCGGCGGCCATATGCAATATACCTAATTTAGCGCTATCTCATGGCACATACGTAACTCTACATCAGGAATGGAAGCACGGATAGCAGCTCATTCATGCTTGTCGTCCGGCGTGAGAGTAGTTGTGCTTTCAGTGCGAGTATGAGATACAATTGCGTAGTCGATAAACGCTTTTTCTGATAGACACATAGGAAATATGACGGCTCTGGAAAACTCGAAAAGAATCAATTTCTTCACAGTGTTCCAGTCCTAATAGTGGACTTTCTTATTCCGTACTTCCAATATTACAAAATGAACACGCAGCGAAGCAGTCACGGATTATCTGTCTAGCAGTGTCGCCTACGAAGTGGCGCCGTATGATTAGATAGGCATTGACCTACTTCTGGAAAGAACCCATGCTTGAGGCCTTCGCTCTACCCAAATATTACGCGACGTAGGTTGGTAGTCAGTTGCCGGCGATTCGGGACGAACTGTCAGTGCGATTTTCAAAGGTCAAGCAGTAACAGACGACAAGATTCTTCATAGCCACGGCTGTTGGAACCTGAATTTCACATAAGAAGAAGCTATGTTAACAAATACGAGTATTTTCGCATCCTCTGAGTGATAGCAATAAAAACGCAGCACATTACCTGTACATTTCACCTAGACCTAACTGGCAATGACAAATTTAATTTCCGTTTAGAAATTTCGTATTTTGTACAGACAACTTGTGCAGTTGCCCCAACCCAAAAATCTAGACTAGCGTTCAGCAGAGTTATAGGGTTTGTTAAATGTTTCGTAATGAAGAATATTATGTATATCAGCATCACCTTCACGGTACATTGAAAAACGGGGGAGCCGGTAGTAACAGAACGAAATTTTGTTGCGTCGTGTTCCCACACAACTAAGTTGCATAGTTACTGCAGGCAGTGTCATGACGTGACGGCGCACACAGCGGCCGCAGGGCTACGCTGACACCTCATTTGCTATTTATAATAACAAATTACAACATAAAATGGCAAGAATAGTGGCAACTTTTCCAAGGTCTCCGGAGGCCCACAATGTTCTGAAAATGTTTCTGACTGACGGTGAATTTCTTTTTTGGTGGGATATAGTTACGAAATACCACGTAAACTTTAGTTTAGTCACTACTGAATTTATACGTTTTGGGGGGGGATATTTGAATGCAACTGCATAATGAGTCATTAGACAGTTTCCATTCGGAATGTTTATATTAGAATGACGATGTAGTTACAACGAATAAGTTATGAAAATAGAATTAATGGGTTTATTATTACGTGGCACAACATACGTGTTACTAAAATTGAAAGTTTAAACTTGTACAACAAAAGTATTTTCTTTTTTTAAAACGAGGTATCGTACATTATTTCAATCACTATTTCGTTACCAACTGCCTACATCGAGCAGTGTTGTTCTTGAGGACTTAAGGTCCGGTTTACACCACAACGACAGTCACACGCTAGACACGAGTTGGTTAAATATTCATTGCAGCTGAACAGTAGAGCACACGGTCATGAACAGACGGAAAGAATGGTTTCCATAAACGCGAGCGTACCCACTGTGGGAATGAAGCCAAATAATAGTCCCCTAGCTCTATTTTTTGCTGACATCAGAAATGTTTCCCTCTGGAAGTCTGTAACCTGTCAATCTTATTTATTTATGGTTTATTTAATTACCCTGTCAGTAACTCTAACTACAAGGTGTCGAACGATAAAATACTCAATAAAAAATGAATTGGAAAGGAAGTGGCCTGACCTCATTTGATCTATTACGCCCTTGCTTCGAGGGAATTGGAAAAACATGAAAGAATTCAGCCGGAATAGTCAGTCTCAGGGCTGAAATTTGAGCCATGATCTTCCCGAATACGAAGCAGGAATAATAGTACTTTGACCCGACGTTAGGTGATTTACAGGGTCAAACAATTTACCTAAACTAGGTTAACGTGTTCACGAGCACCCACAGTGGCCTCAATCCCAAACCACATTAATCCAGCTTACATTATCCCATCTATTTTTTTAAAGATAGATTTACTATTATTTTCCCATATGCGCCTAGGTCGCCCAACTGTTTTCATTTCTTATGGGTTTCTCTTCTCTCCTTACTCGCGATATGACCCAACCATCACAGCATCATTGAATCGATCATCTTAATAGTGTTTGCAAAAAATCACAAATCATTATTTTTCTCATTTTACGATTTTATGCAGCCTCTCGCCACTTTCTTGCAGGCCAGAATATTGTTCTCAGCATTCTGTTCTGAAGTACATCCAATCTAATCTAATTTTATCCATAGCGCGGTATTGAATCGGTAGATCGCGACGTACTGAAAATGTTCATGCAAACGGACAACGCATCAGCAAAAATGGTCTTGGAATATTTTGTGTCTAGTACAAAATTCCAACCGTGTCTGAACAAGCCTGGGGCTTTCCCATCAATCCGCCCTCCATCCCCCACCCCCACCCCCCCAAAAAAGTGTCGTGAGTTTTGAATTATAATACCCGTGGTTCCACAGCTGAGCTCCGGTAGTTTAAAAAACTGCGGAAAGCTCACAATGACTTCAATACGTCGATCTAATCGTAAATAGCAGTCACTGGTGCAAGCGCGACAGCCAACCACTGATCCCATGGTCATAGCCGACTTCCTGTTTCTAGTGCCATTCGTACTGGCAGGTGATCTAAGGAGGCCGTGATACAGGTGTCAAGTCACACTTGTAAATATCATGGAAGTAGGAAAACGTTGTATATACTGGGGTTTTTACGCGACTTAGTGTAGTGTTTAAAATGGCACGTGCACGTCTTATAACGCATTCAGAACACACCATATGTGAAAACATACTGTGAATAACTCAGCTATAATAATTAATGCCCATTACTCAAGAAATGGCAAACAGGTAGGTACCTCATGAAATCCAGCAAATTCATGATCCGCAGGTGTATGGTTGGTACACATAAACGTTTGAGGTTTAAATGTGAGTCTTGTGGTTTCACCAACTATTTAAGTGTCATAAACCTGAAAAGGATGTAAGTTCATATCCTGAGTGACAGTTCTGCCATCCAGGTGATTAACACGCCTGCCACATACATGGCAGACCCGGGTTTCGAGTCTTGCCCCCAGAAGGTGGCATTAATGACCGAAAGTATCTGTGGTCTTTTTCAGTCATTCCAGGGGACAGCAGACATAGAACCTAAACTACTGTCAGTGAGAAGCCTGTCTAAATACATTATAGTTAACAGTGAAGTGTGCTGTAATGTCATACGGCACTTGCAGTCATAATGTTTTGAAATAATGTATTCACCTATTTAGATACCCACTCCAGCAGCCCCACATACAGCCTCAGGTCGAAGTGCATCTTGGAAATGGTGTGCCTTCAATATTCCCCAGACCAAGAGCTGGGATTTGGCCACAGCTTCCATCGCAACAGCTAGCAGTTGAACAGAGTGAGAAACAGCGTGAATATCTAAAACAACAGCAGAAACTCAGGCTCATGACTCCTGCTTCCACTGCTGTATGTATCTTTATGTTAGTGACTTATGTTACATATCTTAAAAATTGTGTGTTGAAGCTATTCCAGGAATTTGACACATTGTAGTTGCTAACTTAAACTTCAATATGCAGTTCACCATCACAACAGCTGCAATATATATCATGGAACTAAATCTTATGGCATGTTATATTTTGTGATGAACAGCTTTATAAGACTTTGTCATTGAGAGTATTAGGCAGGGCTGGGAAGGGTAGTAGCCAAATCCATTCTTTTATCAACTTACACAATTGTTATATATATTGGAGAACATAATTATTTATGGCTATACCATATTGAGTAGTTATTTCTTAATGTATGATACAGTTTGCAATTTATTACTGCAATTTGGTTATAACATTTTCAAGCGTAAAAGAGTGGTGGGCATACATTGTGGCTGGTACACCATATCTGCAGCTTAAGTAAACTTTACAGGTCAGATGTCTTTGACAGTGTCAAACAGGGAATTTCATGTATATCTCCCAAATGTAAACAGAGGACATTGTGGAAAACAAAATGCAGTACTGAATAGTCAAGATCCTTGACAATGTTTTTAACCCTTCAGTTAATTAAATTATATGTGTAGTAAAAGTATATGCTGAAGATGCAGTTGTAATATGCTTCATATGCTCCTGCAGACTAATTTGCAACTGTTGTCAGTCTTTACCACTCTGGTATAAGCATTAATTTTTTATGTGCTGTAATACCATCTCTGGTTTTTACAATCAGATGCTCCATGGTTCCTATATGAAAAATCAATGTTCCCTTTTTGCATATTTCATTATTTTTGTTTAGCTTCCATTATTGGTAGTCTTTGAAGGTTACTGTCTTCTGGGATATAACATTGTGTGATCTGTTAGAAATTCACCAACATTTTGGAGGAATTGATTGTCAGTAAATTGCCACCAGACAGGTGGTGTCACAGAAGACAAATATTCTTAGTCACCACCATAAAAATGTCCATTCTTATGGTGGTAGCATACAGCATATTGCTGGGAAAACTGCAAATCGTCATGCAACTGTAAGCATATACCTGCATTTGTCACACCACAGCAGTGGTGTAGTGACTGTAGGTTTCAGTAATTTGATTATATTTTACAGCAAGCTGTAAGTGCTGATGCATTAATTGAGAATCTTTTGGAGAAAAAAGAAACGTTCAAGCCCAGAAACAGCCATCATGGATTAGTGCCTGGTACTGCACCTGGCAATCAGGTAACACTGATTTTTTTTAGCTTCATAGTGCCCTTATATTGAAAACTATTCTTAAATATGCGTGATAATTGAAAATGAGCTGATTATTGTAAACAAGTGGTACTTTATTATGTTGTAAAAATTTGAATATTTCCTGACTGTTTAGTGTCTTTAATGAATCTATTCCAGTTACAGCATAAAAACTAAATGGGATTATGGTCATGAACTTTGAGGGCAGATAGTTTTAGAGATAAGTGACTCCCTCTCCCAACAGCATGGTGCATCTTCAGGTTGTGTATGGAAGAGATGACCTTCAGATGTGGAGGGAACTGCAAATGTTTAAATAAGCAGTCACAGGTAGCAAACAATGGTTGTCCTCCAGATTTGGCATTAAATGGGGGGCTAACATGTTGTCACTGCAAAAAATTAACATGTTATGTGCTGTCATACAAGGGCTCAGACAGTTCGTTTGGGATAGGGACAAGTGGTGGCCATAAAATATGATAATTTTTTGACTAGTTTGGACTCTGAGCTTCTCATAATGGATTGTGCTCCCATGGAGGTAGGAAGGAGAGCTTTGGAAGGTGGCAGGCCTGTCTTTGCTGGTACTGCCACCAAGGAACTTATGACAACAAGGAAACAAGATTTGCAGCACAGATTTGACCTGGGTACTTCTTGAATAGAAGTTAGGTATTGACAAAAATTGTAAATCTGCCCAGTCTTTCATATTGTGCTGTAATTACTTGTATATACACATTATGAAGTCAGATATTTATCTTGTTTTGCAGCTGGAAATTTAACTAGTCACTTTGTGGAAATATGGGCTTGCTTAGTGGATCTTTCTCAGATTTGAAGAGTTCGCCAACATTATACATGACTATTTGTATGCAATGCTTATACAGCTTCATTGTTTTAATGTGGCGCTTTAAGTCCGAACAACTGCATTAAATGTTTTTTTGAAAGCACAAGTTACATGGAAGTTCCATCCTGGTTCAAAATTTCTGGATGAGAGCCTAGTTTCTTCGATTATTCTAGGTTAATGTCAGTATCAGAGCTTTAAACAGACGACTTCATATTCCTCCAGTCATTTCATAAAAGGCATCCTATTATATGATGTCATGTATAGAGAGAATTGGTCGTCACACACCTGTCTGTGACTGTGTTAGTCATATAGATACGTGACTTGTTTTTGGTCAGAAACCTTTGGACCATTATCAGGTCAAATGTTCCTGCCTGATTGATAAGTAATAAACAGACATGTAAATTATAGCAAATTTTTGTATGTGTTCTATACTTAAATATTTTTGTGTCACTTTTCCTCTTAGAGATGCATAACTACATCAGGTAGTACTAGATAATTGGATAAAGAAATACATGTGTTGGTGTGAATATACCTGTATGACATTTTGAATTTTTCTCTGTCACAGCATATGTTGGGTAATGCTGGTATTCCGGTACATGCTTCTGGCCTGGCCTCTTCCCATTTGGGTGCATCTTTAATAAGGCCAACAATGAGGTATCCTGTGTCTTTAACAGCAGCAGTTTCATCTGGTCCATCTTCAGGCACAGTTATGATGGGTAGCACTTCTGTACTGCCACGTGAAGCCCATGGATCCTTCTGTCATAACCCCATGACAGCAGCAAATAAGGGCTATGCTACTGGGCCTCCAATGAATCAACAGCTTCATGTTAATTTTCCAGCCCAGGCACAGTTTTCGTTCAACTTACCAGCATGGTTGATGCCTTCCTCACAACTTCTTCCTCAGTTTTACCACCAAGTGTGGAAACTGGTGGAAAAAGACAAAGGACTCGTTGATACAGCACGCATCTTTCCACTGCTTCTAACTAGTGGGCTGCCCACAGATGTGCTTGGTTTCATATGGGGATTGGCAAACCATAAGGTTGCAGGTCAGCTAACTGAGGAAGAATTATACATTGTGTTGGCCCTTGTTGCACTTGCACAGGTTAGTGGAGAGTATCCAGAATAATAAAGTGAAGTAAATACTCATACTGAATTCGTATGTGATGTAACTTATCAGTAATGTTTTTAATGGATGAAGAATGTTTGCAATCACAAGTTAGAAAACACAGTGTGTTGAAAGTCTGTAGTTTATGTCATTCTTGATCTGTATTTGATTATACTAATTGACATTTTTTCCTTGCGTGTTACAGAGTGGGTGTGTATTTAATGATCTCAGTATTTTGAGTCTCATTCCACAACCACCAATTCCAGTTCTCAAACTTGCTCATCTTGAGTCAGTTACATCTACACCCAGTAAAGATACAGAAGTGGCTGCCACCTCAAATCCAGTGAAAATGAAGAGAGAGGAGTTGAATTTCCATTTGGTTCCGTCCAGTACACCATCTTCTGGAGGTGATGATGAATTTACAGATTTTCAGAGTGCAGTGTCAGCAGCAACAGAAACATCATCAGTAAATATTAAGGAACAAGGTACAGTAGGAAAAGTGTCTGATGTACAAAGCAATGCTGTTGCAGTGGTAGCTGCAGATGCAAGTATGGTTCAGAAATGTCCCAGTGTGATGGTAGTAAGCAGTAGCAGTCATGGGCGTGGAATTGGAAGTAGACTGGCCAATCACTCATTAGGCACTCCAAAACAAAAGAAAACAAAACATCATCACCACCACCACCACCATCACCACCACCATCACCACAATCACAGTCAGTCGCCAGTAACAGCTTCATTGGATGAAGAATTTTCAGAGTTTCAACAAGCCAAAGATCCACTAGCTTCTACAGGAAGCCCTGGAGATGGAACTGTGGATGAAGTATTTCCAAAATGTGCAGTGAAAACAACTCAAGGGAAAATGTACTTGTTAAAAGAAAGTGCTATCCGGTCAGAGATGCAAGTAGACAGCAAGAAGCAGTCCACAGGAGCTGTAAAGGATGGTGGTCTTGGTGGTCTGATGTCCCTTGAAGGCGCCCAACCTGATTTTCAACCAGTCATGGAGACAAAAAGTACAGGATTATCTTCGGATAAATCTGAGTCTGCTGGAAGCAAGCAAGACCAGACGGTTGTGTCTGAGGGACCTTGTGCAGAATCAGTACCAGAAAGTAAAACTTCAGTTTCAGGTACAAGGGAAGGTGTAAATCTAATGTCCATAGAAGAGGACAGATACAGTGCACTGAGAAATCTGTCATTAGTTGGCCATGATACTAGTTCTGTTAAATCTCAGGTATTTTTAAGCACAGAACAGTCACCTGCAAGTGATGATTTTGGTGATTTCTTGTCTGCAGAGCCAGCAGAAGGAGTTGATGATTCATTTGCTCTAATAGCTGCAAGAGAACAGGCTCCAAGTACAAATACTGCAAATAGTGCTGATATATGGAAGACAGATTCTCCTCAAACTGCAGAATTTCAAATTGATGACTGGGGAGAATATGAAGGTGCTACATTGTCTGCTACTGGTTCAAATTTGCACCAGCCCTTGTATATGGCAGGTGAAAATAAGTTGGATGATTCGGCAAACAGTATTAATACAGAGACAGATATTTGCACTGTGTTCAGAGATCTACAACTGGGTAATGGAAGTAGAAATGTGTGGGATATAAAGGATAGTACTGGCATGTTAGGTCATGGAAAGGAAGAAGCTTCAGACTTCTTGAATCTGTCAAAGTCGTCAACAGATTTGAATACTGAGAGTTCTTGGAATTTTAAATTGAAGGATAATTGTAACAGTCAATCTGATACAACTTCAAATGCTGAAATAGCAGAACATGATGCTAATTTTCAAGGATTTTTAGGCAAACTACATGATGACGATGATGATGATGATGGTGACAAGAATTATTCTACAAAGGTGGATATGTTTTTCTCCAGTCCTGATGATCAATGGCAAGGTGAAATTAGTGACAAGTTTAATATTGATGTACAGACCTATGGTGGCGATGATGATTTTGGTGAGTTTGTTGGACCTAACACATGGTCAGAAGATAAAAAATGTAATGCTCTGACAAAAGATATCCTGTTTGATGGTCATTTAGGACAAGGGCTGAAAGATGTACTATATGGTGACAGCCAATCAGTAAGCAGTCTAGAGTTGCCTCCCCTGTCACTCAGTCGACATGGATCAGTACCAAGTCTTGATCTGAAAGTATTCCCGAGCACCATTGAGAAGAACAACGGGAATGGTGGTAACCAACCCTGGGACATGTCACCACAGGTGTGTATGTTGCTGACCGAAGTAATTATTAATATTATTGACCACTGTAGTCGGTTTGTGTTATACAGCACTTTCAGTTAATATTAACAGGTCTGAGGGCCAACAGCACAAATATGTTTTGTGTACAACATTAGAACTATATGTTGGTTATTCATTGTTCTGAGTGAAGAACTGACATTTTGAGAGTATTTATAAATTTTTAGGTTATAAATTTTGTGTACTATAACAGTGCTTAAAATTGTATATTATGTAAACTTAACATTCAGGGAAAGTGGATATGTAACAGAACTTATTCTTTGTGAGACATGGGTGAGTTTAAGAGTTCATCCTCCTGGTTAGTGTTGTCATGTAGTTTGGTATCTGCCTTGAAGATGGAGCCAGTGGATTCCTTTGTAATACATCAAAATGTACTGCTTCATATCACAGGAGACTAATATTTTGAATGAATTCTATTCATAGCGATGTACAAATCTTAAGACAGAGCACTTTGTTTAAACCATGAAAGACCTGTGTTCACATATGTGAATGCACCACTAGACATTTGTTTTATACATGGTGTCACAGGAGGAACGGACCAAACTTCGGGAGGGTGTTCCTTATGTTAAACTATACCGATATAACCCAAAAGACCTATGTCCCAAGTTGAACGGTTATTGAGATAATGGCCAAATAAAATTGTGGACTTCCTTCGGGTCCACGAACGATAGCTGTCAGCTGGTTAGCCTTATCTGTATCTGCTCGCCGGTGTGTCATACTAATTCTGCTGACGCTCGCCTGAAATGCATATCCCTGCATATCCTTCAAGGTACACGCTGTGGTTTTGTAGTGAGTGTTTTGTATACTGAGTTGCAGGCAAGCAGTCAGACAAGCCGTGTGACGTCACCGCTCAGCATTCCAGTGTGATGTATAGTACTTCGAACCCTATGTATAACTTTTACATGTGTGCGAGGAACTTTGCAGTTCAAATTAATGGCTTTTTGTCACTCACAAGTTACTTTGATGTTAAGTACAGATATTAACATTACAGAAACCACATATTCCTGCCAGTTTCAATAT
>Ga0209628_10003730_pt1 | contig 10784 bp, 10 predicted proteins | sample TergutCu122P4_FD_187285 | JGI IMG/M metagenome (GOLD analysis project Ga0209628, IMG submission 187285) | Cubitermes ugandensis P4 segment gut microbial communities from Kakamega Forest, Kenya - Cu122 P4 (SPAdes) (version 2) | ecosystem: Host-associated > Arthropoda: Insects > Digestive system...
GCATGCAGTGCTCTGCGGGGCAGGTCATAACCTGCGCATGATCCTCAGGAAGCTGCGGCTTCTTTTTGCACTGATTTATGCTTGTTTGCTGAGATTCTTATGCTCGCCTAGATCACGAAATGAGAGAATTTGCCAAAACTTGGGGTGAAAAACGCTTTGTTCAGACCCAACTACCTACCATCCTGAAAGAAGGGTCCTTTCGCTTGTTCTTCTTTTCCCGCGAGGAGCGGCGGATTCACGTCCACGTCGCTCACCCCGAAGGAGAGGCAAAGTTTTGGCTTGCGCCCACCGTGACTCTGGCAACATCTGTCGGCCTGTCAGAGCGTCAGCTTCGCGAAGCTCATGCTCTCGTGGAAAAACATCTGGAGGAGATTCAAGATGCCTGGAATCGCCACTTTGGCAGTTGAGGTTACGCATATCTCCCCAAACGGACTCTGGCTGCTTATTGAGGACGAAGAACTACTGTTGACGTATGAAGAGTTCCCGTGGTTTCGCAAGGCTACTGTCGGTCAAGTGTCCCGCGTAGAGCGGCCAACCAAAGATCACCTCTATTGGCCCGAGCTGGACATTGATCTTTCGATTGAATCTATCCGCAAGCCATCGAATTTCCCGTTGATTGCAAAGGACATGGACTAAACAAGCCCCCCGCGCTCACCCCTCAACCGCCGACTCCGCCCCGGCTTTTGCATTTTGTCCGCCCAAAGACTCGGACAGCCAGTCGCCGAAGGGCTTTGATTTTCCGGTCAGTTTGTAGACGCGTTCGAGCTTGTCCCTGAACGACTGCGTTTGTGGGTTCGCATCGCCAAATCGGTCAAGATAAATCCGGTAAGCCTCAAGGTAGCCGGAAATGGCCTTGTCGTACTGCTTCCGGTTCATATACGTCATGGCAACGTTGCCATAGGACATTCCCGTCGCGGGGTGTTTCCTGCCAAAGTTCTTTTCATTGACCAGCATCGCTTTTCTGGCCCATTGCTCCGCTTTGTCGTAATCATGCATCCTGGAGTACACCCAGGCCACATTGGTGTAGGCCGTGGCAATGCCGGGATGACTTTCGTCGGCCGCTTTTTCAAAAATCATGACGGCTTTCCGCAGGTTTTCCAGGGCATTTTTGTTGTCGCCCGATCTGGCCTCGGCGACAGCAATATTGCTGTATGTCGCCGCCGTGTTGGGATGCCCCTTGCCCAAAGCTGCTTCCTGATCTGCCAGTACTTTTCTGTACCAGGTTGCGGCCTGTTTGTAGTCGCCCTTTTTGTCGTACACGCCAGCTATGTCGTTACGGGTTGCGGTGTTGACGGGGTGCTGTTTCCCCAGGCTTTTCTCTCCGATCGCCAATACCTGTTTATACGATTTCAATGCATTCTCAAAATCGCCCTGCCCCAAATACGCGAGGGCGGCATTGCGATGCATGGAGACCGCCCCGGCATCCTTGTCGTCCATTTCCTTGTCGCGAACTGCCGTGGCCTTCTGCCGCCACTCCTGCGCCTTGTCCTGCCCATCCAGAAGCTGATGCATGACGGCAATCCTGTCGTAGAGCGCCGCCACCGAGGGGTGATCCGCACCCAGCGCCTTCTCTTGAGCCGCCTGCGCCTTGACATACCAGTCCAGCGCGACCTGGTAATGACCCTGCCTCTCGTAAACGGAAGCAATACTCCCGTAAGTTTCTGCTGCATCGAGACCGCTCAAACCCGGAATGTTTTCCTGAATCGCAAGCGCCTTTTGATACCAATTCAGCGCCTTTTCATAGTCGCCAAGGCGATAAAACACTGCCCCCAGATTCCCGTAGATCAAGGCGACGTTAGGGGCATTGATGTTATTCAACACCTTCCCGCCAATCTCGGCAGCCTGCGTCAGGATGGTGCGGGCCTTTGCGTATTCCCCCGCGTTCAGATGCTCAACGCCAATATTGAGCTTTTGGATCATCAGCGCCTCGGAGCACCACTGCTCCGAAGCTCCCGGGCCATCAAAGACAGCGGCCATATCTCCGTAAACGCCAGCCGCATCCGGACGTTTCGCGCCCGAAACCGTAAATGCCTTCTGATGCCAGTCCAGCGCCTTTTCAACCTCGCCGAGGTTATAAAACGTCGCGCCCAGGTTTCTGTAGATCGTGGCGGTATTGGGGTCATCCGGCCTCTTTCCGGCAATCTCGGCGGCCTGCATCAGGATGCCACGGGCCTCTTTGTATTTCCCCATCTTCAGGTACACGACGCCAATATCATTCTTGTAGCGGGCGACATCCCTGTGTTGCTTGCCATTTATCCTGATGGAGTCCGAAAGCGCCTTTTCGTAGTGTTTCAGCGCCTCGGGATAGTTGAGTTCGTGGGCATACTGCACCGCAATTTCCGCCTCGCGGGCGATGATGTCGGAAGGGGTGAGAACGCCAGCGGCGGCATGGGCATTCAGGCTGAACGCGCCCAGAGCAGTTGTCAGCGCAAGCACTGCCACGGCACACGGACGCAGCATTGATTCGATGATGAGCATGATTCAGATCCCTCTTCTGAATGACCAACCCTAAACACGCGCCGAGCTTCAATCCCCGTAATTTGTAATGAGTATCGGGGCGACTCTGACGCCTGCCGGAAAATCAATGATGCTTCAATCCACATCCGACGCAGCCGGATGACATGGTATGGAAGAGGTTGCCCACCCCTCCCGTGCCCGATTATCCCCTTGAAAGGGGAGGTTTCAAACCGGAGATTGTTTTCGATGAACGAATCAGCAGATTTTAGCGCGTTCCACGCTCGATCAGCTCGATTTTGTATCCATCCGGATCTTCAACGAAGGCGATGACGGTCGTGCCGTGCTTCATCGGCCCGGCTTCGCGCACGATTCTGCCGCCGCGCTCACGAATGTCGTCACAGGCTTTTTTGGCATCATCGACTTCCAGCGCAATGTGGCCGAAAGCCGACCCTTGTTCGTAGCGGTCGACGCCCCAGTTGCAGGTGAGTTCGATGACCGCTCCGTCATCCTCGTCCTGATAACCGACGAAGGCGAGGGTGAAACGGCCTTCCGGATAATCCTGTTTGCGCAGCAGCCGCATGCCGAGCACGCCGGTATAGAAGGCCAGCGAACGATCGAGGTCGCCGACCCTCAGCATGGTATGAAGCACTCTCATTCTTCGATCCTCATCGCTTCCCCGGAAGCGCCGCCGGGTTCGGCATCAAGGGTAATGACTCCGCGCTCATGGCGTTCGCGGCGCAGGGCTTCGAGCAGAAAATGGACGAACGCCAGCCCGGAAAATGCCGGAGCAACGATGTTTACGACCGGCACATAGGCCAGCAGGGTGGTTCCGCCGCCCAACAGCAGCATCTGGGGACGGAGTTCCCGACGCAGGCGAACGAGTTCGTCCCGGTCGGCATGGCGCATCAGGGCGTCGTAACCGAAGACGCGCTGACTGAGCCAGCCCGTCGCCAGCACCGGCGCAACCAGCGCCACGCCGGGAATGAGCCATAGCGGCAACGATGCCGCCATCACCAGTAAAAACCACAGCAGGGCCGCCAGGGTGTTGCCGATGCTGCCCATGTTGGAGCCGCCCCGGCGCTGTTCGAGGTCGGCGTAATCGCGCAAGCTGACGCGATCGAGCATCATCGGTAGCGCCACCGTAGCAACGAGCACCGCCGAGGTGATGTAAATGAGAGGCACGAACGCAAACGCCACGAGCAATTTGACCAGAATCAGCACGGTTCCTGCTACCCATCCCGTTGCGGCGATCTTGTCGCCAACCCAGCCAAATCCCTCGATGGTTCTCATGATGGCGTCAACCGCCGCAGCCCAGGAGAACGCCAAAACGATCGTCCACAGCAGCGCCGAAACGACGCCCGGCCAGATGAGGTGACCGAAGACGTCCAGCCGCAGGAGGCTGCGCAACGAGCGGCCCAACGCAATGAATATGTCCCGCATGGTCTCTGCCCTCAACGCAGGCCGGGAACTCCGGCCATCATGCCTTTCATGGCGCGCATCATCTTGCCGACGCCGCCCTTGGAGAACTGCTTCATGACTTTCTGCGCCTGCTCGAACTGGTTGAGCAGGCGATTGACTTCCTGAACGCTCACGCCCGCCCCGGCGGCCACGCGCCGCTTGCGGCTGGCCTTGAGGAGTTCCGGGCGGGCGCGTTCGAGCGGGGTCATGGAGTTGATGATGCCTTCGACGCGCCCAATGGCTTTCTCTTCGACTCCGCCCTGCAACTGACCGGCGGCCTGCGCAAACTGCGCAGGCAGTTTGTCGAGGAGTGAAGAGATGCCGCCCATGCTGCGCATCTGTCCGATCTGCGCCTTGAAATCGTTGAGATCGAACCCTTTGCCGCTCTTGAGTTTGCGCGCGAATTCGACGGCTTTTTCTTCGTCGACGCGCCGCCGGGTTTCTTCGACCAGACCGAGGATGTCGCCCATGCCGAGAATGCGGCTTGCCATGCGATCCGGGTGGAAGGGTTCGAGACCGGAGAGTTTTTCGCCGACTCCGGCGAATTTCAGCGGTTTGCCGGTGATGTGCCGTACCGAAAGCGCTGCGCCGCCGCGCGCGTCGCCATCGAGCTTGGTCAGCACCACGCCGGTGAGCGGCAACGCCTCGTTGAAGGCGCGGGCAGTGTTGACCGCGTCCTGCCCAAGCATGGCGTCGACGACGAACAGGGTTTCGATCGGATCGAGCGCCGCGTGCAGGGCGCGAATTTCATCCATCATCGCCGCGTCGATCGCCAACCGCCCGGCAGTATCGACGAGCAGCACTTCATGGTGATGCTTGCGGGCGAAATCGAGCGCAGCCAGCGCAATGTCGACGGGCTTCTGACCGACGTGCGAGGCAAAGAAGTCGACTCCGGCCTGTTCGGTCACGGTCTGGAGCTGGGCGATGGCCGCCGGGCGGTAAACGTCGGCGGAGACGGTCAACACCTTTTTCTTATGCTCTTCGCGCAGCAGGCGGGCGAGCTTACCGACGGTAGTGGTTTTGCCCGCGCCCTGCAAACCGGCCATCAGCACGACGGCCGGAGGCTGGGTCGCCAGATTGATTCCCTGATGGATGCCGCCCATGAGCGCGCACAGTTCGTCATACACCACGCCGACGAGCGCCTGTCCGGGAGAGAGCGATCCGATGACTTCCTGTCCGATCGCCTTTTCCCTGACCCTGGAGATGAACTCCTTGACCACCGGCAGAGCGACATCGGCTTCGAGCAGCGCCATGCGCACCTCGCGCATCGCTTCCTGGATATTGTCCTCAGTGAGGCGCGCCTGACCGCGAAGAGTTTTGACGACTTTCGAGAGACGTTGGGTAAGATTGTCGAGCATATGAATTCCACCTGCCCGCCCGGGCAAGCAATTTGGCTAAAAGTGGAGGGATTGAGGTAAACTGAGCCGTTCCTATGTCGCCGATTCTACTGCATCTTCATCTCATTCCCGCCGCGCTTTACACGTGGCTGGGGCTTTATTTCTGGCGCTCGCGTTCAGCCGCCGCACCGGGCATCCCCGGCATGGCGCGCTTCGAGCGCGTGCTGCTCGTCTTTGCCCTGTTCGCGCATGGCTTTGCGCTGCATGCTGCGATCTTTCCCGGCGGCGAAATGCGTTTCGGTTTCAGCATTGCGCTCTCGCTCGCGGTATGCCTGGCAATCTGCTTTTACTGGGTGGAAACGCTGTACAACCGGCTCGACGGGCTACGCGCCATCATGCTGCCCGCTGGCGTGCTGACGTGCGTGCTGGCGGCGTTTTTCCCTCCGAGCCATGTGCTTTCCGACGCCAGCATCGCCTCGCCGGTTTTCCGCATTCATTTCATCATCGCCATGCTGGCGTACAGCCTGTTCATGCTCGCGGCGCTACATGCGATGCTGATGGCAATGGCCACGAAACAATTGCACCATGGCCGCATCTCGCGGGCGCTGGCAAACCTGCCGCCACTGCTGACGATGGAGGCAATGCTCTTCCGGATGATCGGCATCGCCTTCGTGCTGCTCACCATGACGCTGCTCACCGGGATCATGTTCACGGAAACCCTGTTCGGTACGGTTTTCCAGTTCAACCACAAAACTGTCTTTGCCACGATTTCGTGGCTCCTGTTCGGCATCCTCCTGATTGGGCGTCATTTTCGCGGCTGGCGTGGCCGCGTCGCCCTGCGCTGGACGCTGGCCGGGTTCATCACCCTGATGCTGGCCTATGTCGGTAGCAGGTTCGTGATAGAAGTCCTGCTGCACCAATAAGGCTTGGCGGTACGGTAAACGGGCTGCGTCGCGGCGCGCATGTCGCGCGTCCATCGGCATCACGCAGCCAGAACCGTATAACACCATTTTATTGAATGAGCGGGAAATGGCAGCCAATCCACAAACCGCGTTGAGCGGACTCGCCCGGGCGCTTGTCCAGAAAAACCGTTTGTCCGAAGCAGATGCCATCGCGTGTTCATCCGGCGATGGAACGACGAATGCTTTCCTGCACGAAATCACGCAGCGCAAATTGTTGAGCGCCCGCGACGTCGCCCAATTCGCTTCCGAGACGTTCGGCTATCCCTTGTTCGACCTTGCAGCAGCCAACCGGGATTTTCTGCCCGGCAAGGTCATCGACGCCAATCTGGTGCGCAAACACCAGGTCATTGCTCTGGCACAGCGCACCAATCCGAACCGTCTGATTCTGGCCGTCTCCGATCCGTCGAACATGCGGGCATTCGATGAAATTCGCTTCCAGACGGGCATGCAGCTCGAAATGGTCATCGTCGAGGTCGACAAGCTCGCCAAATTCGTCGAACAACTGGGCGTTTCCACCAAAGAGACATTGGAAAAACTCAGCATCGGGGACGAATTGGGCGCGCTGGACGTTGCACTCGAAAGCGAATCCGAAGATTCGGCTGCCGCCTCCGATATTGACGATGCCCCGATCGTCAAATTCATTCAGAAGGTGCTGGTCGACGCAATCAACGAAGGGGCTTCCGACATCCATTTCGAGCCTTACGAAAAGTATTACCGGATTCGCGTCCGAACCGATGGAATATTGCATGAAGTCGCCCAACCGCCATTGGTGCTGAAGGAAAAGATCGCCGCCCGGATCAAGGTCATCTCGCGGCTGGATATTTCCGAAAAGCGGGTTCCACAGGATGGCCGAACCAAACTCGTTCTGTCCAAGAGCAAGGCCATTGATTTCCGGGTATCCACGCTGCCAACGCTGCACGGCGAGAAAATCGTCATGCGTATTCTGGATTCGAGTTCGGCCATGCTCGGCATCGAGGCGCTCGGCTATGAGCCGGATCAGAAAGAGGCTCTGCTCGAAGCCATCGGCCGACCCTACGGGATGGTGCTCGTCACGGGGCCGACCGGTTCGGGCAAGACGGTTTCGCTCTATACGTGCCTCAATATTCTCAACAAGGCCGGGATCAACATTTCGACCGCCGAAGATCCGGCCGAAATCAATCTTGCCGGAATCAATCAGGTCAACGTCAACGAAAAAGCGGGGCTGACCTTTGCGTCGGCGCTGCGTTCCTTCCTGCGACAAGACCCGGACATCATCATGGTCGGCGAAATCCGCGACCTGGAAACCGCTGAAATCGCAATCAAGGCCGCCCAGACCGGACACCTCGTCCTTTCCACCCTGCACACGAACGACGCGCCGACAACGCTGGAGCGGCTGAAAAACATGGGAGTCGCCCCCTTCAACATTGCTTCGTCGGTCATCATGATCACGGCGCAACGTCTGGCGCGGCGCCTGTGTTCATGCAAAAAGCCGGTCAACATTCCTATCGAGTCGCTGTTGCAAGCCGGTTTTCGCGGCGAGGAACTCGACGGAAGCTGGCAACCCTACGGGCCAGGGGGATGCGACCGTTGCAAGGGGAGCGGCTACAAAGGCCGCCTGGGCATCTATCAGGTCATGCCCGTCGGTGAAGAGATCGCCCACATCATCATGACCGGCGGCAACTCGATGGACATTGCCGCCCAGGCCGAAAGGGAAGGCGTCAGTGACTTGCGCCGTTCCGGGCTGCTCAAGGTCCGGCAGGGTCTCACCTCCCTCGAAGAAATTCTGGCCGCGACAAACGAATAACCGAATCACCTCACACGCAAAAGATACGCACGGAGAATCCATTTAATGTCAACAGCATCCATACCCGCATCCCGACCCTCCCGACGCCCACAGGCCGGGCCAAAGGAAAATCTCTACATCTGGGAAGGCAAGGACAAAACAGGCAGAACCGTTCGCGGTGAAATGCGGGCGGCCAGCGACTCCGTCATCAAGTCTTCATTGCGCCGCCAGGGCATCGTCCCGTTGAAGATCAAGAAGCAGGCCATGTCCCGCGGGAGCAAGGTGACAGACAAGGACATCGCGCTCTTTACCCGTCAGTTGGCGACGATGATGAAATCGGGCGTACCCTTGCTCCAGGCGTTCGACATCGGTATCAAGGGCACGGGCAATCCCGGTCTTTCCCGGTTGCTCAACGAAGTCCGGGGAGAAATCGAAACCGGCTCCAGTCTGTCGCAGGCGTTTTCCAAGTTCCCGGTACACTTCGACAAACTGTTCTGCAATCTGATCGCGGCAGGGGAACAGGCCGGCATCCTCGACACCATCCTTGAGCGTCTGGCGACCTACAAGGAAAAAATCCTTGCGATCAAGGGCAAGATCAAATCGGCGCTCTTCTACCCGAGCGCCGTCATCGTGGTCTCGATGGTGGTCGTCTCCGTCATCATGATCTGGGTCGTTCCCACGTTCAAAGAAGTTTTCGCCAGTTTCGGGGCGGAACTGCCCGCGCCGACGGAGTTTGTCATTGGCATTTCCGATTTCTTCGTCGCTTACTGGTGGCTCATTTTCGGCCTGCTGATCGGCGGAGTCGCGGCAATCATTGCCGCCTACAAACGGTCCGTGCCCATGCAGATCGCGTTCGACCGCATGCTGCTCAAACTGCCGGTCGTAGGCGATATTATCCGCAAGGCCACCATCGCGCGCTGGTCACGAACGCTATCGACGATGTTCTCCGCTGGCGTGCCGCTGGTCGAAGCCTTGGATTCGGTGGGCGGCGCCTCGGGCAACCATTTATACGTGGTCGCCACGCGCAACATCCAGAACGAAGTCAGCACGGGCCTGTCCCTGAACATGTCCATGCAAAACTCTGGTATGTTCCCGACCATGGTCGTGCAAATGGTCTCCATCGGTGAAGAAGCAGGCCAACTCGATCATATGCTTTCCAAGGTTGCCGATTTTTACGATCAGGAAGTCGACGACGCGGTCGCCGCCATGTCCACCCTGCTGGAACCCCTGATCATGGTATTCCTTGGCGTAGTCATCGGCGGTCTGGTCGTAGCCATGTACCTGCCGATTTTCAAACTCGGCGCCGTTGTCTGACTACATGCCCGCCTTCCTCGACGATCCATCCATCCTCATCCCGCTCGTTGCACTGCTCGGTCTTTTCATCGGCAGCTTTCTCAACGTCGTTATCGCCCGCCTGCCCGTGATGATGGAGCGCGAATGGCAGGCGGAAATGGCCGAATTCAATGGCGTTGCCGATGCAACCAACGTTTCGGGGAGCGGGCGATTCAACCTCGTCACGCCGCGCTCACGCTGCCCGCACTGTGAACACCCGATCTCGGCGCTGGAAAACATCCCGATCATCAGTTATCTGTTTCTACGCGGGCGCTGCCGTCACTGCCAGAAACCCATCAGCATCCGTTATCCGCTGGTGGAACTATTGACGGCAACGCTCTCCGCCTGTGTGGCCTGGCGTTTCGGCGTCAGTCCGGCTGCGGCGGGCGCGTTGATTTTCGTCTGGATCATGATCGCGCTGGCCTTCATTGATTTCGATACCCGCCTGCTGCCCGACAGCCTCACACTGCCCCTGCTGTGGCTGGGCCTGATCTTCAACCTGCTGACGGGCAACATTCCTCTCGAAGACGCCGTCATCGGCGCCGTAGCCGGATACCTTTTCCTGTGGTCGGTGTATTGGTTGTTCAAGCTCCTGACCGGCAAGGAAGGCATGGGATACGGCGACTTCAAGCTGCTCGCGGCCATCGGCGCGTGGCTGGGCTGGCAGGCATTGCCGCTGACCATCGTGCTGGCATCCATCACCGGCGCGTTGTTCGGGATCATTCTGATCGCGCTCAGACGTCACCAACGCAACACGCCGATGCCCTTCGGGCCGTTTCTCGCTGTCGCGGGACTGCTCACCCTGTTCCAGGGCGAGGCGCTCGCCGCATTGCTGCCTGTTTTCTCTACGGCTGTTTTCTGAGCGGCTGCTCAGCGGTTTTTCGTCAACGAAAAACGTGTTCCATGGTGCGGTATTTTTGCTTGTTGGACATCTGGACGGGGCGCCAGCCGGTCAAACAAAAAGCCCGAAACCTTGCAGTTATCGGGCTTTGTGGATCATTTTGAATGATCTTGAAAGTATTCTTGGCAGTCTCTCTATCGAACTTTCCATTAAAGCCCCGTGGTTGAGCGGTTTCTGCTTTTTTGATTTTTCAAATACCGTCAAAAATACCGTCAAATTGTGAGCACTGCCCTTTTTAAGGTGTCAATTTTTGCCTCGCGCGTGTACGCGCGCGCGATGCGTGAGGCAAGGATAGCAGCGAATCCGCAAAAAATTGCAAACAACCCAAAACGCACCACGTGAGAGTTTGAATATTGGGGGGTATGTATGTATCTCTCCCCCTATACCCCCTTTCTATCCGCTACAACGCTACAACCCGCATCGTTATTGGGTTTTTGTGTAGCGGATAGGTTTTCTACATACGCTACGCCTTTTTTCTATCCGCTACACGCTACGTCCCACGAATGGGCATGATGTAGCGTGTAGCGGATAGGATGACCTCGTAGCTTATTAACTCACCATGTCCGCTACGCTGT
>Ga0209628_10003731_pt1 | contig 10783 bp, 2 predicted proteins | sample TergutCu122P4_FD_187285 | JGI IMG/M metagenome (GOLD analysis project Ga0209628, IMG submission 187285) | Cubitermes ugandensis P4 segment gut microbial communities from Kakamega Forest, Kenya - Cu122 P4 (SPAdes) (version 2) | ecosystem: Host-associated > Arthropoda: Insects > Digestive system >...
TCCACCCGCTCGGCGGCCAGGTGCAAAGGCTGATCCGTCCACCACCAGAACGCCCCCCCCGCGCCCAGCGCCAGCACGAGCGCCAGCGCAACCAAGCCCAGCGCGAAACGCGACCAGGCGGATGAGGATTTCTTGCGTGCAGCCATGCGCCGGATTTTCGCAGCAGCGCGGTTTTGGGCGCGCACCATCAAAGGAATGCTCGGTGTTGCCGAGTTGTGTCAGGTTGAAATGCCGGCATGGGGAACTATGCCGGCCTGGATTTTTAATGTGCAGCATCCACAAATACAAAGGTTGGCAGTGGATGACCATGGACCTTGCAATTGGGTATCGCTAATTGCTGCACGATGTCTTCCGTATCTCCTTCTACTGGAAAGTACCCCGCCGGCCCATGCGCTTCGTTTCGATTCTGCGACCAGTACGACAGACCTTGATCCAGCCATATCCTGACGTCTCGACCCGAGTCGCAACGAATCGTCAGTTGCCGCCCGTGAACCAGATCGTGGCGTGACAGCGATGTCACCGACCCTTGTAAACCACAATAGTCGAGCGCTTGCAGCAGAACACTATCGCGCAGCGAATCGAGTGGCCAATCACTGGACCAGCGGTTGCGGTACCGATCGCGCGGCTGCCCCTTCCCTGCTTGACTTCCTGTCGCAGACATGCGAGTTTCAAGGCGCATCGAACGAATCTCGATGTTCGGATTTCGCCAGCGATCCGCCTGCTCGGCAGCGCGTTTCAGTTCAGACAGCACTTCAAGCAATAAAGCCAGTGTGAGTGGCGTCGAAAGATAGCGGTCTTCATAGATCACCTCCACGACGTGCCGGTCATGCAGCAACTGCGAAACCAAGTCACCGCCGTCAATAAAACTCCAGAAGCGCCGGCCGAAGCCAACACATGCTCCATCCAGTTCAGTCGTGATGGTGTGTGCCGCAAGACGGCTATCCATGGTTTCCGGCAACTGAACAGGTGTAGCTCCGATTTGCGATGCGCCGCTCAAACCGCGTACGAGGGGTGACGACATGCGCGAACCCCAGGACATGTCCGCCATGCTGATATGTGCATCGGTCGTGGCCCACGAAACATGCTCACCAGAATTTTTTACCACCGTGGCCAAACACGTTCCTGTCCGTGCAAGCGGCGGTGGCGTACCAACCATAAGTTTGACGCTGCAAAGATCCATCAAGCTTCGCAGCATGTTGGCATTGGGGGCCGACAAGCCGCTGATATGTTTGCTGCTCACGACAAGGCCAAGCTCCACATCGCTGTTGGCAGACAAGCGATGCAAGAGCCGACGAAGTGGCGAGGGAGCAAGGTCCCACTCGCTCGGATCACCGTGGAGATAGACGTGAAGCTGGCGCGCGGATCCGCTATTGATCTCCCGCGTGATGGACTCAGCCAACACTTGATACTCGGCAGATGACGAAGCCTCGAAAAACCGCATTTCATTCGGCAGTTGGATCTGTGCCAACCATTCGCTAGACAAAAATTCCAAGGCCATCTTACGATCCAAGCTTTCAGTACGAAAGCGCGTATCGAAACTGAGAACGCAATGCTGGCAAGCCGATTCACAACCAACCTCGCAGTCAAGGATTCGTCGTGCGGCACGAAGCAATCCTGGCAGATCCGATGCAACTAGGTTGGCGTACCCACCCGATCGCTGGTCGAATATCTGGATCACCCTTGTTTGTCGCCCGTCCGTGTCTCTGATGGGCTTCGTGTCGCAGCCCAACTCGCTGATGTCAATACCTAGGCGTTCAGCGATGGCGCGCCGCAACGCTACCGCGATGGTGAACGCTGCCACCGCATTGTTCAGTGCATGGCCATCCGTTCCAACCAAGGCAATTTCAAGCACGTCAGTCTTGTATTCGCGACCGAAGTTCAATCCCGCCTTAATCTTGAATGGGCTGTGGCTGCCACCGCATATCCAGTCGTCGTTGCTGCCTTGACGGCCACGCAGTCGTTTGTGAGGATTCTGGAAAATCTTAGGTAGCGCAGATCCGTCGGCTTGTCCGTCCATCGGCGCCGATCGCCCGCATTCCAGGCATACGGCATAGCCCTCCCCGGCGGCGCCGGATGAGAAGTGAAAAACCGATCCATTGGGCGAACTGCGGAACGAACCAAGCGCTGGGTTGGACAACGGCAGCCAATCCGCATCAACGGATATCCACGGTTGCTCCACGGGCAGGTATCGCTGCAACGTGATGTCGTTGTGCGTCTCGGCATACAAATCCACGCTGAATCCCGCCGGCTCCAGATACTGTTGAAAGTGACTTCGTCCGTGGGCGAGAGACGAGCCGCACTCGGCGCAGTGCCCCAACCGCTTTGCCAACACACTCGTTCCGCTTGCTCCACAACGACCACAACGCCAAGCATGGCGAATATTCTGTAATTCATTAGCTTCGTCCAGCGTTGCCGGCGCGTGCCAGTTCAAGGTGATGCCGGCAGACTCGTACACGAGTCCATCGATCACGACGGACGCGCCCGGCGCGTACTCGCGAAGTGCTGTCACGGTATCGCGGCTCGGCAACTCGCGACGCTGATAGCGGTTGTCCTCGCGCCCTTCCGTCTCACGCAGGGTTTGAAGTTCCTTCGAGTCTTTGTTCAAGGTTTCGAAGGTCGTGATGTCGGTCGGAAATCCGTACCCCGGCAAAAATCCAGCCGAGGCCAACTCTCGCAGCAAATACTCGCCGGTCAGCCGCTTGCGTTGTACGCGAAGAGCCTTCAGAGGAATAAGGTCTTCCTCGGTGCGCCCGGACAGATCCGCGATTTGTGTGTCGATCGCGTCCAATTCGGCACGCCAGCCTTCGGCGTGCTGTGCGGCAATACGGCCCGCCTCGGCCACCAATGCCTCATGGCGTTCGCGTCCATCGAACACCGTACGGCGCACAAGCGCAGTTAGCCCGTCGTATGCCTCCTTATGCGCCGTCTTGTCGAAGCACTCGCACCAAGCCACGAAACGTTCCTGGCGGCTGCTTCCTCGCGGCAGCATCCACCACTCCAGCGTCAGTTTGTCGAGCTTGCCCTGCTTGTCTTGCAAGCGCAAGAAGCGAGCCAGCAGCAGCGCATTGATGTGCCGCTGAACAAGTGCCGGACTCGATAGCGAAAGCGCCGGCGTTGCCAGCCGTGTCTCGAACGGCCAAGTTGTGTTTCTGAGAACGTGCTGATCGTGCGGGTTGTTCTTGCAGACGGTCAGTGCTACCGATCTCGTTTCGCCGCGCCGGCCAGCTCGGCCAGCACGCTGCAAGTAATTGGCAGGATGCGGCGGCACGTTGTTCATTGCCACGGTATTGATACCACCGATGTCGACACCCATTTCCATGGTCGTCGAACAGCTCATCAGATTGATCGCTCCTTCACGGAACTGTTTTTCGTAATGCTGCAGACGCACACCCGCCTGCTGGGCCGAGTGCTCGACCGCCCGGTAGTAGCCACCGCCTTCAACAACGCGATCGCTGATGTTCGACCATACTCCGGTTGCGATCAAATCTTGCAATGCTTTTTCGTTCTCAACCCACCTGCGCACGGCTCTCAGCCGCTCCGTATCCGATGGGAAGTCCTGAATAACCTCCTCACAAAGCGGAATATTGATCTTGCGGCATCGAACGGAATCGTCGCCGGCAATGTGCTTGGGCAGATACGGTGTCACACCACGCAGCGTAATGTCCAGAATGCGACGGGTCACGGGACAGAACCAACCCGTTCGCAAAGGCTGGAAGCTAAAGTCCTCAATATCCAGATAGCGGGATTGAGGGCCACCCAACTGCAGCAGCCCTGCAACCACCAAGTCTTCCCAAGCGGCCATCAGGAGCGAGTCAATACTGTGACGTCCCTCCTGATTGGTCGGATCAAGCCGCAGCACATGGGCCAGAAGACGAACCAGCTGATGTTGCTGACCTTTCAACTTGACCGAGGGCCACTTCTTCAAACGGCTGGTGGCACTCTCCGTTGAATTCGGTGGCAGCAGTTGTTTCGCATAAACCTTGTTGCCGCCCCAGCGATCCCATTTGGGCGGAACCTTCAAACCGAAGTTCTGCCGGACGATGAAGTCGAGGCACAGCTTCAGAAAGCCGCGCCATTCGTCGAGCGTGAAGCCGTGCTGTTGCGCGGCGGTCTTGAGAACCTGAACTTTCGCCAGTTTCGTGTACTGAACGGACGCCAATCCCAGCGTCTCCAAACTGTTCTGCCGCTTGGGCCTGCGTGCAAACTCGCGGCACAGCAGGATCTTCGCGAGCAATTCCTTGCCATGGGTGCTCCGGAACCCTTGATCGACCTCCTCGTAGTAGCGGTGGATCCATTGGCTGATGTCCGGCACTTGTGTGGACAGCCAGTCCGCCATCTCGCGGAATGCGACGGCAGCGCCATTCTGAAGTGCAACGAGTTCGGCCTCTTTGTTCTGAATAACCTTCTCAATCAGTGGATTGGAATCTCCGTTCGGGAGTGCTGATCGCAGATCGGCAATGAATTTCTCGATCACAGCTTGCTCGGGACTTTTGCTCGTGCCGCTGGTCACAAGTTTGCGGTACACCGCAGACCGTAACGCCATCCGTTCTGCGTCTTGCTGCAACTGGGCCGCAATCCGCGCCGTCCCCTGCCGGCTGTCCGTGAACGTGATCATGCGCCTGCCGCGCATCGGCGAGGCCAGCGGGCGCTCCCCATCTGGGCAATATTCGAGCAAGGTGGGAATGATGTTTCCCAGCAGGAACGGCGCGCCGATTCGCGCACGTCGAAATTGCTCGTCGTTCGCGCCAGAACTGCCGCAGCACGGACAAGCCAGGACAGCATCGCTGTTGATGTCCTGCATACGCAGCGCCAGCGTTTCGGCGCTGCCTTCGCGCATCATTTCCAGTGTCGTGGCGTGCAGATGGATAGGCGTTCCCCGCGTCTGGCCGTTAACCACAAGCGCTGGCGTTCTGCTCGCGAAACGTAGCGGTGACGCTTCGTCATTTTCGGATTCGGCACCATCATTTTCATCAGGGTCCTTGTCCAGGGAGAACTCGTCAAAATCGTCTTCCACTGCAGGCAGCAAACGTTGCGTTCCGCCCGAGGACACCAACTCCGCAGACAGAAAAGTCTCGTTACAGCCGTCGCAAGATGAGACGGCATACACCGGCGCTCCGCACGGGCAGCGGGTGCGCTCCTCAAGAAAAAGCCGCCCGAATGGCCATTCCGGGTCGGCCAACGCTGTTCCTTGTTTGCCTGAACAAGCCGGATTCACGCAGGCCCACAGGCCGTTGAGCGTGTTGTGAAAAGCGTGCAGCCGCAGCGGCAAAAACGGAAACCCATCAGCGGCGCGAGCCGAAGTGAGCAAATCCAGCCATCGCAACGAAACAGCGTCGTCGCCCACCTGTCCCATCGTACGCAGCGCTTCGGTAATCGCGGGCAGTGATTGGTAGTTTTTTCGCGAAACCTTGGGGTCGAACAAGTCGCGCAGCCGGCGAGCCACGGGATGCGTGCAGAGTTTGCGGTACATGCCCGCGGAGTCGTCTACGGATGACTCCAATTCGTCCAGCGTTGCGGTCTTTGTTTCGACGGTGTCGCTGATTCCAGGCACCCAGCGCTGGCCTTCGACGACGACAACACGCTCGGACTCCACGCCGGCAAGTTGAGCCAAGAACTCCTGTAAACCGCGCCGCGCCGCCTCGTCGCCGGTTCCAATGGTCGCCGACGTCGCCACAAAGTGCACGCGATCCGCGTTCGTGCCAAACGCATGCAGCACGCGCCTCAGCAGCAATGCCAATTCAGCTGCTTGCGACCCGATGTAGTTATGGGCCTCGTCGAGAACAATCCATTCCAGCTTGCCCTGGGAAGCGTCCAGGATCGGCGCATCCTGGGCACGCACCAGCATGTACTCAAGCATCGTCGGGTTCGTGACCAGGATTGGCGGCGGGTTGTTCCGCAGCGTGGCACGGTCATGCACTTCGTTGGCAGCTTGCCGATAGACCTCTTCCCTGACTTTGTCCGGCGTATTGCCGTTGTAGAGACAAAAGCGGATGTCTCCGTCGAACGGACCCGTCCAGGCACGCAGCCGCTCGCGCTGACTCTGAATCAGCGCGTTGAGCGGATAAAGAAACAGCGCTCGCACGCCGCGCAATGCGCCCTCGATTTCGCGTGCCCGCGCCAATCGATCGAGCACTGGCACCATGAAGCACTCAGTCTTGCCCGAACCTGTGCCGCTGGTGACAACGATGGATTGGTATTCCGGCCTCAGCAGCTCCTTCCAGGCTGTCAACTGATGGCTGTAGGGCTTGGCGTTGCGCGGAAATCGATACTCGTCGCCTGTTTCGCCCCAAGGCTTATCCATAGCTGCCACCAGCCGCGGATGCAGTAACTCCTTGCTTAGTTCAGCCATGGTACGTTCAGATTGCGTCCAGCCGAACGTGGCTTCGAACACCGGCGTACCAAGAAAGCTGCCTTCACGTCCCAACCCACTCGCGAACACCTCTCGCAGGTGCTTTCTCAGCGATACATTGGAGAAGCCCAGCTTGCTTAACGTGGCGCGAGTTGACCTCTTGGCCATCTCGGGCAGCAGGGAAGCGAAGTACGTGCGGGTCATGTGCTTCTCCGAAAAGGAGTGGGCGGGAACATCTGAATGGACAAGATCATGCGACGCCCGCTCTCGCTGGCGCGCTCGAACCACTCCGGGGCGAAGGCTCGCAATTGGCGTATCTGATCGATCTCGCCGGGAGTCCACCAAGGAAGCACATCGCCGGTCGATTGACTCCACAGACCGCACAGCATGGGCACGTTGGCCACATCCTCTTTGACATTCTTTTTATAGGGACCTGGTTGCCCACGCGTGGGCAACCAGAACAATTTTTTCACGTCTGGGCCAAATCGCTTCTCCAGTTCCAGCCAGGATGGGGTTTGACCAAACCTTTTGGCCAATGCATCAGTGAGCTTGAAGCCAGGCCAGAACTCATCGTCTACGTGCGTTCTCAACAGATAGCGCTGCAACAGGCTTTCTTGTCCCTGCCACAGGTTCTGCGCAAGGCTTGGTGCACCTACCCGTATTTCGCCAAGCAATTGATCAAAGTGCTCTGTACGCCCCATACCAGTCTGAAAGAACGCCAACGCCACTCCATCGGCCAGCGATGTCTCGCTTGTTGCCAACTGCTTGAAGGTTTCCTGCGTCAGCATAGTGGCTATCGATTCCTGCTCAGGCCCAAGCTGCCGGATCCACGATTTGCGCAGGCACTTGAGCGCATCTTTCAACGCGGCGCCGGACGTCAATTCCCAGACCACACCAAGTTCTTCACGCATCCGTCTCGCCAATTGCGGCATGTCATGCGACAGTTTCAATAGCACGGCCACGCTGCCGGCTGGCGATCGTGCAAAGGCGCGCCAATAGTCGAGCGTGTTCAGCGGCAGGTGAGACAGCGCCATGTATTGGCGGCTCACCAACCTCCATGACGGATGGTCATAGTCCTTTGCCATCGCGGCAACAGCGACATCCAGCGCCGTGGATCGGCTTTCAGCTTCCGCGATGGACATGGCTTCGGCCAGCTGGCAAAGTGCGGCTCGGTCAGCCACCGATTCATCTATCCCACGAACTTTGTAGAGTTGGGCAAGTTTTGTTAGCTGGCTCGAAGAAACAACCGGCCCTTCTGCCTCGCAGACTTGGTAGAGCATTGGACGCACGAGAAGGCTCGAATCGCTGGCGGAAACCACAAGCCATGGGCTGCCAGCCATTGTTAGCGCGGACAGATCCCAGCATCGGCCTGCAGGAACGGCGGCGCAATCTGCTTGTTTGAGTTCTTGTTCCACAAACTCGGCTTGCAGCAACGGTATGGCGCACAGCTTTACGCCCTGCAATTGCGCCGTGGTCAACGCCGCCATTTGTCCTTGGCGCTCCAGCTCGGCGTCGTAGCGGGCAACGCTCAACTCCGCAAGCTTGGTTACTCCTGCATACACGCGCAGCAACAGCTTGGCATCCAGCGAGTCGCTCTGACACAGCAAACCCAAGAGGCTGGCTTCGATATCCAGCAGCCGTAATTCACCCGAACCGTCAGGGCCGATTTGAATCGGTTGTTCGACACATGACCATTGGCTGCGCAGCGCTACACCACTTTTCAACTCGGCCACCAGCTTGTACTTCAACGGTCTATCTGGGTTTCGACCAAGCACCTGAATCCGAATGCTGGCCATGCGCGCCACGGACACAGTGCACCCCTGCCCGATTTCCTCGCCTGTGGGCAATATGAAGCGCACACCGATCGCAGGGAACGGCAAGGTCAGCCGCAGGGCGTGCGGACTGCAAGACCAGGTGACCTGAAATTTGACGGAGACCGGCGGCGTGGCATCGACAGCCAGGTTCACCATGGCATTTCGTCCGTCGCGCGTAATGTATGGAGATACCGTAGATGGCATATCTACATTCGCAAAACCCCAGTCCAGAAATTCGACAGAACCGCTCTTATCGTCACTGCCTGATCGAAACTTCAACTCGGCTTGCTTCGATAGCAACACCATGCGAAAGCGCCGGCTGCGCACGCCGTCGGCCATCAGCCAAGCATCAATCGGCCCAACGTGCATACTTGGCTGTTCCACGCGCTGGGGAGGGCGCGTCGCCGTAGTCCATATCAGTTGCCGCTCGTGCACCTGAATCCGTTCGCCGTCGAGGCCCACGCGGTAAAGTTTTGGAACCCCGCGATAAATTGGAAAGGGATCACTCTGGTAACGCTCGCGTTGACCATGCCAGATCAACTGTTCGCTCAAATCGGCGGTCTGGCGTGTACGAATCGTGAACGCGACGGCATCGACCTCCACCTCGACTTGTCCTGTTACCTCATACAAGACGCGCTGCATATCAGCCGCATGCAACTCGCAACGGTGTGTGATCGTTGCATCCGCACCAAGCGTTCGCAGTTGTGCCTCTGAGGGTAGCGCCACGAGGCATTTATCCTCCGCCACGCGGCAACCACCCATGCCGGCCAATACCCACACGTCGTCTCGTTCGACGAACACCCAGGGCTGTGATTCGTCCAACTCGTCGCCTCCCGGTATCGCCACCGGCATATGCCAGTCCACACCTTTGCTCCTGACGACGAAACGCAGTTCGTGAACATCGTTCAGCACTCGACTTCTGCCGCTCAAAACAATCATCTGTTCCCCGGATCCCAGTAACTGGCGCGCTTCTGCCAGGGGCACGCGCTCGGTGCCAACCAAGTCCAGGCTGAAGGCTGGTGGAATCTTGTCTGCTGCCAAATCGCAAGCCTTTGCCAAAGCCTCCAGCGACACGCTGGTGGGCATGGCAATCGAGGTGACCAAGCGGAAGGTTGATTCGTCGCAGGTCCGTTGCAGTCTTCTTGCCGCTGTCACCGGATACACCGCGCCGCGTACAACCTCGCGAGCCGCCTCATGCACCAAGCCCACCAGCAACGCCTCGGCACGGTCCTCTTCGACAGCGATCGGAAACTGATTTCGCCAGTCTGGTTGCTGCCGCTCCAGCACTTCCACTGGATTGCTCGCGCCTGCCAGCTTGTGATCGCGACGAAGATTCAACGCCGTTGTCACCACCGAGGCCAGCAGGCGATGGATATCCTCGTCGCGCAAATGTTGCACGAGTTCCTCGTCATGCTCCTGAAAGAAGCTTTCCAGCCGCTGGTTGTCCCAACCATAGATCTGCGCTTGCCGCGTGCCGCGAATCAGCAGTTTGGCAATGGCTCCGTTGCCCTGCGCAACCAGGCGAAGCGGCAAACCACCTTGGGCGACGATGGCGCCCAAGTACTTCTTGCCTTGTCCGCTCGGGCAATGTCCCCAAGCTTTGAGCCCTGCCTCAACTGTGGTTGTTCGCGCAAGAACGTCCAGCCTGTACTTGGGGCCGATCGAATCGAGAATCGTCGTCCAGCGCCATGCGCCACCCGCATACTCGCGGCGCCACCACTCGGCGGCATAGAGGACAAAGCAAGCGCACTCACTGGACGAGCGAGAAGGAATCCAAGGCGCTCCTTGAAGTGCAGCAAGCGTGTTCGCGAGAAGGCCACGCAACGCTGCATATTCGTCTGTCGTGGTTCGATAGCTGAATAGCATGCGCCCATCGGGGTGAGTCAGTTCGCGATGGCCAAGAAATGATTGGAACCAGAGGTCATCTCTCGACACGATCATCTCCCTGACAGAAGAGCGCGCACACCAAGGAATTTGTGCCAGACAAGATACGCGTGGTGAGAACTAAAGATAGATTTGGCGAAAAATTGATCAACTAACTCTGACCAAAGTTGAACTTTTGTTTTGCTCATCCGTGACGGGGTCTCGTGTTGTTCGTAGGTATGTTACGTATTTTTACATATGCCTTTGGGTGATGGTTGTCGCTACAGAGCCGGTGCATCTGGTGGTTGTTGCCCTATCATCCCTGCCTTTCAGGCGAACCGAAATGCCCTCCCCTGCCCTGCCCTCCGGCGCCGCGCGCCTTGCCCATCTTGGCGTGATCCGCGCCGCCGGCGTGGACGCGGCGGCGTTTTTGCAAAACCAGCTCACGCAAGACGTGGCGCATCTGCCCGCTGGCGACACGCGCCTTGCCGCGTGGTGCAACCCCAAGGGGCGAATGCTGGCAAGCCTATGGGTGCACCGGCGCGGGCAGGACGAACTGCTGTTGCTGCTCGGTCAGGATTTGCTGGCCCAAACCCTCAAGCGCCTGAATATGTTCGTGTTGCGCGCCAAGCTCAAGCTGACGGATGCGAGCGCGGAGTTCGCCATTCACGGCCTGCTCGGCGATGCCGCAAGCCTTGAAGCGCCCGACCCTCACACGCTGAAACTGGCCTTGCCCGCAGCGGACGGCGTGCCCCGC
>Ga0209628_10003732_pt1 | contig 10783 bp, 9 predicted proteins | sample TergutCu122P4_FD_187285 | JGI IMG/M metagenome (GOLD analysis project Ga0209628, IMG submission 187285) | Cubitermes ugandensis P4 segment gut microbial communities from Kakamega Forest, Kenya - Cu122 P4 (SPAdes) (version 2) | ecosystem: Host-associated > Arthropoda: Insects > Digestive system >...
GTTATTAACGTATCGCGGGTCGTTGTTGTGCATACCGTCAATGTCCGTCCAAATCTGAATTTCTTCACTGTGAATAGCCGCTCCGATAAGCGATGCGGTATAATCGCTGCCGCCGCGTTGCAAATTGTCTATTTCTCCGTAAAAATTGCGGCAAATATAACCTTGAGTAATATAAATTTTATGTCCCTTATTTTCAGCAAGTTGTTTTTCAATGTTTTCGTTAATAAAGGCGGTATCTGGTTCTGCATTTTTATCAATCCGCATAAAATCCAAGGCGGGCAAAAGAACGCTATCTGTCTTTATTTCGTTGAGATAGAGTTGAAAAAGCGCTGTACAAAGCAGTTCGCCCTGAGCAAGAATGGCTTTTTCTTCAAAAAGTGTAAAAACCGACTTTGAGAAGGATCGCAAATACGTGAAATGTTCTTTCAATACTTTGAAACCCTGCGTTTTATATTCTTCGCTATCGTACAGTTCCGATACAACTTCGCGATATTTTTGTTCAAGAACATTTATCCGTTCCAATGCGCCGGAAGTATTTTTCCTGTAAAAATAGTCTGAAATTTCAACCAAACTATTGGTTGTACCCGACATTGCCGAGAGTACAACAATTTTCTGTTTGTCATCGTTAATAAGTTTCGCCACACTTTTCATTCTTGCAGCCGAACCTACCGACGTTCCTCCGAATTTTAGTACTTTCATTTTGATTAATTGAGAATTTAAAATTGACAATGAAGTCCACGAATTACACTAATTAACACGAAAAAATTAGTATAAAATTAGTGGACAAAAAAATTGAAATTATTTGGCTGCAAAATTACATTAAATTTTAGGAATTCCAAGCGTATGAAATAAAAATCAAGACAAGCAATTCACAACCAAAATTGATTGTAACTTTTTGGAGGGCTCAAAAAAACAGGATAATATCAAAAACACTCAATTCTCAATAAAGCGAACTGTTTTTGTACAATTCGTTTGCAAGGATAATTATTGTTTTTAAATTTTGATGTTTTTTATGAAAAATATTAAAAAAAATTGTTTTTTTGTATAAATTTTTAATAACTTTGTAGCAAATATTTATAAAGGCTCAAGTTTAGCCTTTTAATTTTTTATGTTTTTAAAGTAAAATAAAGAATCATTTAACTTTGCAGAGTGAAGGGAAGAGTATTATGGATGAATGATGACTTTAACAAACCTTTATAAAAAAATCCCAAATGTCTATTATCTTGGCTCTTAGTCCTAATATCTCCCATAAATGACCGATAACAATACTTTTAATAACTTCAAAGTAGTTTACTGTACTCTTGGCTGCAAACTAAATTTTGCCGAAACATCTGCCATTGGAAGGCAGTTGAACGAGGCGGGTTTTGTAAAAGCCGGAACAGGTGAAGATGCGGATATTTGCATAATAAATACTTGTACCGTAACCCACACTGCCGACCACAAATGCCGTCAGGCAATAAACCGTCTCCATCGCCGGCACCCCAAAGCGTTAATAATAGTAACCGGATGTTATGCACAACTTAATCCCACTGAAATTGCTGAAATTCAGGGCGTTGATTTGATACTCGGCGCAAATGAAAAATTTGATATTCCAAAATATTTACAAAATTTTGCTGGCGCAAGTTTACAACTTGTGCCTTACCGGCAAAAAACCGAAATTCACAACACTAAAATAAACAATGTAAATCGCTTTGTACCATTGTATTCGCGAGATGACCGCACGCGCTGTTTCCTTAAAATTCAGGATGGTTGCGATTATTACTGCACATATTGCACTATTCCCTTTGCGCGTGGAAAAAGCCGTAGCGGAACTATAGAGCAAACGCTTGCAGAGGCAAACAAGGCAATTATTTCGGGCGCAAAAGAAATAGTGCTTACAGGAGTGAATATCGGCGACTTCGGCAAACGAAACGGCGAAAACTTTTTTGAACTTTTAAAAAAATTAGATGAAACTCCGGGCGATACGCGGTTCAGAATTTCGTCGATAGAACCAAACTTGCTTGGCGATGAAATTATTGAATACGCGTCTGTTAGCAAAAAAATTATGCCGCATTTTCATATTCCGCTGCAATCGGGCAGCAACGAAGTTTTATCGCTTATGAAACGAAAATACAAGCGCGAACTTTTTGAACATAAAATCAATAAAATTAAAGAGTTAATGCCAGATGCTTTTATTGGAGTAGATGTGATAACGGGCGTAAGAGGCGAAACGGTTGAATGTTTTGAAAACTCATATAACTTTATCAATTCTTTGGATATTTCGCAACTTCACGTTTTTACATATTCAGAACGCGAAGGAACAAAAATGCTTGATATTAAAGAAATTGTGCCAACAAAAGAACGCAAACGCCGCAGCGATTTACTGCATCTTTTATCCGAGAAAAAAACACATGCTTTTTACGAAAAAATGTTTGGAAAAACCCTGCCGGTACTTTGGGAAAGCAAACATTCGGGCAACACAATGTTTGGATTTACAAACAATTACCTTCGCACCGAAGGTCCTTTTGACAAAAACTTAATTAACAGTTTTCAATATGTAACGCTTGGTGGCTGGAATGGGGAGAAGACGGCGGTAAAAGTTGTGAATTGCTTTCAAAATGCCTGATAGCAATGCAGATGCCTGGTTTGTAGAAATAAAATGCAGAAAATAAAAAGAATGTTTTCTTTTTTTTTTGTAATTTTGCGCCTCAAAAATCTTGAAACTTGAATTGAAAATCGGCGTAAGCCAAACTTTGAAATTGATAATATGAACTTTGTACAAGAACTCCAATGGCGCGGGATGGTTCACAGCATTATGCCCGGTACCGAAGAACTGCTGCAAAAAGAAATGACAACCGCTTACGTGGGCATCGACCCCACTGCCGATTCGCTTCATATCGGACATTTGGTCAGTATAATGATGCTGCGGCATTTTCAGCGGGCAGGACATAAACCTATTGCTCTTGTTGGCGGAGCAACCGGAATGATTGGCGACCCTTCGCTAAAATCGGCTGAACGTAACCTGTTGGATGAAAAAACATTACGACACAATCAGGAGTGCATTAAAAAACAACTTGCACGCTTTCTCGACTTCGACAGCAATGCTCCAAATGCCGCCGAACTTGTAAATAATTACGACTGGATGCAGGATTATTCTTTTCTGAACTTTATTCGCGATGTAGGCAAACACATTACCGTAAACTATATGATGGCAAAAGATTCGGTAAAAAAACGCATTTCAAGCGAATCGGCGGAAGGAATGTCGTTTACCGAATTTTCCTATCAACTGCTTCAGGGCTACGACTTTATGTATCTCTTTGAAAATAAAAACTGCAAACTGCAAATGGGCGGCTCCGACCAGTGGGGCAATATTGTAACCGGTACCGACCTTATCCGCAAAAAATTTAACGGCGAGGCATTTGCTCTTACCTGTCCGCTGATTACAAAGGCTGACGGAGGAAAATTCGGCAAAACCGAAAGCGGCAATGTATGGTTAGACCGCCGTTACACCACACCATACAAATTTTACCAGTTTTGGCTTAATGTAAGCGATGCGGATGCCGAAAAATACATCAAAATTTTTACGGCAATAAGCGAGGAAGAAATAAAGATGCTAACTGCCGAACACACCGCCGCACCACATTTGCGTATGTTGCAAAAACGATTGGCAAAGGAAATTACCACGCTTGTTCATTCCGAAGCCGACTACGAGGCTGCTGTAGAGGCATCGACCATACTTTTTGGCAATGCAACGGCAGAAACGCTTCATCGGCTCGACGAAGAAACGTTTTTGAACGTTTTTGAAGGCGTTGAAAAATTTACCGTTTCGCGTTATGAACTTTCAGCAGGTATCAAGGCGATAGATTTATTGGTAGAAAAAGCCGCTGTTTTCCCCTCAAAAAGCGAAATGCGAAAACTTGTACAGTCGGGTGGCGTAAGCATCAATAAAGAAAAACTTACAGATACCGAAAGCCTTATTACAACAGCCAACCTCTTGAACAACAAATATATTCTGGCACAAAAAGGAAAGAAAAATTATTTTCTTTTAATTGTTGAATAATAATTTTGAAAAAAATTTTTGATACCTAAAAAAAAAACTTTACCTTTGCGCCGCTTTTTAAAAAAAAGTAACGCAATTAAATGATAATTGTCTTGTGGTGTAATGGTAGCACAACAGGTTTTGGTTCTGTTTGTCCTGGTTCGAATCCGGGCAAGACAACAATTTGAAAGTCAAAGTTTAAAGTTTCAAATCCAAATTTTGGAATTTTGGAATTTTGGAATATATAATTAACTGTCCTGTGGTGTAACGGTAGCACATCGGATTCTGGTTCCGCTTGTCTGGGTTCGAATCCTAGCAGGACAACACTGCAAAATGCGAGTAATTAGATCTTTGTATTATTAGCATCTTTTCATAATATTAACTTAACGAAAAAAAATGAACAGTATAAAATATCTATTTTCGTTATTTTCTGTCGATGACTACAAACTACTTCAATTGTATTTTACCGACCACCCCGAACAGCAAGTTTTAGATTCAGTTTTATCATCGTTTGTTATTGACAACGAGCCGCTTGAGCGTATTTACCTTCTGACAAAAATACACACGAAACATCCCGAATTGCTTTTCCCTGCAAAAATAAATCCTCGCTTAGAAGGTTTAATAAAATATTTTATTGTGGGTAATGCTACTCTTTTACAGGGATTTAACTGTATTGCTGATGAACTTGAAAAAAACAATATACCGATAATGTTGATGAAAGGCATTGCCTTAAAATTTTATTTTCCGAGAGAGCCGCGTTATATGTGGGATGTAGATATTTTAGTACACGACAGAGATTACAAAAAAGCAATTGAACTCGCTGTAAAACAAGGTTTTGAAATTGAATATATAGGCGTACATGCGTCCGACTTAATAAAAGGCAGAGCAAAAATTGACATTCATAACCTTTTTGCAAAAGGGATGTTGAACAACCCCAAGTTTACCCAACGCATATTTGACGATGCCACATTACACGACTGTTTCGGCACTCGCGCATACGTGCCTGCTATAGAGGATTTACTACTGATAATCATAGCCAATGCCTATCACAACTATTTCCCTTATGGATTTGCCAATGAAATTACACATCCTTATACTACTTTTATTGATTTGGAAAATATATTTGAAAAATTTCCGGATTTGAACTGGCAAAATTTGTTTCGTAATGCCGATAATATAGGGATGCTCTATCAATTTGAATTTTTTCTTTCCGCTTTCAATCATTTACGTCCAAATTGCCTGCCAGAAGACCTGTTGAAACACTTAAACGCAAGTGAAAAAAAATGGGATATGGAAGTAAAACGCGACTTGCTGCTTAAAGATATTAAACGTAAACGCTTAGAATCGTTTAACAAAAAAACTGTTTCCGGACTACTCAGTTATTTCCAAAAATATACTCAATATTTTTATCTTATTACCTTGTATGTTTTTCGGATGAAAAAATTAATAGAAAAACACCACGACAGTAAGGTGTATTAATCTATTTCGCAAAATAAAAAATAAACCAACAAATATGTACCAATTAAATAACAAGAAAGTATTTGCTGATATTTCTGACGATATGGCTATTATTATCAATTCAGAAAGCGGTGTTTACTATGGAATTAATAGTTTTGGTGCTTCTGTGTTTGAGTACTTGCTGAAAGGAGTTTCTACCACTGCGCTTTTGGATATTATCTGCAAAATTCAGGGTGTACCTGTTGATATGGCTCAACGTTTGGATGTATTTGTTGAAGCATTGAAAGCAAAAGAAATTTTAATTGCAAGCGAAACTGTAGATATGGAAATATTCATTAATCCGAAACTTGCCGTAGAATATAACTTTGAACTTGAACTGCACGAATATATTGATGCACAGGAACTTCTTCTTGCCGACCCTATTCACGATGTGGACGATAATATTGGCTGGCAACCAAATATTGTGCCGGTTTGCAACACAGATGAAGAACCCGACTGGCAACCGCTTTTAAATGATAAGGAATAAGGTTCGATGTGTTTTGAAGGAAAATATCAAATAATAAACAATGTTGCCGATTCGGAAATGGACGGCTATTTCTCATTATTAGAAAGCCGTATAAGTAGCGATTTTCCGGCTGTGTTTTTAAAATTGGGCGAAGATATTGTTAAAGTACAAAGTAATTTTCCTGTTTTGATAGACCAATTAACAAAGCACTGTGCATATATTGTTGTGAAAAACACAGAACTGCCGTACAAAACTATTTATTTTTGGAAAGATAACATAAGAACGCTGCTTGCGGCAAATGTTCAAAATGTTGATTGCCTTGCTATAAATCCTAAAAACAATAACGGAAGTTATCTTAAAATCCTTCAGGTAACGTCTAATTCGGTTGAGGCTTACAATGCAAAAACAAGTACCATTTATATGATGTACGCTCACAATGTGGAACTCGACATTAATGTTATTCGTAAAATGGGACATATAATTGTACGGTATTTATATGAAATATCGAAATCTGAAAATCAGATACTTACACATTCGGCATCGGTGGGGTTAAACAATAAGGGCGTTATGATTTCGGCTCGGGGCGGAGGAGGAAAATCTACGTTGGCGGTTTCTGCCATGCTCGATGGATTTCAGTATGTTTCAGACGATTATCTTATGCTTACAAAAAAAAACGATGGGCTTTTTGCCTGCCCTGTTTACTCCACAATCAATCTTTCGCCGTCAATAATAGAAAAAATGCCTGCTCTTAAAGCCGGTTATTTGTGGAACAGTTGGTGGCAACCGCAAAAACATACTTTGGAAATAAGCGAGCATCATAGTAGTTTTGTAAATACATTGCCGATTAAAGCACTTATTTTTCCGCAAATTAAGGACATTGAAACACCTCAAATAGAAAAAATGACTGATAAAGGTAAGGCAATTACGCAGATGGTATATTCGAGCGTATCACAATTGGTCAATCCCGAAAATCGTAGCGATTATATAAAAACGCTTTTATCATTTATAAAGGATTTGAACGTTTATAAAATCAATCTTTCGCCCGATTTGAAAAAAAATACGAAATGTTTAAGAAAATTTATCGAAAATCTGTAATGCAAAAACCTTTTGTATCTGTCATAATTCCAATTTATTGTGTTGAACCATACTTACATCGCTGTATCGACAGTGTAATTAATCAAACTCTTCGCGAGATTGAAATTATTTGTGTAAATGACGCTTCGCCCGATAATGCAGATAAAATTTTGGAAAAATATGCTAAAAACGATAGCCGTATAAAAATTATTACTTTTGAACAAAATCGTGGTGTTGCCATTGCCCGCAACATAGCAATAAAACAAGCAAAAGGCGAATATATCGGTTTTGTAGATGGTGATGATTATGTTGATTTGGACTTTTTTGAAAAACTTTATATTCATGCCAAAAACACAGACGCCGAAGTAGTAAAAGCGCAGATAAATCAAATAAGCATCGATGGCTCTGTCAAAAAATGTGATGTGGACATAAATTTATCAAATAAAACAGTATTTGCAGAGTTGTTTGTTGTAGCAATCTATAAAAAAACACTCATTGAAAAATTTAAAATAAAATTTTTTGAAGGCTTAATTTTTGGCGAAGACAGATTATTTCCCATTTCTGCAAGTTTTTTGGCAAATAAGACTGAAACTGTACATAATACTTTTTACAATTACATTCGCAGAAAAAATTCTGCCGACAGTAACTCGCTTAACAGTAAACAATTGGAAGATTTCTTTTGTTCAACAAAACAAATAATTGAGTTTATAAACAAAAATGTTTGTATTGAAAAAGATTATATAGTATTGATGAGACGTTTCATAACGATAGAAATCGGTTTATTGGCAAAAGTTGAACATAAAAATAATATGGAGTTGGCAGTAAATGAAATTTTGGGAATAAATAATTTTATAAAAGAGGCATACAAACAGTCTGTATTCGACGACTTGGAAATAAAACTAATGATTAATTATCTAAAAAACAACACAATAGAGAACATAGTGAACAATAGAAAAACAATACGAAAAACGGTGGTTGTTGAGTATTTTAAAAACAACCTCAAAAAAAGTATTAACCGTTAAACTAAACATCCTTAAAATCATGAAAAATATCCCAATAATTTCCGTATTAATGCCAACTTATAATTGTGGACAATTTATCGAAGAGGCTATCAACAGTATTTTGGCGCAAGATTACAAAAACCTTGAAATTATAGTTGTAGATGATGGTTCAACAGATAACACTGAAAATATTGTAGAACGCTTTATAGACACGCGGTGTACCACATCTCCAATACCGGATATTCGGTATTTTCGTAAAGAACACTCCGGCATATCCGAAACGCGGAATATGTGTTTGGAAAAAGCAGCAGGAGAATATATTGCGTGGTTAGATGCAGACGACTATTGGTTACAGGGAAAATTGCAGGCGCAAATAAAGTATTTTGAAGAACAGCCCGAATGCGAAATTGTTTTTACAAGATTTACAAATATTATTCAACACAAATTGTTAGAAAACAATGCAATATCTGAAAATGAATTCAAAATTGCCGATATATCTAAATACTATTTTGTTTCATCGCTTGCAAAAAAAAAGATTTTTGACCGATGCGGAAATTTCAAAAAAGAACATATTATTGGCGAAGATGTTGATTTATTGTACAGATTAAAATCTTACAATATAAATATGGATAACCTGATTGATAAAGTGTATTATGTCCGAAGGCTTCACGGAAACAACATTACTTACCGCGAAAAGCCGCTGAATGACAAACAATACATCAACCTTATATTACCTAATTTAAAAAACAAATTTGCAAAAGAAAATTTTGGGCGAAAATAATTAGAGATAATAGACATTTTAAACCACAAAGAAAAAAAGAAAAAGAGTTTTTTTTGTTTTTCTTATTTTCTTGGCGGTTAAGTAAAAATCCGTTTAATCTGTGTTATCCGTATGCTAAAAAAACTTGAAATGTGGACAAAAATCGTAAATTTGAAATAATGGTTATATCATTTTTTATATGGAGGAAAATTTTAAAATTCCTGTTATGGACTTTTAGTATATTTATCTTATTATCGGTGTCGCTTACAATAGTTTATCGTTTTGTAAATCCGTTATTTACACCATTGATGCATATACGTTATGCGGAGTTTAAAACCGAAATAAAATATGATTGGATTGAACTAAAGGATATACCGCAATCGATGATTTATTGTACAGTGATAAGCGAAGATATGAACTTCCAAATACACAATGGATTTGATTTTAAGGCAATAAAAAAATCTATAAATGAACGGAAAGAAAATGGATACTTAAGAGGTGCAAGTACCATAAGTCAACAAACTGCAAGAAATGTGTTCTTGTGGCAAGACCGGACATGGTTTCGTAAGGCATTAGAGGCTTATTTCACTGTTCTGATAGAAATATTTTGGGGTAAAGAGCGTATTCTCGAAGTATATTTGAATGTTATTGAAACAGGAAATGGAATTTATGGGATTAAAGCAGCGGCAAAACATTACTTTAATAAACCTGTTGAGCAATTAACAATTGATGAGAGTGCCTTAATAGTATCCTGCTTGCCGATACCGCTCAAGTGTAATCCGGCAAAACCAAGCGAATCGGTAAAAGAACACGCTAATGTACTAATAAAGTATTATAACGAGGAGCAACTTGATATAAGGTTTGATAAGGAATCGGTAAAAAAGGCAAGAAAAAAGGCTGATAGATTGGGAGTTAACAGTAGATTTTATTTTTGATGCAGAGAAAAATCCCCATTGACTTTTATTAAACTTATATCAAATAAAAAAACATATATAAAAACCTAAGCAACAATGAAATTATCTCTTATAGGATATGGAAAAATGGGCAAAATCATAGAGCGGATTGCCCGTGAACGCGGACACGAAATTGTCTGCGTTATTGATATTGACAATAGGCAGGATTTTGAGTCCGCTGCCTTTCGCTCCGCCGATGCGGCAATAGAATTTACTGTTCCGGATATGGCTATCGACAATTACCGTAGAGCCTTTGCTGCGGGAGTTCCGGTGGTTTCAGGCACAACAGGGTGGACGGCGCAATTGCCAGCGCTTAAGGCTGAAATTGAAGAAATGGGTTACACGCTTTTTTGGTCGTCGAATTTTAGCATTGGCGTAAACATTTTTATGGCGGTAAATAAATATCTTGCACGGCTAATGAACTCATTTCCCGAATATAACGCAAGTATGACGGAAATTCATCACACCCAAAAACTTGATGCTCCAAGCGGAACGGCTATTACTCTTGCCGAAGGAATTTTGGAAAATTTAGACAGAAAAAATTTCTGGACAAAAGAAACGGAAAAAAATCCGAATGAATTGGTAATTAAATCAATACGTGAGGGGCAAGTTCCGGGCATTCACACTATAACTTACGAATCGACAGCCGACATTATAAGCATTACCCACGATGCCAAAAACCGTGAAGGATTTGCGCTTGGAGCAGTACTTGCTGCCGAATTTATTGTCGGAAAAAAAGGATTTTTTGGAATGGGCGATTTGTTTAAACTGTAAGAATATTAAGAACAAAGACCGTTTCGCTAAAGAACAAAGACAAAAAAATCCGCGTTATCCGTGTCAATCTGCGTTATAAAAATCCAAAATCTAAAATCGTAAATCTAAAATCTAAAATCGTAAATCTCTTTCCGCCATTCTCACTTTTTCAAAATTAAATTCATTAAGAATATTATTTTTGTATTCTGTAATTTTATCGTTGCAGAGATTGCCAATGCTGCCTTCATGCGTATGTTTCAG
>Ga0209628_10003733_pt1 | contig 10782 bp, 7 predicted proteins | sample TergutCu122P4_FD_187285 | JGI IMG/M metagenome (GOLD analysis project Ga0209628, IMG submission 187285) | Cubitermes ugandensis P4 segment gut microbial communities from Kakamega Forest, Kenya - Cu122 P4 (SPAdes) (version 2) | ecosystem: Host-associated > Arthropoda: Insects > Digestive system >...
TTTGTCTTTTGTGGTAATATTTCCTTCCGCTAAAATATTCAGTCCTACATGCAATTGTGCTAATGGATTTGCAATGCCAATACCAATGCGACCCTCCCAGGTCAGAGTCATCATTTGTGCACTTGTACCGTCACTTTTCAATACTTTGTTAAATTTCAAACCTTTCATATCTGAATAAATATCCCAGTAGTGTGGAGCAATATATATTTGTGGCTCGTCATCATTAGGTGGAAGTCCTTTTGGATTAGAATCGGGGTGTCGGAACTGCAAACTGCTTGGAGTATCGGCGGTGCGGTCTATAAGTAAGTTGCCCACTACGTGTACCATTTTTTCCGGGGTATCGGTGCCAATCCCCAAATACCCAGCAGAGGGACCTCTTTGGCCTACAATGGTAAGCGATGGCTTGTCGGTTACCCCAAACATAATGCTGCCGGGTTTGCCGTTGCTCAAAAGTTGCGTACGCGAACTCCCCATGCCGATGGTAATGGAATTGGGTGCGCTGCTGTAGAGGTTTTGCCCGAAAAGGTAACTGTTGGCGGCGAATGAATTAACAGTGCTGCCGAGTGCAACCCCTCCTGCATGAGAAGCAAAAGCATTAGTTCCGAAAACAAAGCTGTTGTTACCTGTTGCAAGAGACTCAAGACCTCCTGCAAAAGAGTTATCCCCTGTGGCGGTGGTGTTTGTGCCTATAGTAAAGGCTTTTGTGGCTGTATCACAATTAAAACATTGTGATTGTGCGTAAATTTGTGTAATTCCCAAGCTTAATAGAATTACAAGAATGTAGAATTTTTTCATTGTTTAAAAATTTTGGTTAATAATTTATTGGTTTATAAGTGTATAGGTTTATGGATTTATTTCCAATATTTTTTTTCAATTTTCAATTCTCAATTCTTTTAGCACACAGATGACACAGATTTTTAGTCAGTTATCAATACTTTAAATACCTTACTATTTCCTTCATTTGTTATAACATTAAATATATGAATGCCTGCTCGGTATGAAGAAACATTAATGCTGTTTACATTATGGTAAGTGTTGATAAGTTGTCCAAAACTATTGTAAACCTTTACGTTTGCGATATTTTCGCACGAAATATTTACTATATAATTGGTGGGATTTGGATAAAGTTGTAGAGATGCAGTGTAGTTATTTATACCAACACTACAGTCATTCAGATAAGTGAAAAATACTAAGCCTCCCTCATGATAATCAGGACTTGTATAAATCAATTCATCCAATGAATTATAGATTTCAAAGTAATGTACATTCCCCATTAATGCACTACCTATCCATGAAAATTGAATTTCTCCGGATGGTAATAGTAATGTTTTTTCGGCGGAAGGAGTACTCCATGGTAAATTAAGGAATCCATAATTTACACCATCAATGGCAACTTCAATACCGACGCCAGAAGACCATCCAACGACACCTGTAGGGTTTTTTAATACAAAACGGAATTTACATCCGTCTGTTTGGGCGTAAAGATTTACACTGCTTATGAGCAGTGTTGCACTGATTAAAAAGATAGCAAATTTTTTCATAAAAATAAATTTTGTTGGTTAATAATAGTGCAAAAATAGGAGAAAAAGTAGAATAATTATATTGTTGTTTTTCACGGTACAAAGTTAACGTATAGTGAAATACAATAAGAAAAAAATCGGGCAAAAACGACCCGATTTTCGGGCAAAAATGTCCCAAAAGCGTTAATGTATTTATTTCTAATATGTTGTGGAACATATTATAGAGGTGCATTTTTATCTTTATCTGTATCACAATATCGGAAAAAACTATAATTTAATGCGCCGGAAATGCCTCGAAGTAATTCAATATTCATAGAATTTTTTTTTAATCTTTTGCGAAGACTGCTTGGGTCTATACAAATTTTTTCGGCGAGCCACGCCACCGAGCGTTTTTCTTCTTTCAATTTCAGAAGTATCAAGTCGCCTATGGGTATATTGTTGCTATTATTCATTGTTTTATTTTTACAATAAAAAAACGTGAACTAAACTTTGCTAATCCGTTTCACGAGGCCTAGACAACCTTTATTGCTCAGATTGCGAGTAAAGCTCACGCCGAAGCATGAGCACCAGCGCTTTACCCTTGAGCAATAAACTTCCTTACTGGAAATTTGAAAGTTTTCGAATTTGTCTAGGATTCGTGAAACAAGAATATAGCAAAAATGCTTTTTTATTAGTTAGTATTCAGTTTATTAAGTCATATTTTTTGATTAAAAATGGATGGCGAAAATAGAGAAAAAAGGGGAATATTAGTGAAATAGTGAAATCATAAAAAACCTAATCTTCACCTAATAAAACACGCAAACACCTTAGTGTCAACTGATTACGCACAATTAAACCCAACTGATTCCTTAATTAAAAGTTCGAGATTCCTCGCTTCGTTACCAATGACGGGGATTTGTTCGAGATTCCTCGCTCGCTGCGCTCGCTCGGAATGACGGTCGCCGAGGAGAAGTGGGAAGGCAGTGGCGGCGACACTACAGCCTGATGGCTGCCACTGCCCGTGTGTCGCCGCCACTTTTTCCACCCGCAATGCCGTCGTCATCCCGAACTCGCGCAGCGAGTGAGGGAACTCAAACAATTCCTTACGTCCTTTCCTATCTCCCGCCGCGTAAGCGACTGAGGAATCTCGTGCCTTTTACCTTGTCAGGTATTTTTTGTGAAATAATTTTTTATTACTTTCGCAACTACAAACCAAACGCAATTCATACTATTATTAACCAAAAAATGCTTCTTATGAAAAACCACCTATTATTTTTTACTGTTGCATTATTTATGATTTTTGCAATTACTGCATGTAAGAAAGAGACGACTGTTACAAGTGTAACCCTTAAACCAGAAACCCTTACGCTTTATATGGACGAAACAGCCACGCTCACTGCCACTGTGTTGCCGAGTGATGCAACCAATAAAACAGTAAGTTGGACAAGCAGCGACCCTGAAATTGCTACCGTATCTAATGGTACTGTTTTTGCAAAATCTGCGGGTACTGCTACGATTACCGTTACTACCCAAGAGGGCGGTTTTACGGCGGAATGTGTTGTTACTGTAACCCAAACTGAGCCTGAAGAGGCAGGAGTTGTTATTAACGGTGTAAAATGGGCTACGCGCAATTTAGCCGCTCACGGAAAATTTGTGGAGAAGCCTGAAGATTACGGCGCACTCTTCCAATGGGGGCGCAAAGGCGACGGTCACGAGCAACGCACCAGCCCCAACTACCCTACCAACGACAATAGCCAAGAAGCCGGCGTGGTAAGCGGCACAAGTCTTGATGTTAACGGACAGATAGTGAGTACCCATGCTGCCTACGGCAAATTTATAAAACAAAGCGAGAATCCTTACGATTGGTGTTCTCCTCAAAAAGATGCTCTTTGGAACAGTGGTACAGAAACAACTCCTGTAAAAACTGCCAATGACCCATGTCCTAAAGGTTGGCGCGTTCCTACCGTGAGAGAACTGGGAAGTTTAGATTATTACAACAGTGAATGGGGTAATTTGAATGGCGTAAATGGACGTTATTTTGGCAACGGAGAAGAAAAACTCTTCTTGCCCACAGCCGGTAGCCGATTAAGCGGCAATGGTGAGATTTGCAGCACCTGTCCGTACGGCTTCTTCTGGAGCAGTACTAATACCCCTGAAGGCAATGGCGCGTGCTGTCTGTGCATCGGCAACGAATCTTTTGGAGTGAGTATAATCTACTACGAACGTGCGCGTGGTTTTTCAGTTCGCTGCGTGGCAGATTGATTTTCACCTAATCAAACACGAAAACACCTTAGTATAAACGGATTACGAACAAGGAAACCCAACTGATTACCTAATTAAAAGTTCGAGATTCCTCGCTCGCTGCGCTCGCTCGGAATGACGACCATTCTCATATACCCACCGGTGCGTGTCATTCCGACGGAAGTTAGCGATTGAAGCGGATACCCCGCAAGCCTTTGGCATTCAACATTAGATCTTCACGCTATCCAAATAAACTGTATCAGGACAAAAATCTGCTTCATATAATCGCAACAAGTTACGTAGCGAAAAACCACTTGACTATAGCGCTGTCGTCATTGTCAGCGGAGTGAGGGATATCGTAAATAGCACTTCGAACTAATTTTAACTAAATAAGTCAATAAAAATTTCACAAAAAATAACATATCAAAAAAATACTATTTTTGCCGCTTCAATAAAAAAAAACAAAAACTTAAATATCAGCAATATGGCAGCAATCGGCTCAATTCGTAAACATGGGATATTTCTAATGTCTATTATAGGAATCGCTCTTCTCGCTTTTGTTATGGGCGATGTTTCCAAACTTTCACAATTCTTTTCCGATAAATATACTATGGTAAAGATTAACAATAAAAAGTTCGATGAAGAGTATCGTGCACGTTTAGAACAAAACACAGCACTTTGGAAAATTTTCTATGAAAAGTCATCTTTAGAAGAGACAGAAAATTATCAGGTGCATGATATGACCTGGAATCAATTAATAGAGCAGACTGTTATAGAGGAGCAGTTAAAAGACTTGGGACTCAGTTTTACCCAGGAGATGAAAGAGGAGATAACTGCCGATATGATGGCCAGTTTAAAAACCCAGCAACCGAATCCGTTGTTGCAGCGTTTGGTATCCTTTATTGCGCAGCAATTTTCGATGGAAGATGCTATCAGTTTTATTTCTAATATTGAAGAATATAAGGACAACAGTCAGGTTCGCGAGTTGTACAATGCCTATAAAGCGGTGGAGCGTTTTGCTCTTAATGATAAACAGAAGGCACGTTACATGGCTTTAGCGCAAAATGTCGTTAATTTTTCCGATGAAGCGGCTAAATATTTTGCAGCCGGAAACAGTTCGTTAGTAACGCAGGCTGTTACTATTTTTCCGACGGCAGCTCAATTTAACGACATTAAGGCGGAGGCCTCCGACAAAGAAGTGAGTAATTGGTTTAAAAAATATAAAAACCGGTATTTAGTAAAAGATAATTCGCGGGATATTGATGTGGCTCTTTTTCCTATTCAGCCATCGCCTGCAGATTTAGCCGCTATTAAGGATACTGTGATGAACAGAGCCGAACGCCTTAAAAAAGCAGCCTCTATTGAAGAGTACAACCTTACCATGATGCAGGGACAGATGGATAGTATTTATTTTAAGAAAAGCGATATTCAAATAGATACTTTGGCAAAATTAATTTTCAACCGTCCCGTGGGAACTTTTATTGAACCTTTTGAATATGAAAACGTGGTTTGGTATTACGGAAAAACGTATGGTATGGCAAAACGCCCCGACTCCGTGCATGTAGCGTTTCTTGTAGTGGATTTCAAATCCGATAGAACCCCAAACAGCAACAGAACAAAAGAGGAGGCCAAAACTATTGCCGACAGTCTTAAAAAAGTGATTCAGGGCGGTGCTAATATTTTTGCTCTTTTACCGGATTATCTCGGAGGAAGAAAAGCTACCGATACTACCATGTGGACTACCGAACATGGTACTTACAGGCAATTATTCGATTCGTTATTATATAGGAATATTTATGTACAGGAAGCACCTTCGGCATTTGTGGTATACAAAATATTGGGGCGCACTGCTCCGGTAGAAAAAAGATTATTTGCAATCTATAATGAAGAAATAAAGCCTTCGGATGCTACCGTAAAGGCAATTCGCGGACAAGCCTTGCAGTTGCAGGCGGAAAGCAATTCAGCCGAAGAATTGATGACCAATGCTGCTAAAAACGGAACGCAAGTAGTGCAAGGAAAAGATATTACCTCTATGATGGCCAGTATTTCTCAATTGCAGAACACGCGCGAGATTATCAGTTGGGCGTTTAATGCCGAAACCAAAAAAGATGCCGTATCCGATATTTATAATATTAATAATAACTACTTTGCAGTAGCTGCAGTGCGTGGCATGAAACAAAAAGGAGATCCCAAATTAGAGGATGTGAAGAGTGCGATAGAAACAGAACTCAACGCTGCAAAAAAATTAGAGTTAGTTAAAGATTTGATTGTACATCAATTAGACAGTGGATTGTCGGTTAAGCAAATAGCAGAAAAATACCAGGTATCGTTTATGGATAGTCTTACCTTATCTTTTGGGGGAGAAAGTTATCAAAACAGAGGGATTGAAAATGCGGCGATAGGAAAAATATTTACCCTTCCTCTTCAAAATCCCGCAGCGGTTACAGGTAAAAATAATTTGTATGTAGTATCTATCTATGAAAAGAAAGACCCCGTAGCTCCTTCTGCCCATTATGCCATGGAAAAATCGATGCTCAAAAATACGGTGGCAGGAAGAGGAAGAAATGAAAATACTATTGTGGAGGGTTTGAAAGATAAAGCCACCATTCTTGACCAGCGAAGCCTGTTCTTTTCCAGGTAGATTAATCAGGGAACGAGACCCATTTTGTCAATCATTCTCACGGCATTGGCTGAAAAATTATAAATCGTTGATGAAATGTATCAAACTATCCTTATCGTCAAGTTGCAATTTCCTTTTAATCCGGTGGCGGCTTATGATTACAGATCTTTCGGCAATATTTAACAATTGTGCAATTTGCTTGGTGGTCATCCCCATTTTAACATAAGCGCACATTTTCAGATTTTCTTCGGTTAGATCGCTGCACAGTTTCTTTAGTTTTTTAAAGAAATGCGGGTGCACCTGGTCGAAGTGCATTTTAAAATTGTTCCACTCTTCATCCACGCTTAAGTTACTGTGAATAAACTCATCAATTTTTGAAAGGGTTTTGTCATTATTCTCTTTATTATTCATGGCTTGTGTGTTCAATTCTCTGATTTGTTGCAACAGATTATTTTTATTGGAAACCAGCAGCGAATAAGAGGTAATTTCACGGGTTTTGGCGTCTAACACCTCTTTTTGCTTCTCTTTTTCCAGTTGACGCTGCCGCTTTTCGTATTGCTGTGCTTTTTTCTCATGCTCCAACTTTGCTTCAAGTTCACGGTTTTCAATGGCTTTAAGTTTTTTTTGCCGGTTTATTAAAAGTAAAAAGAGTAGAATTATAAAAACCGTAAAGACGGAAACAGTTACAAATATGATGAACCGTTTGTTTTTCAATTGAATAGTTTGTTGTGCAATCGTTAAATCTTTTTGAGAAGATTCTAAATAATTGGTAATCAGTTTTTGATGAACTTCAATGCCTTCCGTATTATTAAGCCGTAGCGTGAAAACCTCCGTTTGTTTTTGTGCATAAAACAATGCCTCTTTGTAGTTTCCCCGTTCTTCGTAAATAAATGATATATAAGCGTATAAAAGGGCTAAATTATGATAGTCGCGGTTGCTTTCCATTAAAGGCAGCGCTTTATTATAATAGTTCAACGAGGTAGTGTAATCTTTTTTCAACATATAATAATGTCCCATAATAGCATTTAAAATACTTTTCGTTTTGGGATTATCAAAATCAAAATTTTGCAATTTGTTGAGGTAGAATAATGCTTTATCCTGATCATAATTTAATAATCGCGAACCGGTATTCAAATAAAGCATGGTCAATAACTCCGTTCTATTATTTTTCTCAGCCATTTCAGTGACATAGATTAGAGAATCTAAGTACAACTGGTTGGTAGCACTCAAACGCATAAAGTTGTTTATTTTGTAAAAATCATATTCAAACCATTCAGGTTCAAGATATTTGAACACTTCGTCCGCATAATACTCTCTTAAACTATTCATATTCACGGCACGGCAAATATCACTTAAAACACTTAGAGATCTTACCACAAACCGTCGATTATCGAGTTCTTTAAATTTTTTAAGTGCCTTATTCTGAACTGTAAACGCTTGTGAGTAATCTCCCGTGTTCTTTAAATTAATCCCCAAAGCCGCTTCTAATAACGCTTGTTCTTGAATAGGAATATGGGTTCTGTTGAGCCTGTGTTTTATTTTATTCGTCAAAAAAGTATCTACCACTCCTTGACAAGAATTGAGGGCAGCTTCTTCAAATAAACAGCGGGCTACGCCAAGTTGGCTATCTTGTTCTTTATTCGCCATTTGATATAATTGGGAAAGCATCTCCAACGATTTGGTTTTATAAACCATAGAGAACTTGTTGATTTCGTTTGCCAAAGAATCGAAAGCAGCGCTTTGCGGATAAATTTGCACTTTGGCAAAAAAACCAAGGAGCAAAAAAAGGACGTAGGTTTTGGCTTTTTGCATCATTTTAATGTTTTTTCTATGCAAAAATAACATAAAAGTAATGGCATAATATTTCTCGGGTTAAATTACTCCGCTTTTTTGTTTGGTGTTGCTGTCGTTGTCTAATGACGATTTGGTAACATTTACCTGCTTGCCCTGATTGAAATTAAAGTTGATTTGTAAGATCATTAAATTATGTAATAATTTCAGTCCCGTGCTGTTAAATGAGTAATAATCAGGCGTTTTTGTCATTTGCTCCTGCTCATATTTAAAGAATTTTCCACCCGGTATCGGCGGAACATATATTAATGTAATACTGAGTTTTTTCTTAAACAGATTTTTTTGAATCATAATCATAAAAATATCGTTATTGTTGCTGTTGTAGCCCTGCAAAGTAGCCCATTGGGTAATATTTTTTTGAAAACCGCCACCGACCATTGCGTCCCATTTTTTTATATTGTAGTAAAGATATGTGAAAAACATATAATTAAATTTTTTGTTGCTTATGTTGCTACCGTTGTCATTGTACGAAAGCCACGCTTGCTGCACTTGCGCCCAATTTTGCCAAAATAATGTCTGTTTTAAAAATGGAATTGTAAAACTTATATTCGCACCAACCGCTTTATAATCTGCATTAACCTGACTTTGATAATATTGACCATTTTTTTCATAAAGATATTGTTGAAAATTACTCTTGTCAAAGCCAAAATAAGGTGAAATATTAAAATATTTTAAAAAATTAAAGTCCAAACTAACTCGCTGAAAGTTAGATGGTTTTAAATCAGGGTTTCCGATTGACCACGTCAGAGAGTCCTGCTGCGTTGCAAAAGTATTTAATGAACCAATATCGGTATAACTCGGAAATGAGTTGTATTTGGCAGTAACACTGAATTTGTCCGAATGTCTGTACATCACACTTGCAAAAGGCAAAACGCCTGTTTGCGACTTCGCTTCGACACCTGTAAATCTCTGATTATAAAATTCAACCATTGTGCCAATTTTGAAACTCAGTTTTTGAATGGGTGCGTAACTGAAATAGACCGAAGGACGATTGCGCAACTGCTGCTGCTTTAAGGTTGTATTATTTTGATGCAGTGAATAATCGGTATAAATAACGCCATAACCAAAATCCATAGTAATTTTTTTGGTAATTTGATATGTATAACTCAAATTTATTCTATAAAAATCTTCGGTTTGTCTATTTTTTGATTCGCTAAACAGTTCTCCCTGTTCATAAGTGGAAAAATTTGTCGGTGCAGAATGGCGATAGCGGAAATCGGCATCAAAACTGCTTTTTTCGCTCCATTTTCCCTTATAAGTCAAAGTGGCTTGCAGTGCATCGGTAGTGTTGCTCGAAAAAGTATTTGATATACTCCTGCCGTTTTCAATATAATTTTGATAAGTTGTCAGGTCATTAAAACCTCTCTCGTTGGTAAAACCTGTGTGGTAATTCACTTCAAGAGCCATGGTATTTCCCTCTTTTAGCAAATAATCGCCGCCTAAGGTAATATCATTGTTGTTATTCAAAATATTAAAATTTGGATTTTTGTAGTTAAAATCTGGTGTTTTCACAATAATATCTCCATATCTCTTTTCAGATAGCACGGGGAGGTTTAATTTCTCGTGAAAACCCCAATAACTTACGTAAAGATTCAGTTTTTTATAAGTATAAAGAATATTTACACTCGAATTCTCCTCAATAAACACTTTATTGCCGTGAGGGGTTATGAAATTAAACATCGGATTAGTATTTATTGTAATCCCAAACCCTGAAAAATCCTGTTTTGTAATAATATTGATAACCGCTTTATAACCGTCTGCGGCGTATTTTCCAACGGGGTCTTTAATCACCTCCACGCGCTCTATGCGGTCTGGCGAAAGTGATTTTGCCATATTCTGGTCTTTTTCAATTCCATCAACAAGAATAAGCACATTGCTGCTGCCATTTACCGAAATCGACTGGTCGTAAAAGTTGTAGGTTACTCCGTTGAGTTTGCCGAGCAGTTCGCGTGCAGTGGCTGCTCCCGCCTTCAATTCCTTTGTGATTAAAAAGAGATCGCGGTCAATTTTTGTAATGCGGGTTGTACCTTCAACCGAGACTCCTGCGAGCATTATTGCGTCTTCGGCGAGCGTGATAACACCCATATCAAGTGCAGTTATAGGCACAACAACAGTTTTATACCCAATAAAACTGATGCGGATTTTCGCTGTGTTAGCCCGTGCAGGAATAGCGATAAAGCCCTTGTCGTTTGTAATACCCGAAATCAGTGTGCTGTCTGTAGGCGATAACAGTTCTACGGTGGCATAGCCGATTGGTTCTGCTGTTGTGCTGTCCTTTACGGTCAGCGTAATGTTTGGCGCATTTTGCGCCGCTAATGTTGCTGTGCAAAACAGCAAAGCAAGGGTAAAAAGGGTTTTATTCATAAGTAAAAATTTCAAGATGTAACCCATATTTGTTTCATATTTATTATTTCATAAGTTTATACTGCAATGTCTTCAAGGGAAAGTTTATGTTCTTGTAGTGCAATTTATAATTACCGTTTATTTTATCTTTTTCAATATCGTAACCCTCCTTCAGTTCAAGCGTCCACCCATCGCCAATTATTCTTCCCTCTTCCGTTTTTATTGGAG
>Ga0209628_10003734_pt1 | contig 10782 bp, 7 predicted proteins | sample TergutCu122P4_FD_187285 | JGI IMG/M metagenome (GOLD analysis project Ga0209628, IMG submission 187285) | Cubitermes ugandensis P4 segment gut microbial communities from Kakamega Forest, Kenya - Cu122 P4 (SPAdes) (version 2) | ecosystem: Host-associated > Arthropoda: Insects > Digestive system >...
GGTGACGATACCAGAGGTTGTAGTGATACAATTTATCCTCCTGAGGATGAGCAGGGTGCTGCTCGAAACATGTTGAGGATCGTGATGTAACATACATATTGTTGAAGAATAAAGGGATTGTGCATTAAGTTGGTAATTTGAAAAAGACTTAGTTAAATGTTACGAACAGTAGTTTGGAAGGTTATGATATGGTAGCAAAATTATGATACTAATGATGACACTAGATATCGGAATGTGGAAGCCTATGATTATGTCATGCCAAGTGTAAATGCCCCCTCTGCTATTCAAGATCATTATATGGGACTTATAGAGGTTTTTAATTAAGTGCTCTTGATGATACCACGTTTATAGAAACAGATACGCCTAGCGAGGTAAACGTTATTGTAGTTAATATATTGCGCTTAGGCCTGTATTTTTTAACATTATATTAACACAACCTGTAAATATGCACAATTACATATGTTCAGTATCAATATAAATGTTGACAATCAAATTTATACGATTCTTTACAGTCAATTGGGAGAATAATATTAGAGTTGTTACTGTATATAGTTGCTAGCAGTTTCTCATGTACTGTTTACAATGTTGAGATTTCAATGGCCAGAGGATGTCTATTTTACGGTAGTTTCTTTTGGTTTAAAAATGCAACTGTGGACCGCATCTTAAGCCATTAAAATTCTTCAAACCTCCTTATTTAAGAACAATTTTCGGATCAGTTTATAATTATCAAGTTCATCCACACAAATAAAATATTATTCTGACAATTTGTCAAATCAACTACTACATTTATTAAAATTTTATGCCATATGAATTTGTGAAGAAATAATTGTCATTTCTAATCAACCGAATTATAGAAATACGTATATCCCTCGGCGCTTGGCAGTTGAACATTATTTATATGCGAATACTGAAGTAGCTTAATTTGTATCAAATCATACCCTTATTCTAAAGTCATGCCGACCAAATATTTGTGCTGTTAATAAGTTAATATTTGTTCTTTAATGATTATCTCCTTGTACAGTCTTGAAATTTATTTGAAGATAGGCCACAACAGCAGTTTAAATGTCATCGAAAATTTATTATTACCGCGTCATTAACAAATTCGATCTTCACCTCGTAGTAAGGAAGTGAGTTAGTGACACCTGCTTGTTTTGGCCTCCTTCGTTTCCATTCAAAGCCGCCAAAATTACGCGAGTGGCCAAATTACGGCAACCTCTTGACACTGCGAAATTGAACTGTAGAGCTGTCACTTGTGCTAATGCACATTTCAGAGCGCAGCGACAGGCGGTCCAGTTGGAAAACAGGTACATGAACCTGCCAATGAAGTACAGTAAGAAATCAGTTGCCACCAATAAATACCAATCTCTTGTCCATAATTGTGGAGGAAAAATGGAGTGGAAATAGTTAAAAGGCAGTTCTGCTAATTTATTTGGATTTAGGTCAAGGTAGACCTACAATATGACGCAGATATTACGCAACACTTTCTTTTAGCCTAAATAGGGATTTAGAACTTGTACATAAAGCATATCGCTAAATGCAAGACTCTGGTCTATATTCAAGGCACGCAGGTGTCCAAATTACGGATTTATCACAAGGTATAATAAAATTAAATGGGCGGGCATGTGGCATGTATTAGGGACGGAGGTAATGGATACAGGATATTGGTTGTGAGACCTGACGAAAAGAGACGACTTGGAAGATCTGAGCATAGATAGGAAGATAATATTAAAATGGATTTGCAAGAAGTAGGATATGGACGCAAGGTGGCGGGCCCTTTGGGATGTGGTAATGAACATTTTGGTTTTATAAAATGCGGGAAATTTCTTGATTTATTGAGAACTTATTAGCTTCTCAGGAAGGAATTTGCTCCATGGAGTTAGTAAGCCCGTCAATCAGTTAGTTAGTTAGTGTAATATAATAGGAATTCGCTGTTTCTGTTGAAAGTGTGACCAAATTTGACAAATCGTCACTGAAAAAGTTTTACCCTATAATTCAAGTACGTGTTGGGCATTCTGGTTTTAGACATAAGCTTTTGCTCATATGACTTCTAATTTTCTTTTATTTACTTTGAATCGTCTGACAAAGCCTATGGTTAATTCTCAGCACAAAGTTTGGTCAAGCAGGTACAAGCAAGTTATTACTTTAGTAGTAGAACTGTCTATTAGAAAAGAGTGCTTGTGGCCATTTTTTATTCCTCCAAAGTTCCTTTTCTCTCATCCGAATGACGGCAGTTAGTGTGTGTCTATATACACTTGACGTTCCGAGACCTACATAAAACAGATTAACGATTCTCAACTACTTTTAAGTTTACTTTTATACTTAGGTCTATGTAGGATTTATATGTATTTCTTTCTTTCTTCCTTTCATTTTAGTTATATCTCTTTTCCCCCTTCTTCTTTGCGGTATGTAATGTGCCGTTATATTAATTAGCACTAAATGGAAGGAAGGGTGTTTATAACTGTCAGTTATGTGTGTGTGCATGAGTTGTGTAGAGGAAACCTTGCAGACAGGACCATATGTCTGACGAGACGCGCGGAGACAGCAAGGAAACAACACGGCTTCTTCGGAAAAATCAGCCGCATGTTGATGACTCCTGCTGCTGTTTCTTCCGCACAGAGCATGTTAAGTGTCTGCTGTTGTGGAGTGTGAACTGTGGATTGTGCATTACTGGGAATGACAAATATATCTGCGCGAGCATCCTTTCTGGACCGATGGATACAGAAAGAAGAGGCGCAATAATTTCTGTGCATACTTTTCTACAATTTTTATTTTTATTCATATTGGAGTGTTAAAGTTCTCTGAATTTATCAATTGAAGTGACGCAACGTGCGCAAGGGATGAACTGTGACGCCGTGTGAGTAGGAAACGTAAAGTGCAGATATTATCATTCCTGTAAAATAGTTAAGTAATTTCATGGGTGTGTAAGAATAAATACTTGAATAATTGTCTTCAAATATTAAATATGTTAGGAATCAGAATAGAGTGTGTGTTAATGAAGATCCAGTGAAATATTTGCATTGGAAATATGGGCCGTTATTTTCAAGTTCTCCAACGCGGGTGATTACAAATTACCGGCCTGTAGGACATCCCTGCTTTGTGCATATTTACAGCTGGCACTTAAACTCTTATCCAAAATAATGTTTCTAAATGTTGGGCTCAAAGAAATTATCACAGACTACAAGTCGAAGATAGAAGTATTTTTGTTATGAAATACGAGAATGAATGTGTTTAGCAGTGAAATAATATGATGTCATTCTATATGCCTACTGTACATCTCATACAATTCAACATAAAACCACATTTAGGCAGCTTAGGCATGGCATTATCCCATGACTTCGAATCTTGATTTCGGAATGGTTTATTTTCCCCAGACGTGTTGTGTATTACAGAGTTTGCAGTGGAGTTTTCACCCTTAAAAGGAATCAGTTCATGTGTCTAACAAATTTATTATCTCAGTTTTAATTGAAATTTCGGCGAGACTGGATGGCTTATTTAGCAAAAAACAGGCATACGCAAGAAGAATATGCAAAATTGCATGTAGATTATAACAACAAAGAAAAAAGTTTTGTTTTTTTATTCGTGAGTTTATAAAAGCGAAAAGTGTTTAGGACAAAATGGGGAAAGAACCGAATGCAGATTGCCCCACATTCTATCAATAGTCACAATTTGGAACTTTTGTACCCTTAATTCAAAATTCGCTTTTTTTTTTTTTTTTTTTTGGTACCATTTCATTTCTAGTCTACTTTACACGCATGCAGCCAGAGATGCCGTGTGGTTGGTCCAGATTAGTCGTTGGGCCTCTGGGTAGGCAAGGGGTAAAGGGACATGTGGAAGAGTTTAGTAAGGAAGAGGAGGGAAGACTGAAAGGGGCGTGCCTGCGAGGTATGAAGCAAAAGGTACGGAAAAACGAGATAGCTGTCGTGGAAATGTAGAATAAAAAGAAAACAACTTTAGAAAAGAAAGAGCCCTAAAATAGTGCCTGAAGAGTGAACGATAGAAAGAGATAGAGCATGGAACAAGTCTGTGTTCGGTTGGTATTTTTGTGTTGGAAAGGGGAGAGAGAGGGGAAGAGATGGAACGATGTGGGTTTCGACATGCCAGAGAGAGATATCGTCGCCTACCGCAAGAGCGCAGAAGCCGTCCACGTAGTCGTCATCATTCTCCGTCTCTCTCCCTCAGTACAGGGATTTTTGCTGCCCGCTTTAACGACATTGCTTACTCAAAGCTTCTGAAGCCTATACAGACGGAGCCTTGCTCTTCGCACGGTGAAATCATTAACGCGTGCCATCAAGGATCGCAACACACGCCGAACTTCAGAGAAGACGATCTGCAGTTCGTTATACCGAGTGGCATTTCTCCTTTTGAGTTTCGCGATTGCGAAGTTTTACGTGTGAAACTGCCTTCGGAAAAGAGCACAGTTTTGTCATTTGATTACTGGCATTGACAGGAAATTCTTTGCAGATTGTCAGGAGAGTGCCTGTTGCACGCCAAGATCAACAACACAGGAGAAATGTAGGTGAGTGCGACGTATTGCTCTTATTATGCATGGTAATAGTGGGACAATAGGAATGCTGTTGCACGAATGTAGGAAGTAGTGTAGTGAATAACATTAAAATAGTCTGGGATGTTGACCCATGTACATTTCTCAGCTGACATTCACATCGTAACTCAATGCTGTGAGAAATTCACATATGGCGTATACTAATTACCGCTCGTTTAACAATTTAAGCAAAAGACTGAATAGTGACTGTCGTTAAATGTTTTGAATTTAGAAGTACATTAACGTGGTTGTGGTGCCTGAAAGAAGCTGACACGTTAAAGGGATACTGAATTTGCACAATCAGTTAAATGGGGAAATTCCTAAAAACATTAAATAAATTTTTGTCAAGTGAGTGATTACTAATGCAAACAAGTGAAATAATTGTCTAAAATCGCGATGTAAATATGATATGAAATTCAAGCACGTGACTCTTCAATAATTTGTTTTTCTCAACTCGTCGCCCCAGACACACACACACCACAGATCCAAAAATCACGCTGCAAAACACCGACTACGCACACAAAACATCACAAGTGATTTCAGTCAAGCACGTTCAATACTACCTGAGGATGGATCCCAAAGGATCCGTAACATGTCGGAGTTTTTAATTGTCTTTTAAGGTATTGATACATGTAGATTTTAACCTTTTGAGTTTCATACAATTAAGTGCATTGGTCGGCCAATAAAAGTGATTGTCTTCAATAATTATTAAAAGATCTACTTCATGTGCGAATTATAGTGGTTCATATTTCTGAAACAATTTTCTACACTGAACGGATTTATTTCGCAAAATTGAGAATTTGCACACGTACCAATAATACTCGTTATTGCTCCCAAACAAGTGTTGCAGTTGTGACAATGTTGGGTTACTGGTCTTAAGAAATTTTTACGATGTGTGCACAAGCCTTTAAAACGAGGACACGTAATATCAGATCTTCCCCTTCCAGAGGATTCTTTCTGCTTCTGTCTAGAAAGTATGGCGTTTACAATTACACAAATATTTGATTTGAAGCCAATAACGGAAGCGATAAACTAAATATTTGAAATATTAAAAATATTTATTATCATTTGTCTATAATAAATTGTGGTTACACGTAAACCTAAAATGTTATACAAGGTAAGCTTAGGGTACTATTGTTTGTGCCAATCCAACTTTATTTTTAGTTCATTCTATTGTGTGCTGCGAACAGTTAACCTCGCGTTGTGAAGCCTACCCCATTCAACCTGTGACAACTTAACGCGCTATTCTAGACCCACAGCAAGAATGGGAGGGAGAGGTTGTCTTCACAGTACAAATGTAGGCAGATGCACCTGCAATCCAGCATTCATGTCATCATGTATACACACCAACACACACTGGCCCACAGTCTAATGGGAACGGTATGACTTTTAACTAAAACAATAAGCTTCTGGGGGCTAATTAAAATAAATAAATAGTTTCTTTTGTTTTAATTGTATGTTCTGTAAAATGAGTTATTACACTGAAAAAATACGTATATATGAAAAAAGATTTACTGGCACTATGAATAAAAAAATGAAAAAATTCGATTCGTACAGTAAAAATGATAACAGTCCCTTAATTATAAATAAAACCTAATCTCTCATATCTCCAAATTCTTTCAATACTGTGTTTGCAATCATCTGTTAAAAATAACTTCTTTTAGACTTATTCCTTCCCATTCCTCTCTTAAATCCTTATTCATATCTTCTTTATTTCTTATGTCTGTTTCCAATTTAGCCCAAAGATTTTCAATCACATTTAAGTCTGGTAATTGAGGTGGAGTTTTAATTACTTTTGGGCAGTTTTACAAGTACCACTCCGTTAAAAATGGTAGAGAATATTTTGGGTAATTGTCGTGGTAAAATGCAAAATGTTCTTGAATCCCTAGATTTTAAACACTGGCTTTCAGATAATCTCGAAGAACGTTCACAGAAAAGTGTTTGTTCATGATGCCTCCGAGTAAATGAAGATTTTCCACTCCTGATCCCCACACCGTGAACCTACCACCACCACATTTGACCGGCAGAAGAAAATTGTTTTCCCGAAGTTCTTCCCTGGGTTTTCTCCACATCTAATTATGTCCATCTGATTCAAATACATTATATTTGCTTTCATCAGCAAATAAGTCTGTTTACCAGAATTTCGAACCCTTCTGTAAATGGTTTTCTGCCAACTTCATTCGAACCTCTGAATTTTATGACTAAGGAAGGGTTTCTTTTCTGGCCACCCTTCAATGAAAATAGTTTTTCCTTAAGACTGTTTGATGTTCCTGAGGAAAAAGTTTTTTTTTTTATTTTGTAAATGATTTTCTATATCTATAGCCAGTTCCGTAGCGTTTAATGTTGGGTTATTTTTATTGTCTCGGAATCAGTTTTTCTTCACATGCCGTAAATTTTTTTTTTTTTGAGTTCTTCCTCGCTTTACCCGCAAGCCTGTTTACCTTTTATAACTCTCAGCAATATGTTGATCAGTAGAATGGTTTCTCTGAATAATTTCGGTCATTCCCGACAGCGATTTTCCCTTGTTAAAATGATTAATTACCAATAGACGTTCCTTCCGTACTGGATGAGTGCCCATAGCTAATACTTAAAGTACAAGCCCTGTCTTTCACTCGATCTGACTGAAGACTAAGAGTTTATTTATTTATTTATTTATCTATTTATTTATTTATAGCCTTTGAAAAAGGTATCAAAGTTAATCTGTATAAACAAACTCTAGAATGTACCATTTTAAATGTGAGATAATCCGACGGGGAATCAACAAGTTTACTTGTATTCTGAACTCGTCGCTTAATATCTATTCCTTCACTCATGAAAAAGATACATAAATGTCATCAGTTCCTAACAGAATATATAATTGGTCAAACATGTACTTACTTAAGAATCTTCACTGGATTTGTATTCTCACAATATAGTGTATCATTTTGAGTGTTAGCCACTGTGCGTACATTTTTATAACTCCGATTTTAGCTTACAAAACTGATTTATAGCTTTTCCATGTGCCACTCAAAATCAATTTACAACAATTCTTTGTAATTTCAATCTACAGCCTTTTTGAAATTTAACGCAAATGCGTGCTTTATTTTCAGTCGACATCACATAAAAGCACTTTGCTTAGACTCAGTCTACTGTATCCAATCATATATTTAACTTTCATTCACTCTACGAGCTAATGTAAGCATTGAATTCTTAATCATTTAAAGGTGCAAATTAATCTAAATTTTATTTAACAGACCAGTTCCTAATTGACAGCGAGCAGACTGTCTCCATCGTGAAGAATAATCTCTTAATACCCTATAGAGAAATGTTGTTTATTCTGTCAATAGTACGAAGAACTAAACGCAGTATGTGGAGAAAATTCCGAATTTTTTATAATAGGCATTTTGTTACGTATTGTAACCAGTTAGCTTGAAACTAAACCGGTTGTACAACTGTATGCCTCATTTCAAGAATAAGTAATGATAGCTCTTCTGGAACAAACATCAAAAATTCCACAGTGGACCAGGAATTTTAAGGGCTCCTGACCACAGTGATTAAGGTAAAAAGTAAACATAAGATGCAAAGACTTTTTCAAATTACCAACTTAATGCACAATTCCTTTATTATTCAACAATATGTATGTTACACTACGATCTTCAACATGTTTCGAGCAGCGTGCTGCTCGAAACATGGAATAAAGGAATTGTGTAATAGGTTGGTAATTTGAAAAAAGTTTATACTATGATGCACGGCCAGAAAAACATCAAATAAGATGCAAAGATCTCAAAAATGCAGAAATTCTATTAATAGATTAGGGGAATTATATCATATTTGTGAGAATTCTTATATACGAGGTAATCAAATTTATGTGCACACAAACAAAAGAGTTTTTTAGTATCTGTTAAACTTTCAGACGGCCGATATGAATGCTGTGCCGTACACAGCTATTCTAGATTAAAATTCGTACTGTCGTACACAAAGTTTATACACATTGCATTTTTATATCTATGTAACGCCGTTGAAACTAAGTATATATAAATGTTTCGTCAACAGAATGCAGGGAAATATTACAACATAAAAGTAATTAATCAATTTTTTAAACTGTTGACGAAGTAAAGTGTTTGTGAACAACCTTACAAATCAAAATTCTGTTCATGAAGAAACTAGGAGCACATCAATACGAGGAAATTCTTGCCGCTTTTTGGCCCACGATTTTTTGTCTTTCTGTTTCTATACAAATATACAAAGATTAAAATATAAGGAACTACAATTTTGTCTGTTTTTATATGGATATGAATATTAGTCTGTCACATTGAGAAAGGAACGTCAGTTAAGATTAACGAAAATAAATTACAGAGAAATCTATTTGGGCCTATAAATCAACATTGCTATTTAAGTGTGATTTGACACCAGAAATATATGAAAGGAAAACAGTGTGAATTACAATTATGTTTCTTATAGACTTTGCAGCATATGGCCGTCGATGCTGACGATAATTTAAATCCACACATAGGCGTGGTAAATTGGTGGTTGGATGGATGGTTTATAAGTTCGTTGCTTGGATTTTTTTTCTCCGCTTGAGATATTCCTCCTCTTATCACCAGTACTTGACTTTTGAGTAAGATATTTTAAAATGAAGTTTCAGAGAGGCCACTTCATAATAAACACGTATTTTTAAAGCTAGTTTTCATAATGACAGAAGACTTATATTTGGACATGCATTCACTTTTGTTTCTGGAGTAGGATGCTCATTGAAGTCTACTGACAACAGGAAAACTTGTTTTGTACCTTTTACCAAGACAGGAACCCTGCACTTGTGATAGTGACTTCTTGCAGGCTTTAGAAGTAAAGTTTAATGAAATAATCATGTCTTCGAGCATGTTAGGCATTTTAAATGAGCAATAGGAGAAGAATTAAATGCTCAGTAATACTGCTGTGTTACTTCAAACGTCGAGTAAACTAAAATGTTTTGTAGCATATACACTAGAATACTACTTATCAGATCTGTACATGGGTTTTTGCGCCCAGACTCACACATTTATAAATAAATTCCACGTAGGCCTACGGATAAAACAATTTAAAATTTATATCACAAAATTCATTTAAAAGCAAATAATAAGCGTGGAGATGTAACTTCTCATTTTCGAGACGTCAACATGACTGCCTGCGCGATTTTATTACCAAAATCTGCAGCTCTACATAGGTTTTTATGTACTGATGCTAGTTTTTTCCGCATAAATCCATCATAATATGGCATATAATTTCACTTCTGTCCTTTGCGACACCACTGCTTAATATCTGACAACGTGGTAGCTCGCCCAAAGGTTACAGTAATTTTTTTTACCTATCTATTGCCACTCTTGTTTTTTTTTTCTAAATTAAATATTTTTCTAACCTTGAAATTCTTTCACGTTCAGAAAAAATCTAAACCCTCTAGCAATAATAACTTGTGTATATATATATGTATATATATATATATAATAAGAGCAACAAAAGATGAGAGAATGAAAGAAAGAAGAAAAGAAAGAAAAAAAAAGGAGTCCGCCCAGTTGAAAACACCTATCTCGAACAGAATCCTGCAAGCTTGTTGCTTACTGCACATATTTTATTCTGACTTACCTACTAGTATAATTATTCAGTTTTATTTAATTCCTAAGAAGGACTTAACGTGCGACTCAGCTACAGATACTGTGTGCCTTAAATTTGTGAGATGTAACATAGAAGCTACACGCAATTAAAACAATTTTAGCAGTTGTCACAGGAAAGTGTTCAACAGACGTACATAATACGAGGCTTGTTAAGGCGCTATCTGCCTACAAAAATCGCGTCCTTAACTCCAGTGTTTCATTAGTCCCCGCTATCAGACTGCAAAATAGAGACAGACATCGCACGCCACTCTGGGAATGGACCGGATTCAGTATATTTCTGCTTAGGTTGTCCTGGTTTGGTCGTTCTTGGGAAGGCAGTTTTTGCAGGTATTGTAAAATATTTAGACTAAATTAACCTATTCCCCAGTCGCGGCCCGACCAACGGCCAGCCTAGAAATCTCTTGTCAACACTTCGCACTGCTCCACTTTGCTGAGAATATTATTCAGTTGTTAATTCATTTGGTGATATTGATAATCAAATACAGTCCTTATGCTTTTAGCTACTGAATAGACACCTCTCTCTCTCTCTCTCTCTCTCTCTCTCTCTCTATATATATATATATATATATATATATATATATATATATATATTCCTTCGTAATGAAACAAAGTTGG
>Ga0209628_10003735_pt1 | contig 10780 bp, 9 predicted proteins | sample TergutCu122P4_FD_187285 | JGI IMG/M metagenome (GOLD analysis project Ga0209628, IMG submission 187285) | Cubitermes ugandensis P4 segment gut microbial communities from Kakamega Forest, Kenya - Cu122 P4 (SPAdes) (version 2) | ecosystem: Host-associated > Arthropoda: Insects > Digestive system >...
CCCAACGTTCGTCCCAGCCGGGTTTATGCGATGACAGATTAGCCACCATCGTACCCAACGCCGCGCCCAACGCGCCCATGTAAGCGGATATAGAGCCACCACCGGGGGCTGGACTCTCCGAAGCGGTTTCGTTGGCAAAACCGGCGCAAGTCATATCCATCAGTTTTTTAGAGGTTTGCTCTTTTTCCAACAAATATTCAATTACTTTTTCTTCCGGTTCAAACGGCTTCAAATCGTCTAATCCCATCGATTTTACAGCAATTTTCATCACCTCTTTTTCGTCAATTCCCAGCGAGCGTTGTTGTTTTTTTAAGAAATAGTAACCGGCATCCATAAGTGCTTTTTTGGGTACAAGTCCCACAATTTCAGTACCTGTAACTCTAATTCCGCGCTCTTCGGCTTTTTTTCTTACTTCTTCAAAAGCCACGTGCAACGGCGTAGCAGAGGTATTGGTAATATTCATAGAGACTTGCGCTATCCCGTATTCCTCTATAAACCAACCAATTGCTTTTGTGCCTTTCAATGTGCCCGGTATCATGATGTTGTTTCCCTGTTCATCTTTCATTATTTTTCCTGTGATGGGGTTTCCTTCTCTTTTCGGGCGTCCCTGTTCGCGCACATCAAAAGCGATGGCGTTGGCGCGGCGCGTGGAAGTGGTGTTGAGGTTGAAATTCACGGCAATTAAGAAATCGCGGGCACTAATCGCGGTGGCTCCGCTTTTTGCCACAGAATCAGTGAATTGAGCAGGACCAAAATCGGGCTTCCATTCGGGGTTTACTAATTTGTCTTTCAGCCCTTCGTACTCTCCGCGCCTGCAGTTTGCCAAATTTCTGCGTTTCTCTTCAAAGGCAGCGTTTTCGTAACAATAGATGGGGATGGATAACCCATCCCCAACGAGTTTGGCTAATTTGCGGGCATATTCCGCCGTTTCTTCCATCGTAATGTTTGCCACCGGCACCAAAGGACACACATCGGTGGCACCAAATCGCGGGTGGTCGCCGTGATGTTGCCTCATATCAATCAGTTCCTGCGCTTTTTTGATGACCTGAAAGGCGGTTTCCACTACCTCTTCCGGTGTTCCAACGAAAGTAACTACCGTCCGGTTGGTAGAATATCCGGGGTCAACATCCAAAAGTTTTACCCCTTCCGATTTTTCAATAACGTCTGTTATCTGTTTAATAATCTCTAAATTACGTCCTTCGCTGAAATTCGGGACACATTCAATTAGTTGTTTCATATCTACAAAAATTTATTTGGCAAATTAACATCAAAAATTTGAATTTTTAACAACAAACAAAATTAACCACTAACCATTAGTCACTAACCACTAAAAAGTATATTTTCGCACCCTACTTTTTTCAATGCAATGAACAATCTTAGAGAATTAATTAAACGTTACTTTCATATTCTCATTTTTTTGGTTTTGCAAATTACTGCGATTGTATTAATTTACAAAAACAATAACTATCAACATTTTGTAATTTCAACAGCCTCACAAAATATCACAGGTCCGGTTCAAAATTTTGCAAATCTGTTTTACAAACAATTCAAGTATTCAAGTGAAAATGAATTTTTAGTGCAACAAAATATGGCACTATTGAGAGAAAAGGATAATATGTTTATTTTTTCGGAAGATTCTGTTTTTCCGGTTTTTTTCGGTGAGGGCAAGAACAAACGAAGAATGTATGAGTATTCTTCGGCACATGTGGTTTTTAATACTACCCATAAAACATACAATTATATCATTATTGACAGAGGAAAAAATGACGGCGTAACGCCGGATATGGCGGTAATTTCTGCAAACGGCGTTGTGGGAGTGGTAAGTGAGGTCTCCAAGAATTTCAGTACGGTCATTTCGTTGTTAAACCCAAACTCGAGAGTAAACGCCAGAATAATGCCAATTAATCAAATAGGTACTGTGGTTTGGTTAGACAACGATGCCACGATTGCGCAAGTTACCGATATTCCGCAACATTTGATGGTTGGAATTGGAGACTCTGTTGTAACAAGCGGATACTCAGATGTTTATCCAAAAGATATTTTGATAGGAACAGTGATAGAAAAGTTTGATAATCCAAACAACACATTTCTAACTATTAAAATACGTTTAGCCACCGACTTTAAAAACCTCAATAACGTGTATCTTATTTCAAATCTCTATAAATCGGAATTAGATTCTCTAAAATCAAAATTTAAGAATGAATAAATTTACTGCCAACTTTTTCCGCTTCGTAATTCTGCTCTTGCTACAAGTGTTTGTTTTCAACTATGTGCAGTGGTTTGGGTTTTTAACTCCCTTTGTTTTTTTGTTGTTTCTCATTCTACTTCCTTTAGAAACGCCAAAAACCGCGCAATATATCATGGCGTTTGTTACCGGTTTTATTGTGGATGCTTTTCTGCGAACTTACGGGATTCAATCTTTTGCGTGCGTTTTAATGGTGTTTTTCCGTCCTTATATTATCCTCATTTTAAATGGGTTTAAGTCCTTGGAATCGGGCGTAAACCCGCTGCCGGGTGTAAAAGATTTTAATTGGATTTTAGTTTATACCCTTCTGTTAGTGTTTGTGCATCAAATTACTGTAACTACTTTAGAAACATTTCAATGGATACAGTGGTGGCGCATTGTTTGGACTTCGGTGGTCAACACGCTCTTTACAACGTTTCTTATTTTATGCTTTGAATACATTTTCTATTCAAAAAAGTAGTAATCAATTAATATTAATCAAAAAAATCGGAATATGAAACCAAAAATTGTTATCGGAAACTGGAAAATGAACAAATCGTTTGAAGAAGCAGACGATTTAATTATTGCTATTGGTGAAAAAATTGAAGGGTTGAAATTGGAAACCGGCGTTGTGCTTTGCCCCCCGTTTCTCTACTTGGAGTTAGCCACCGACCAGGCGCAGGAAGCTGAATTTACGGTGGGCGCTCAAAATTGCAGCGAGTATAAAAACGGCGCGGTTACCGGCGAAATTTCCGCAGAAATGTTGGCGCATTTGGGCGTAGAGTTTTGTATTGTAGGACATTCGGAAAGACGAAAATTCTTCAACGAATCGAATCAAACCGTTGCAAAAAAAGTGGATATATTGCTAGAAAATCAGTTAGTTCCGGTGGTTTGTTGCGGCGAAGTATTAGAAGAAAGGAAAGCCAATAAACATTTTGAAGTAGTGGAAAAACAAATCAAAGAATCGTTATTTCACTTATCGCCAAAAGATTTTGAAAGTGTGGTTATTGCATACGAGCCGGTGTGGGCAATAGGCACAGGCGAAACTGCCACTCCCGCGCAGGCAGAAGAGATGCACGCGTTTATCCGGCAGTTAATTGAGAAAAAGTATGGTACGGAAGTCGCTTATGCAGCATATATCTTGTACGGCGGAAGCTGCAATGCCCAAAACGCGCTGGAACTTTTCGCCCAACCCAATGTGGATGGCGGACTGATTGGGGGTGCCTCGCTAAAAGCCGCTGATTTTGTTGCCATTATTGAAGCCGCAGAAACGGTTATCAAGGAAAATTAATAAAATTGTTGGGAAGATTATTTGGAATCAGGTACAATTTTTGATAGTTCCTGTATCATTAAATCAACGCGGAAATCTTGGGTAAAACAACGACAATCTTCCATTTTTTTGGCTTCTAAAAACAATTTGTAAGAACCCGAAAAATCTTCTTTGATACATAATGCAAGTGCTTGAAGCACAATCTTGTCGTATTTTTCTTTCATCTCTTTAGATGAAACTTTCGGCTCAACATCCTCCAATTTTTTCTTATTCTCCACTACTTCACTAACTCCTTTAACTCCTTTAACTCCTTTAACTCCTTTCACACCTGTCACGTCCGTCACGCTTGTCACGCTTGTCACGCTTGTCACGCTTGTTACTTCCGTCACGTTTGTCACGCTTGTTACTTCCGTCACGTTTGTCACGCTTGTTACTTCCGTCACGTTTGTCACGTTTGTCACGTTTGTCACGTTTGTCGCGTTACTCATAATATGCGGATTTTCCGCCAAATACTCTTTCGCATATTCGTAAAACTGTTGGGCAATATTTACATTTCCTCTTTTTTCTGCTACTTTTGCAACGGCTATATATGATTCGTAAATACCTGACTTTGAACGTAAAACACCGTGATAATAATCGTCATTACAATAAGCAGTAGGTATGTTTTGACAGAAAATTTCCAAAATTTCAAAAAGTACTAATGCTTCGGAAGCGTGCTCCTTTTTTACCAAAGAATCTCCGGTTTTAAATAATTTATCATAAAATTTGTCGGTAAATTCTATCGCTTGCATCTCTTGTGCTCTATCTAATTGTGTTTCGTAGTAGAGTAAATTTAATAACGGTAAACAATCTTCAAAGTGGTTGGCATCGAGTAATTTGTTTAATTTTAATAAGATAGCGTCAGGGAAAGTGGCATTGTATTGTAGTGAGCGGTCTAAATAATATCGGGCATCTTCATCGTTGTTAAGTTGGTACTCGTACTGTGCTTTTTCGTAGAAAATGAGATACACCTTTTTACTTAACAGTGCTAACGAATCGTGTTTAATCTGAATATCATGCACAAGCGCATCGTATCTATTGATGAGTTCACTAAACGATATGTTGGAACATGCTGTAAAGAATGGAATAACATCGTTCCTAAATTGCGTCAATTCATTAATAATATCTTGAGCAATAATATAATGAAAGGATATATAATCAGGATCGGAAAGGTTTAATTGCTCAACCTGTGATTCTTTTTTATTTAAGAATGAAGTAATTTTCTCGCAATCAATTTCTTGTGCAAATAAAAATTGAGGACAGAGTGATAGATATAAAAAGCACCAAATATGTTTCAAAGAAAAATCAAGGTTTTAGTAATAAATCATCTATCATTTTTCTTAATTCTTCTCTGGATAAGTAACCCACTGTACTCGATATTTTCCCATGTGGCTTAAAATACAAAACTTTCGGAATTGATATTACATTAAATGCCTTTACTACCTCCGGTGCTCTATCCGAATTGAGTTTATAGAAAATCACTTTGTCTTTATATTCCGGTGCCAAATCATTTAACACATGAGATAAAAGGATGCAGGGTTTACACCAGTCTGCATATAGTTCAACAATACAAGGGGTATGACCTAAATATTGAAATCCTTTAGGATTGTCTAATGCAGTGATACGTTCGATAAACTCTTTTTCTGTGAGCAGAATGACTTTTCCGGATGGGGTTTCGTCATTTTTTTTCGGCTGCGTATTCTGTTCTTTTAACAGCGCGTAATCATCGGTTTGAGAATCTTCGGAAACCTGATTTTCTACATTGGAAACATTTGAACTTCCGCATGATATCGTTAAAGACACCATCATCATCATAATAAGTAAAACTTGACTTTTCATTTGAATTTTCATAACATGTTATTTATTATCGTAAAATTGATACCAAAAAAGAGATATTCGCGATGCCACCTTTTTTCTTAGTTGGTTCTCTTTTTTTTTTAATATTATGGTAGTCAACCTGATTAATTATGAACAACGTTGGAAAGAGTTTTATTATTGTTTAAAAAATGTATTTTTGCGGTCAATTCCCATATCAAAAAAAAATCAAAATTCGGGAACAAATAACGAGCAAATATCCAATATTATAGATGATAACAAACACGCCTCTCTTATCTGTTGTTTCTCCGGTTTATCGTGCAGAGAATATTATTCCAGAACTGCTTAAACAACTGCACGAAAATTTAACGACCATTACGTCGGATTACGAAATTATTCTAGTAAACGACTGCTCCCCTGATAATTCATGGCAAGCAATTGTGGCTGAGTGTGAAAAAGATGAAAGAGTGAAAGGAATAAATTTAAGTCGCAATTTCGGACAGCACTACGCCATTACTGCCGGTTTAAGCTACACAAAGGGAGATTGGGTTGTTGTTATGGATTGCGATTTGCAAGATAGACCGGAGGAGATTCCAAATCTTTACAAAAAGGCACAAGAGGGTTATGATATAGTTTATGCAAAAAGAACCGACCGGCAAGACAATTTTATGAAAAAAATGTCGTCAAAAGTTTTTAATGCAGCACTTGACTATTTGAGTGGAATAAAACAAGAGAATGTGGCAAACTTTGGTATTTATCATGCTAAAGTAATTACAGAATACAACAAAATGAAAGAGTATGCCCGCTCGTTTGGTACTCTTATTAGGTATTTAGGTTTTCGCTCGTGCATAATTAAAGTAAAACACGCAGAACGCTTTGAAGGAAAAACTTCTTACACGTTAGAAAAATTATTTCGATTAACAACAGATGTAATTCTATCAACAAGCAATAAGCCGCTGAAATTAACAGTAAAATTCGGTTTTATTATTTCATTATTTTCATTTTTGCTCGCATTATACAATGTAATTGCAAAACTAACAGGAATAATTCGAGTAGATGGTTTTACATCAACCATTTTTTCGATATGGTTTGTGGGTGGTTTAATTTTGTTTGTATTAGGAATAGTTGGTTTATATATCGGCAAAATTTTTGACCAAGTAAAAGAACGACAAATATTTATTGTGCGTGAAACCATTAATTTATAAAAAAACTAAAAAATTATGGAACAAATTTTATATTCAGCATTAGAAAGTAAAAGATTTAATGCAAATATCTATCGATGTAATACAGATAGTTTTGATTATACTATTTTGAACGATCATATTATTAATCACAAGGTTGATGTGTTGATATTACGTCTGCCAACAAGTACAAAATCAACACATTATAATTTGTTAAAATTACCTTATCCCGTGTTACACGCAGACACTTTGGTTTATTATAAGTGCGATTTATCCAAAATAAGCGAATTTCCATTGCGAGATAATTTACTACTAGTACAGCTAACTCCAGACGATAAAAAGATAATTAAAGGGCTTATTCCAACTATTTTTGAAGGTTATCAGAACCATTATTTTTCTAATCCTTTATTTGATAGAACTAAGATTACGGAAGGGTACATTGAGTGGGCATCAAGCTTTTGGGAAGACACGGAAAAAGTTTGTTGGGGAATTTTAAATGCTGAAAAACAAATTGTTGCATTTGTTTGCGGCACTATTTCGCCAAGCAAAAAAAATTGTGAATTAATTTTAGCAGGAGTTGTTCCTGAATTTTCAAATCAAGGTTTATATACCTATTTGATTCAGCAAGTACAATCTTTTTTGAAAGATAATGATTATAAAGAAGTTTCACTTTCAACTCAGATTCAAAATATCGCTGTGCAAAGAGCTTGGATAAAGTCTGGTTTCAACCTTGCATACTCACTTGATACATATCATATTAATTCAAGACTGGGAAATTGGCATTTGGAAAACGAATTTAAAAAATTTTAGAATACTGATATTTACCATTTTTGGTTATGAAAGATAATTACACTTACCTATCCAAGTTCATCTTATTATTTTTTATCAATACGCTTTTTTTCTGTATTTTAGTGTATCTTTTACCTCTTAGTTTTGAAGAAAACGATGATGCCGTTATGTGTATGATAGCATCGGGTGCTTATTCCGGAACTCCTGATGCACATTTGGTTTTTATTAATTATTTGTATGGTTTGGTTCTGGTTTTTCTTTATAAAACATTTCATAATATTGAATGGTATACTGTATCTTTTTGTGGTATTCATATTCTTTCTCTAAGCATTATTTTTTATAAATTTGTTAAGTTAAATAAACCGCTTTTGCTAAAAATCCTTTTTATTTTATTACTCTATGCAGTAGAAGTGGGAATTATCCTTGCATTTCAATTTACAACTACGGCGGCTATTGGTGCTTTTGCAGGTGCCTTGCTTTTATTAGAAAAAAAGAGACAATATCAAATTTTTGGTATATTCCTATTTCTAATTGCAGCATTAGTTAGATTTGATGCAGCCATGCTGGTTTTGCTGTTGATGTTACCTCTTTTTATTTACGAAATATTGTTGAACAAAAGCATAGCACTTAAAATATCAATACCGGTTGTAATTTGTATATGCACTTCTGCTCTGCTTCAACTTACAGATAATCAAATATATAAAAGTGATGCGGAGTGGGGTTATTACAAAAAATACAACTCAATAAGAGGTAAGATTAACGACAATCCTAATGCAAAGAGTATAACAAATGACTTACCGGAAGGAGTTACACAAAATGACTACTTGCTGCTACTCAAATTTTTTCCTGATGGACAAACTATTAATTTGCAAAAAATTGAACAGTTGGGCAAATTAATACAAAGAACGCCCTTTGTGAAAAAAATTACCAATATCTCTTTATCGAGGTATAAAACAGAATTAGTTATCATTTCGTTGTTATTTATTTTATGTTTTTTAGGGGAAAAACAGAAAAAGAAAAAATATTTTTTACTAATCTACTTCGTTTTTATTATAGGAGTTTTATCTTTTATCTCTTTGGATGGGGAGGTAAAAAACAGGGTTCTTGTAACTACATTATTTCCTGTTTTTTTCTTTCTCTACTATTATTCACCGCCGTTTCGCAATAAAATTCTTGCATACTCTTTTGTGGGCATTTTATTGTTTTTTTCTCTGTTTTTCATAAATGAAACCAATAACAATAGAAAAAGACTGATTGGAAAAGTAAAATATGTTGCTGACAATCAACTTCCTTTGATGAATGAAGCTAAAAACTTGAATGTGAAAGTAGTGCCTTTTGCAGGTGATTTTTCAATTGAGGTTTATTGTAGCCCCTTCAAAGTAAAAGAGACTTTTAGCAAATATCCAATTTATTTTGCAGGATGGCTGACTAATATTCCACTCAACAAAGGGCACTTCGATTCGTATATGTCATTCGTTGATTCAGATGTTTCTATCTTTACAAAGATAGAAAGTGAGCCCCTTTATAGTTCTATTATTCAGAAAGCACTAATAGAGCATTATGACTGTAATGCGGCGTTTGTAGAATTATGTAGAAACGATTACTATTTGTTATTTCAATTCAAAAGAAATTAATTATGATACCGTTCAATAAACCTTATTTAACAGGAAAAGAGACAAAATATATAGAAGAAGCCGTTTCATCAGGAAAAATTTCAGGGAACGGGATGTTTACAAAAAAATGTCAGGATTTTTTTGAAAAAAAATATGGGTTCAAAAAATGTTTGTTGACGACTTCCTGCACCGATGCTTTGGAAATGTGTGCTATTCTTGCAGATATTCAACCGGAAGATGAGGTAATTGTGCCCAGTTTTACGTTTGTTTCCACTGCTTTAGCTTTTGTTCGGCAAGGTGCAAAAATTGTTTTTGCAGACAGTTACAGCAACAATCCGAATATTGCTGCTGATAAAATCGAGGCGTTGATTACGCCAAAAACAAAAGCCATTGTCCCTGTGCATTATGCGGGAATTGCTTGTGATATGGAGAAAATTATGACGTTAGCGGAAAAGTATAATTTGCTGGTTATTGAAGATGCCGCACAAGCGATTGACTCTTTTTATTATGATAACAAATCACAAACTTATAAAGCATTAGGGTCCATAGGTCATTTGGCAACATTTTCGTTTCATGAAACCAAAAACATTATTTCGGGCGAAGGGGGGATGTTGGCAATTAATGATGACCGTTTTATTCGTCGCGCAGAAATTATTTGGGAAAAAGGAACAAACAGAGCCGAATTTTTTCGCGGTGAAATTAATAAATATGGATGGGTGGACATAGGCAGTTCTTTTTTGCCGTCTGAAATTATATCTGCATTCCTTTATGCACAATTAGAATGTTTGGAAGAGATTCAAAATCGCCGGAAAAAAAATTGGAATCTCTATTTTGATACCCTTGCAAAATCGGCGGAAAATGGGTTTTTTGAATTACCAAATATCCCTGATTATGCAACAAATAACGCCCATGCATTTTTTATCATCTGCAGGAGTTTTGAAGAACGAATGCAATTAATTAGCTATTTAAAACAACATGATATTTTAGCTGTTTTTCATTACTTATCGTTGCACAGAAGCGATTTTTACAAATCAAAATACAAAGGAGAACCGCTTCTTAATTCAGACCATTTTGAAGAAAAACTGCTTCGTTTACCCATGTACTACGAGTTACAAGAACAGGATATATCTTTTATTACTGAAAAAATAACAGAATTTTATATTAATTTGCAACCACTAAAAACATAGTAATGAAAAAAAAAGTCGCAATTTGTTTATTGTTTTTTGCAGGATTTTGGATTGTATTCCTGTCCATGCAAAATAAAACAATCTATTTTAATACATTAGGGAAAATAAGTAAAAACTACACTCTCATGGATGATGGAAATAGAGTGAAAGAGAAAAAAACATTCGAAAAAATAACAGATGAAAATATGCTTAATTGGGATGGCGAACACTTTTTTGCTGTTAAAGAAAAAGGATATTCTGTTAACCAAGAGTATAGATTCGCTTTTTTCCCATTATTCTCTTTCATTTGGAAGTTTTCAACACTACCCCCCTCAAAGGTAATTTTTCTAAATTTCTTCATGTTCACATTGGGGCTTCTTTTATTAGCTTATCTTTTTAAACAAAAGTGGCAAAACATCATTTTGGTATTATCACTTCCCATGTGTGTTGTGTTTCTAATTCCATACTCAGAGGCTACGCTTTTTCTCATGTTTTCAATAGCAATATGGGGCTTCATAAAAGATAAGTACTGGCTCTATTTTATAGGAATGGCATTGGCTTCATTATCCAGAAACACATTACCTTTGATTATCCCCGCTATTTTTTGTGCCGAATTGTTATTTTTTGTTAAAGAACGCAAAATAAGACAGTCGTTGCTCAGGTTGTGCATGGGAATCCTCCCC
>Ga0209628_10003736_pt1 | contig 10778 bp, 6 predicted proteins | sample TergutCu122P4_FD_187285 | JGI IMG/M metagenome (GOLD analysis project Ga0209628, IMG submission 187285) | Cubitermes ugandensis P4 segment gut microbial communities from Kakamega Forest, Kenya - Cu122 P4 (SPAdes) (version 2) | ecosystem: Host-associated > Arthropoda: Insects > Digestive system >...
TCCCTCCCCTGCTTGCGGGGGAGGGCTAGGGTGGGGGCCAACAGCGCTGGAAATTTGATGTAATCATTCAAACAGAAACCGCTCTAAATCAGCCGAGGACGCGAAGACGAAGCGCGGACAGTACGGTTGACCGGCAAGCGAAGCCGACAAAGTCATCGGTTGATTGGGAAATGGAATCAGGGCAATTGCGTCAGGTAATTGGCAATGGCGGTGATGTCGTCGTTCTTCAGCACCGATGTGGCGATGGCCATCAACTGGTTGTTGCGGATGCCGGTCACGTCACGGTAGCGCTGGATGCTGACCTGGAGGTAGGGTATCTGCTGCCCGGCCAGACGCGGATAAAGCTCGCCGCCGCGCGCCTGTGCGCCGTGGCAGCGCACGCACAGCTTGGTAAACAACGCCTTGCCGCGCGCCGCCAGGGCCGGGTCGGCCGGCGACGGCGGCACCGGGATGCTGGCGTAGTAGTGGGCGGCCTGCAAGCGTTCCTCGTCCTTGAGCACCTTGATGAGACCTTCCATGAACGGGTACTTTCGTTCGCCGGCGCCGAACTTGCGAATCTGCTCCAGCAGATAGGCGGGATTCTGGCCGGCCAGGTTGGGCACCTCGGGAATTTTGCTGATGCCATTCTCGCCGTGGCAATTGACGCAGAAGAAAGTCACTTTCTTGCCCGCATCGACCGCCTGGCGCAGCGCCACCGGGTCACCGGCAATGGCGTTCAGGCGCGCCTGCACCGGATTGACGAGTGGCGGCGGCGGCGGGGGCTGTTGCGGCGCTGGCGTCTGGGCCAATGCCGAACAGGAAAGCAACAAACCAGCGATCATCGGCGATAAACGCATCGCAACTCCCCTACAAAAAGTTGTAGTCATTATGCCGTACCCCCGACCGTCAGTCCATCAATACGCAAAGTGGGTTGGCCGACGCCGACCGGCACGCTCTGCCCATCCTTGCCGCAGGTGCCGACGCCCGGATCGAGGCGCAGATCGTTGCCGATCATCGAGATGCGGGTCATCGCCTCGGGGCCGCTGCCGATCAGCGTCGCGCCCTTGATCGGGCGAGTCGCCTTGCCGTCCTCGATCAGGTAGGCCTCGCTCATCGAGAACACGAACTTGCCGCTGGTGATGTCGACCTGGCCGCCGCCGAAATTGACGGCGTAGATGCCCTTCTTGACCGAGGCGATGATGTCTTGCGGATCGTGTTCGCCTGCCAGCATCAGGGTGTTGGTCATGCGCGGCAGCGGCAGGTGGGCGAAGGATTCGCGCCGCCCGTTGCCGGTTGGGGCGACGCCCATCAGCCGGGCGTTGAGGCTGTCCTGCATGTACCCCTTGAGAATGCCGTCCTCGATCAGCACGGTGCGCCGGGTCGGGTTGCCCTCGTCGTCGATGTTGAGCGAGCCGCGCCGGTTTGTCATCGTGCCGTCGTCGATGACGGTCACGCCCCTGGCGGCGACGCGCTGGCCGACGCGGCCAGTGAAGGCCGAACTGCCCTTGCGGTTGAAATCGCCTTCCAGACCGTGGCCGACGGCCTCGTGAAGCAGGATACCGGGCCAGCCGGAAGCGAGCACGACGGTCATCTGGCCGGCCGGCGCGGCATCGGCATGGAGATTGGTGAGCGCCTGGTGCACGGCCTCGCCGGCATAGCGGCGCAGCATCTCATCGTCGAAATAGGCGAAATCGAAACGGCCGCCGCCACCGGCCGACCCTTGCTCGCGCCGGCCCCCTTCCTCGACGATGACCGAGATCGAGCACCGCACCAGCGGCCGGACATCGGCCGCCAGCCGGCCGTCGGAGCCGGCTACCAGCACCACCTCGTACTCGCCGGCGAGCGAGGCCATGACTTGTACGACGCGCGGGTCGATGGCGCGGGCGAAGCCTTCCAGACGCTCCAGCAAGTGCACCTTGGCCGCCGCCGGCAGCGAGGCGATGGGATCGTGCGGCGCGTACAGCAGGGGGCTGTCGGCGCCGTGTTGCAAAACCGGCAGCCGCCCGGTCTGGCCAGCGGCGGCGATGGCGCGAACAGCCCTGGCGGCGTCGCCGAGCGCTGGCGCGCTGATGTCGTCGGAATAGGCGAAGGCCGTCTTTTCGCCGGCAATGGCGCGCACGCCGACGCCCTGGTCGATGTTGAAGCTGCCCGATTTGACGATGCCCTCGTCGAGGCTCCAGGCTTCGGAACGCGAATACTGAAAGTAGAGGTCGGCGTAATCGACCTGATGTGTCAGGATCTGGCCGAAAGTCCGCGCCAGGTCGGCTTCACCGAGGGCAAAGGGTTCGAGCAGCAGGGATTCGGCTTGCGCCAGGATGTTGGGGTTCATGGGGACAGTGAGAGTCGAGAGTTGGGGAGATTCGTTTTGGGGTCACAGCCTGCGCTGCGCCAGCGCCGGCAGGTTCTGGCGGATTTCGGCGATACGCGCGTGGTCGAGATCGGCGATGACGATGCCGGGGCCTTTCATCTTGCGGTCGAGAATCTCGCCCCAGGGATCGACGATCATGCTGTTGCCATGCGTCATGCGGCCGCTTTCGTGACGCCCGCCCTGGGCCGCCGCCAGCACGTAGCACTGGTTCTCGATGGCCCGCGCCCGCAGCAGGATTTCCCAGTGGGCGCGGCCGGTGGTATCGGTGAAGGCGGCGGGAACCAGGATCAGGTCGACCGGGGCCAGAGCGCGATACAGCTCGGGAAAGCGCAGGTCGTAGCAGATCGACAGGGCGATGCGGCCGAACGGCGTCTCCAGCGCCACGGGCTGATCGCCCGCTTCGATGCACGCCGCTTCGTCGTAACGCTCGTTGCCTTGGGCGAAGCCGAACAGATGCACCTTGTCGTAACGCTGAACGCAGACGCCGCGCGGGTCATGGACCAGCATCGCGTTGCGCATTTTCTCCGGCGTCGTCGCGGCCAAGGGCAGCGAACCGGCGACCAGCCACACGCCGTGACGCGCCGCAGTTGCCGCCAGCCAGTCCTGCACCGGGCCGCGGCCGAAATCCTCGCGGGCGCGAACGCGGTCGGCATCAGCGGCGCCGATGATCGGGAAATACTCGGGCAACACCAGCAACTGCGCCCCTTGGTCGACGGCCTCGGCGACCAGGGCGGCGGCGGCTTTCAGGTTGTCGCCGACGCGCGGGCCGGAAATCATCTGCAAGGCGGCGAGGCGGCAGTTTTGCCGGGTCATGGGCTGGCTCCTGGCCGGGAGTTGGCAGAATTGGCGGAATTGGCGGGTTCTTCGCCTGACTCCGCCTGGTTGACCTGCGGGTCGCTCCAGGAGCCGGTGATATGGTAGCGGTAACTGATGAGGCGATTGAGCGGGCGGCGCAGCACCGTGTTGGCCAGCAGCACGCCGGCGCCAACCACCGGGTTGATCGCGGCGGCGACGCCGACGGCGGCCAGGCCGCCGACTTCCGGGCGCACCACGACGCGCAGATCCTGCGTTTCCTGGCCGAGGTCGGCTTTGCCCTCGATCTCGATCTGCGCCGCCGGCCCGTTGATGCGCAGCGGCCCGACGGTGCGCATGACGCCCTGGTCGATGGCGAGGTCGCCGACGATGCTGTCGAAGGCCAGGCCGTCGCTGAAAATATCGCGAAAATCGAGCGTCAACCGGCGCGGCAGCGCCTGCAACGAAATCAGGCCGAGCAATCTGCCGACGCCGGGGCTGATCTGGTTGAACTGGCCCCGCTCGGCGCGGACGCGCATCTGCCCGCTCAGCGACGGGTAATCGAGGCTGGTCGGCGGCCCGTTCCATTGCAGTGTGCCGGACAAGGACGCCGTGCCGCGGCGCATCGTGTCGGCGGCGCCGAGGCGATTGAGCAGCTTGCCGACATCGTTGGCGTTCAGATCGAACTCCAGTTGCGTCTGCCGGCGGTTGCCGGCATTCGTCCAGACGCCCTTGCCGGTCAGCTTGCCATCGGGATTCTGCACGTCCAGGCGCTCCATGCGCCAGGCGTTGCGGGCGTTGCTGGCCCGCAAGTCGAGGCGGCCGAGCGCCATCTCGCCGATGCGTAAATCGTCCACCACCAGATTCATGTCGGGCAGGTTGTCGATCCGGCTGGCGGCGGCCGACCCGTCGTCCGTGGCCGCCGGCCGGACCAGCAGACGGCGCAAGCGCCCTTCGACCGAGCCTGCGCCGCCGGCGCCGCCATCGCGCCAGAGCAGATCGCCGCTGGCCTCGTCGGCCTCGATGCTGGCCCGCCAGCCGCCATCGGCCGGGCGCAGGTTGAGATTGACCCGGCGGTAATCGTTGCCCATCAGGCGCAGCAGCGGCGTCGTCACGACAACCTGGGCCAGCGCCAGGTCGCCCGCGCCGGCGTTGCCGCCGCCCCCTGGCGGCAGGATCTCGCGCCAGGCATCGACATCGAGGCGCGGCGAGGCGATGCGGACGACCAGCCCGGCGCCGCGATCCGGCAGTCGGGCATCGGCTTCGCCCACCGCCAGCACGCCCCGTTCCAGCGCGCCGTTGCGGTAAATCAGCGTGGCCCGGCCGAGCGCGCCGAGGCTGATGCGGTACTGCTCGCGCTCGCCATCGAGCGGAGCCAGTTCGACGCGCAGCGGCAGCGGCGTCGCCGCCGTCTTGTTCAACGGCGGCGGCAGCGGCGACGTGATGCCGATCAGATCAGACTGGATCACCACCTCGGCCCGGTGTTTGCGCACGCCAACGTCGGCCCGCCAGGCGGTATTGCCGCTCAGGCGATCCACCAGCGGCCAGGCGAAATGCCGGCTCACCTCGGCGATGGCGGCGTTGCCGCTGGCCTCGACCGCAACCTTGTCGCCGGCATTGTGCACCTGCACCCTGAACGGCCCGCCGAACACCCGGCCGGTGATTTCCGGGGCGTTGATCGTCGTTTCCGTGAAGTCGAGCTGGCCGCCCACCTGCGTCAGCGGCGGCAGGCCGGCCAGCAGTTCCAGTTCGTTGTTCTGAAAACGATAACGACCGCGCACGCGGGTCGCGTCAATGTTGTGCAGCGGCAGATCGAGTTCCAGATCGAGGCGGCCATTGCCTCTGGCTTTCATGCCCTCGGTGAAACGGTCGATGTCGGCGGCGAGCGGGCTGCGCTCGATGAAATTCAGGAATTCGCCGGTCGGCCCGGTGACACCGCCGCGCACCCGCAGCAGGCCATCGGCCGACTCGAAATCGGCCATGGTGGCGGTGACATCGGACAGCCGGGCGCCGAGGATGCGACCGCTGCTGGCGGCGATGCGCATGCCGACGCCGAACGCCATGTCGGCATCGACGCCGTCGATCAAGGGCCAGCCGTCGGCATAGTCGATGCGCGCGCCGGCCACCCTGGCGGTGACGCTGAACTGGCCGCTCTTGCCGTCGCGGAAAGGGAAATCGGCCAGATTGCCCTTGAGAACGAATTGGCCGTCGGCAACGCGGCCAGCGGTGATGCCGCGGCGAACCCAGGCGCGGGCATCGGCATCGATGACCGACGGCAGATAGCGCCACACGGCGCGCCCGTCGGCGCGCGTCAACACGCCCTGCAAATCGATGACGCCCGGCCCCTCGCCGCTGAAATGGTAACTGCCGTGCGCCTCGCCGGCGGCGTCGGGGTTGGCGAACTCAAGGCGCGGCAGACGCACGTCGATCTGGTCGCCGGCGATCGTCCAGCGCGCGTTGGCGTGCAGCGAATCGAACGCCATATCCGGTTCGGGAAACACCGCCGGCAGCGACAGGGTCGCGCGACGGCTGTCGAGCGTCAGGTCGCCGCCCTGCTCGTTCAGGTCGACGCGCCCATCGAGGCCGCCGCCGCCGGGGAAATCGCCGCTGGGCGCGAGGCCCAGACCGGAGAAGGCGGCGTTCAGCGCGTAGCGTTGCAGCGTCTCGTTCTCGCCGCCCCAGTCCTTGATCCCCCAACTGGCGCGCAATGCCGTCACCTGCCCCTGCGGCCGGTGGCGGAGCAATAACTGCCGGCTGTGCTCATCGAGCGGCAGGTGTTCGGCCAGCGCGGCGAGCGCGCCGAGATCGAGCAAGCTGGCGCTGGCCTTGCCGTCGATCAGGCCGCTGCCCGGCTCTTGCCGCCACTCGACGAGAAAATCGGTCGGCGCGACGCGCAGGCCCTGCTTCGTCAGCAGTTCGAGCTTCTGCCCGTGCACCGACCATGCGCCAGCCTGGTAGCGCCCTTCGAGGCGGCCGCGCAGATTCTTCAGCGCCAGTTCGGGCAGGGCGGGCTGCAAGCGCAGGCGCACGTCTTCGAGGGCGAGGTCGGCCGTCACCGTACCGCCGCCCTGGGCGAAATCGCCCCAGACGCGCAGCGCGCCGCGTCCTTGCGGCAGATCGACGGGGTAATCGACCCAGGCGTGCCAGCCGGCCAGATCGGCATAGTCGAGCTGGATGAAAACCTTGCCGGCCAGCGCCTTGAACGCCTCGCCGAGCGCGCCGGTGATTTCGCCGCGCACGTCGAGGCGGTCGGCCAGCGCCGGCGGCGGCGCGGCCGACAGGCCGAAGCTGTGTTTCCGGCCATGGTTGTCGAGTTCGAACTGGAGATCTTCCAGGATCAGCGGCGGCGCGGCGCGCAACTGGTCGTCCCAGACGATGGTCGCATTGCGGATGCGGATGCGCTTCTGCGCCAGCACCCAGTCGGCAAAGCCGGAATCGCCGCTGGCTGCCGGCGAAATGCCGGCCACGGTGATGCGCCCCCCGTCATCGCGGCGGATTTGCAACATGGGCCGCTCAAAGGCCAGCAGCGCCAGCACCGGCCGCCAGCGCCACAACGACTGCCAGGAGAGGGTTCCTTCGACGCGGCTCAGGGTAAAGGTCGGTTCGCCATCGGCATCGAGCAGGCGCACGTCGTCGAGGATCAGATTGGGGTTGAGGCCCTGCCAACTGGCGGCAATGTGGCCAATGCCGACCTGCTGACCGACGACGCGGCTGGCGGCCTCTTCGATCTCCGCCTTGTATTCGCCGACCCGGGGCAGGATCGCGTAGCGCAAGACCACCACCGTCAACGCCAGCAACAGCCAGACGACCAGGATGGTCCAGCCCAGGAGGCGCCACACGCGCCGCGCCGCAGGCCGGAACAGCAGCGGCCACAGCCAGTGCAGGCGATGATAAACGGCGGCGCGGAGTGGCGACGACCGGACGGGTTCAGTCACGCGGGCAACCGTTTTGCCAGAAGGCTTGCTGGATCACGACAATCGGCATCCGAAAAAACGCAATTCTATCCTTTTCGGCTGCCGGATTTCAGGGCGCAGATTTCAGGATTCCGGGCACGTCCGGCGGATTTGATTGAATCAGGCATTGAACATTCCCGCTACGTCATTGCGCTACGTCGCAGCATCCATGCGGCTTGTGGATTCTGCGTACTGCGACTTCGCGCAGCATGACACGCTTCGCTCCGCGCAGAATGACAATATTTAATTGCCGGGTGAATAACCTGGCAATCAAACAGTAAACGTCGGCGGGATAAATCCTGCCCTACACCAATTCTTCCGTCAGATCGGGGTGCCTGGCAATGAGCCGCGCCAGCGCTTTGGCAATGCCGGGTGGCGAAAAACGCCCTTGTTCCCAGCCGCGCAAGGTGGCGACCGGCGTGTTGATACGGCGGGCGAACTCGCCTTGCGACAGGCCGGTCATCTTGCGCGCCTCACGAATCAGCATCTGCTCCGGCGTCGTGACGCGGGCGAATTCACCGCGCCTTGCCTCGTCCAGCGACTCGCGCAGGCCCGGCAACGGCCCGCCCGCATCGGCCTCGAAAGCTGCCGCGATGGCGTCCACGTCGATGTCTGAAAGTTCCTCGATGGCTGTGATGGGCGCTTGTTTCATGGCGGTCTCCTCAATCCAGTAATTTCGTGATCTCTCTGGCCGGCAGGTTTTCCCGCTCCGCCTTGGTATAAGCCGCGACCAGAAGAATCTGCTCGCGGGCGACGAGGTGGTACTAGATCACTCGCGCGCCGCCGCGCTTGCCGCTGCCCGAGCGTTTCCAGCGCAGCTTGCGCCCGCCCTGCGTGCCCGGAACCACATCGCCCGCCTCTGGATTCTGCGCCAGCCAGAAGGTAAAGGTTTCGTATTCCGGCTCGCTCCAGATGGCTTCGGCCTGTTTCCTGAACGTCGGGGTTTCGATCAGCGTTCTCATGGCCTGATTATGAGTGATTCACGCATGGCGTCAACCCTTGGGACGGTATTTATCCCGTCCTTGCTATCGGCGGCACGGGTCATCGTTGAGCGCCCGTTTCTGGTCGTCAGGCGGCAATTTGGCTATATCAGGCTGAAAGCTGTACCCTGCCCTGATGACGACTTCTCTCCCCGATCCCCGCTGGCAACGCGCCCTCGATCACAGCCGCTACCTGAGCCATCTCCTGCAAGCGCGCCCCGAACTCGGCGACGAACTGGCTGCCGTCTGGCAATCGCCGTTGAGCGAGGATCAGTTGCTGGCGCCGTTGACTGCCGCGTTCGCCGACGACGCGGCGGTCAAGACGACGCTGCGCCGGCTGCGCCAGCGCACCCTGGCGCATATCGCGCTGCGCGACCTGTGCGGCCTCGCGCCGCTGGCCGAAGTGGTCGAGAGCATGACGCTGCTCGCCGATGTGACCACCAACTTCGCCCTCGACTACCACCACCGCCAACTCGCCGCCATCTACGGCGAACCGCTCGACGACGCCGGCCAGGCGCAGCGCCTCTTAATCATCGGCATGGGCAAGCTGGGCGGGCGCGAGTTGAATGTTTCTTCCGATGTCGATTACATCTTCGTCTATCCCGCCGCCGGCGAAACCGCCGGGCCGAAGGGGATCGACAACTACGATTTTTTCACCCGCCTCGGCAAACGGGTGATCCAGGCGCTCAATGATTTGACCGCCGACGGCCAGGTCTTTCGCGTCGACATGCGGCTGCGGCCCAATGGCGATTCCGGGCCGCTGGTCTGCTCGCTCGATGCGCTGGAGCATTATTTCGTCAGCCAGGGCCGCGAATGGGAGCGCTACGCCTGGATCAAGGCGCGCGTCATGAACACCGGGGCCAACGCCAATGGCCAGGCCATCGGCGCCTGGCTGGACGATCTGCGCGCCATCGCCCGTCCCTTCGTCTTTCGCAAATACCTCGATTTCGGGGCCATCAACGCCATGCGCGACCTGCACGCGCAGATTCGCCGCGAAGTGGCGCGCAAGGACATGGCCGACCACATCAAGCTCGGCCCCGGCGGCATCCGCGAGATCGAGTTCATCGCCCAGGTCTTCCAGTTGATTCGCGGCGGCCGCGACCCGGCGCTGCAAATCCGCCCGACCCTGTCGGTGCTCGGGCTGCTGGTCGAACGCAAGCTGCTGCCGGCCGAGAGCGAGGCCGAGTTGCGCGCGGCCTATATCTTCCTGCGCCGCCTCGAACACCGGCTGCAATATGTCGACGACCAGCAGACGCACAGCCTGCCGGAGAGCACGGAAGCCCGGGCGCGCCTCGCCCGCAGCATGGATTTCGCCGACTGGCCGGCGCTGCTGGCGGCGCTCGACAGCCATCGGCAAAAGGTCAGCCGCCATTTCGAGGCCGTGTTCTCCGACCCCGAGGCGGGTGAGCACCCACTGACCGGCCTGTGGCTCGGCCAGCTCGATGCGGCAAGCGCCGGCGAAGCCTTCGCCGAGCGCGGCTTTCGCCAGCCGCAGGCGGCCAGCGAACGCCTGGCCGAGGTGCGCGCCGCCCGGCTCTACCAGCAACTGCCGAGCGCCAACCGCGAGCGTTTCGACGCCGTGGCGCCGCGTCTGATCGAGGCTGCCGCCGCCACCGCCGATCCCGACACGACCCTGGCGCGCGGCCTGACCTTTCTCGAAAACATCGCCCGCCGCGGCGCTTACCTCGCCCTGTTGCAGCAATACCCGCTGGCCCTCTCCCGGGTCGCCGACATGATCGGGGCCTCGCACTGGGCGGCCGACTATCTCAACCGCTACCCGCTCCTGCTCGACGAACTGCTCGATTCGCGCCTCTACGAAATCGCCACCGACTGGGATGGCTTTCGCGCCGCCCTGCGCCGCACCCTGGCCGATGCCGCCGGCGACACCGAGCGCGAAATGGACATCCTGCGCGAAATGCACCATGCCCAGGTGTTCCGCCTGCTGGCCCAGGATCTGGCCGGCCTGCAAAGCATCGTGCGGCTCTCCGACCACCTCACCGAACTGGCCGACACCATCGTCCAGGAAACGCTGCCGCTGGTCTGGAGCAAGATCAAGAACCGCCACTGCCCGCAGCCGAAATTCGCCGTCATCGGCTACGGCAAGCTGGGCGGCAAGGAACTCGGCTATGCCTCCGACCTCGACCTCGTCTACCTCTACGACGACGATGCCGACGACGCGCAAGAGAACTACACCCGCCTCGGCCAGCGCCTGAACACCTGGCTCAGCAGCCAGACCACTTCCGGCATCCTGTTCGAGACCGACCTGCGCCTGCGCCCCAACGGCGACGCCGGCCTGCTCGCCGTTTCCATCGACGCCTTCCGCGACTACCAGCTCAACAAAGCCTGGACGTGGGAACACCAGGCGCTGACCCGCGCCCGCTTCTGCGCCGGCGACGCGGCAATCGGCCGGCGTTTCGAGGACATCCGCATTGAAATTCTGCGCCAGCCGCGCGACCTTGGCCCGCTGTGCGACGACGTGGTCGCCATGCGCCACAAGATGCTCGATGCCCACGCCAGCCGCAACGCCGACGCCTTCAACCTCAAACACGACCCCGGCGGCATCATCGACGTCGAATTCATCGTGCAATACCTGATCCTCGGTCATGCCCACCGCCACCCGGAGTTGACCGGCAACCTCGGCAACATCGCCCTCTTGCGCATCGCCGGCGAACTCGGCCTGATCGACCCGCAACAAGCCAAAGCCGC
>Ga0209628_10003737_pt1 | contig 10778 bp, 11 predicted proteins | sample TergutCu122P4_FD_187285 | JGI IMG/M metagenome (GOLD analysis project Ga0209628, IMG submission 187285) | Cubitermes ugandensis P4 segment gut microbial communities from Kakamega Forest, Kenya - Cu122 P4 (SPAdes) (version 2) | ecosystem: Host-associated > Arthropoda: Insects > Digestive system...
TAACTGGTGGCCGACCCCTGCACCGACAAATGCAGACGCTGCTGCGGATGGCGCTTGCTGGCATAGTCGAGCAGGCCGGCGTCGGCCAGGATGATGGCATCGACGCCCTGATCGACCGCCGCATCCACCGCCTTCTGCCAATCGGCGACGCGCCCGGCCTGGGCGAAGGTATTGATCGCCAGCAGCACCTCGCGGCCCTTGCCGTGGGCGTAGCGGATGCCCTCGGCCATGGCCTTCGCGTCGAAATTCAGACCCGCGAAATTGCGGGCATTGGTATCGTTCTTGTAGCCGAGATAAACGGCGTCGGCCCCGTTATCGACGGCGGCCTTCAAGGCCGGCAGACTGCCGGCGGGGCAGATGAGATCGGGCAACTGGCTCATGAGAATGTCCGAAAAATCGAGCAGGGCAGTATACCAGCCCTGGCGGGGAGGCATCGATTATCGTCGGCGGGGTGCAGGGCGCTCACCCTGCGCTTGGCATTTCATAGACCAGTCTATATACTGGTCTATGAAATCATCGGGAGCGCCCCATGAATATCGAAGTCGGGTCATACGAAGCCAAGACGAAGCTGCCGGAGTTGTTGCGCGGCATCCAGCTCGGCAAGCGCTATACCATCACCCTGCGAGGTGAAGCCGTGGCCGATCTGGTGCCGGCCGAAGGCAACAAATCGGCGGCGGCTGTCGATGAAATGCTGGCCTTCATGCAAGCCCGCAAGCCAGTGGGCGGCCTTGATCTCAAGGCGCTCATCGACGAGGGGCGGGCATGAGTTTCGTTCTGGACGCCTCGGTGGCGCTGCTCTGGCTGGCGCCCGGAAGCAACCCTGACGGCGTCGATTACGCCAGCGCGGCCCTGCGCTCATTGAGGGCATCGCAAGCCGTCGTACCCTCGCTGTGGGCGCTGGAAACAGCCAATGTCATCGCCAGGCTGGAGGCCAGGGGAGTCGCAACGGAAGCGGATTGCCAACGCTTCATCGCCCTCCTGGCGCGGCTCGACATCGTGACCGATCAGGCGACCGCGGCGCATGCCCTGAGCGACACCCTGAATCTTGCCCGACGCTACAAGCTGTCGGCCTATGACGCGGCTTACCTGGAACTGGCGCTGCGCACCGGCCTGCCGCTGGCGACGCTCGATGCCGATCTGGCGAAGGCGACCGCGGCGGCTGGCGTAGCGGTCTTCGGCGCGCGCTGAATACGGCGCAAAACAGGGGCGGCTTCCCGCAAATATCGGCCAACCAGCCCCAATGCCGCTAATCGGTGCCCGACCTGGGGTGATAGGGGCCAAACAGGATGCCGTTCGGGCGTCCGGCGGAAAGCATCTGATAGTTCGCCATCCGGCCCACATCGTGCGCTTTGTCGGATATGGTATTGGCGATCTGATTGACGACCGCGCTCACCAGCGCGCCGATGAGGCCGCCGCCGCTGTTGTTGCCTCCCAGCGCCACGGCGGCCTGGCCGCTCCACAGGTTCTGGCCGCTGCGGAGATCGACGAGCCTGGCGGACGCGGTGGCTTCCACCACGCTGTCGACCAGGCGATAGCTGGTGCCGAAGCGGGTGATCGTGATGTACAGGGCCGCGTCGGCGCCGAAAATGTCACGCAATTTCTTGAGTTCGACCGCCTGCGCCTCCTCGGCGACCATCATGCCGTTCTGCTTGAAGGTTTCTTCCGACAGGGTCACCGGAATCACGTAATACCCGGATTCGGCCAGCGGCCGGGTAGAGGTGGCCAGGAAACTCGTCGCCGCATTGATTTCCGGGGACTGGTTGACCGGCGGCATCACCAGGATGGAGCGCGGGCGGTGCTCCCGGAAGGCGGTGTAGTCGATCTGGGTCACCGGCCGCGCGGCGCAGGCGCATAGCAGAAGCGCGGCCCCGGCCGCCGCCGCGAGGCGCAAGGCGCGGTTGGCCGGAGATGAGGAATTGAACGAGGAATTCATGATGTGCGACGCCTATTTCCCGTACTTCTTGAGGAGAGAATCGAGGTAGACGGCCGCTTCCGGGAAGCGGGCCTTTTCCGTCGCGAAGCAGGCCACGGCCTTCGCGTCGTTGCCGGTTTCCGCGTACAGCAAGCCCAGGTGGGCATAGAAACCCGGCGGAGCGGCCTTGCCGCTGGCCTTGATCTTTTCCTCGTCGCGCTCCAGCGCCTCGATCTGCGCTTCCCTGCTCTCGCCCTTCAAATGCGCGTAGACCTGCGCCTCGTAGCTTTCCCAGTCATAGAGCGGTTCCGGGCGATTGGCCGTGGCGCACCCGGCAAGGCTGGCGGCGACGACGAGGGCCGGAACGACACGACGGATCAGGCGCATGTCCTCGGTGCGCCGGCTCATTTCGCCGCCGGCTTCCATGCGCCGCTGTCAATTGCCCCGGTCAGGCGGTCGACGGCCTCGCGGATCGCCAGATCGAGCACCTTGCCGTTCAGCGTGGAGTCGTAGCCGGAGGTGCCGCCGAAGCCGATGACTTCCCGGCTGGAAAGCTCGTACTCGCCGGCGCCCTGCGCCGAATAGATGACTTCGGAGGTGCGGATGTCGACGACGTTGAGGCTGACCTTGGCATAAGCCACCTGGCTCTTGCCGCGCCCCAGGATGCCGAACAACTGGCGGTCGCCGACTTCCTTGCGGCCGAATTCGGTCACATCCCCGGTGACGACATAGGCCGCCCCTTTCAACTGCTGGGCTTCCTTGCGGATTTCCGCTTCCTGCCTGATCTCGGTCATATTGTCGCGGTCGAGCACGGCGAAGCGGTTGGTCTGCTGCAAGTGGGTGATGAGGATGGTCTTGGCCTGGCTGCCCAGCCGATCCACGCCGTCAGAAAAAAGTCCGCGCATGAAACTGGTGCGGTTGTCGAACTTGCCGACCGCGATCGGCGAACGCGATCCGTTGTAGGGTATCGCGGCGCTTTGCGTCTGCTCGACGGCCACGCTGCGGTGCCCTTCCGTCGCGCATCCGGCAAAAAGCAAGGTCAGTAGCGCCGCCGCAAGGCAGGGAATGGTGGAAGGCTTCATCACGGTTTTCTCCATTTGCGCCAAGGGCCGGACGCCAGGGCGGCCCTTGATTATGAGGCGGATCGATAAATCCCGAAGGGCCGCATTATATTCATGAAAATGCGATAAGCAGGGGGGTTTCCCCTTTATTTTCAGCCAAAGCCCTTCAGCAGCGGTGAAGCGTATCTCGAAGCCAGTATCAGATCGTCACCAGCCAATCGCAAATGGCGCTCAGGTGTTCGTCCACTGACAGGTTGGCGGCATTGCTCAGGTTGCCATTTCCAATCTGCGCCCAAATTTCGCTCGCCATCGCCTGTTCAATGGCTGCGCCAACGAAAAACAAGGCTGGTTTTGTTCGCTGGGAAGCAAATGCGTTGCGGATGCGCTCCAGGGCAGAGTTGGCCGTTTTCCAATGCTCATCCGCTCCAGCGGGGTCGACGCCGCCCTTCAACTCGCCAAGAGCCAGAAACCGGGATGGCTCCGTCAAAATTGCCCCGGAAAAATCATCCGGCTTGCAATCCAGAAGGTTCATATCCACGTTCTTGCCAACGCAGGGGATCGTCAGGTTGTAAGACATGACACGGCTACCGTTTTGGTTTGTCCACGCCACGGCCTTGATGTTTTCCGGCGCAACAGCGTCCAGCGCCTGATCATGCTGCCATTTCCGTGTTTTGGAGCCTGCCATGCGGTAGGCATAAGCAGACCCGGAATTGCGTAGACGCGCCAGCAGCATCGAAGTAAAACGCCGCTGCGCCAACGCGCCGACCACATTACGCATGGAGCCGCCCAAGGTGTCCCCGCGCGTCAGGAGAAAGCGATACACAAGCTCCTCACGAAAATTTTGGCCTGCAGGCTCCAGATAGTTTTGTATAAGACCGGCAATCGCGTCATCGTAGCCTTGCTCATCTATATGACCAGCAGCCTTATCAGAAATGCCCGCCGCAGTCAGCAGGGCCGCACGAATACCTGCGATTTTGAAAAGCTCGGCGGGTGTCTTCGCCTTCAATGCCTGCGCGTTGAGATCTCTGGCTTCGACAACATAGGGCGACGCGCGGCGGTTGCGCTCCAGCGCCATCCGCACGAAACCTGCGCGCGTGTTCTCGTAAGGCGTCACCAGATCGACGGCCGTGCGGATATGGCTGACATGCAAGCGATCACTTTTCGGCACGTTTTTTCTTCTTCCTCCAGACATAAACGCATTTGCGCAAAGCATCCCTGCCATGCGCGCCCATTTGCTGACTGCTGTTGCCCTTGCCACCGGGCAATACAAGGATGTTTTCGGTTTCCAGCCCCAGGCATTCAGCCATATCCGACAAAATCAGGTCCACCGGGACACTGGCGCCCGCGTAACGCACATTGTCATTGACCATCACCATCCTTGCGCCATCTTTCAGAACACGGGCGCACTCCTGAATCACGCAGGCCATTTCGTAGAAATAGCCACGCACCATGCGCGGGATGCCGTTGTTGTTCAACTCGCTCCGCTCTTTCAAGCCATCCAGAAATTCAACTGTGGCTTGCAAGGCCTGCTGCCGGTCGGCGACGGCAATGGCTTTGGCCCATGCTGGATTGATGGCGATCAGATCCTTGCTGCGGTTTTCCACCGTGCAGCTCAGCATGTTCTGTCGCAGTTGGGAAAGACCTTTTTCATCCACGCCGAGCAGGGCCAATTCCAGCGCATAGGTGCGGGTGTAGTCGTAGCGATTGCAGTAGGGCGGCGAGGTAATGACCGCGTCAAACGATTGATCGCCCAGATTGAGCATGAGGTCAAGGCATGAGCCTGATTGCAGCGTGATGTTTCCCTGTATCTGCTGTCCGGCAGGCGCAAACAAATCCGCTGGCTGATCGGCCTGAATGTCACTCGCAATCTGCGCCAGCTTGCTGGCGATGGCATCACCAAAAACTTCGATGCGCCCCTTATCAAACTGCGTTTTTCCCTGCCGCCGGCCAGAGCGGTAATCCCAACGCAGATACTGCCCATCCTTGCGCGTAAAGCTCACTTGCTCCAGCACACACAACAACGCAAAGATGAAAACATCTTTCAGCAAACCAGGCTGCTCGTGTGCCCATGCAAGGTATTGCGCCATCTCCTTGTGCGTGGCCTCGGAATATGCGCCTTGGGTGATGTTCAGTTCATTGATGCGCGCAAGACGCTGAATATTTCGCCAAGGCCTCTTGGCAGCCGCATTTGACAATGCCTGCAAATCGGTAGGCGCGGCTTCTTGTTTCAGTCGTTTACGGGTCTCAATGATGGAAACGCCGATGGGCAGCAATTCAATGCCAAAAGCATCCATTCCCAAGGCGCTGCTGGCGAACAGCGTCGTGCCGCTACCAGCGAACGGGTCGAAAATCGCCCCGCGCGTAATACCTGCCTGCGCCAGAAAATGTTCGACCAAGGCAGCAGAGAACCCCTCTTTGTATTTATACCAACGGTAATTGGAGCGTTCCTTGTTGGCTTGGAAGCTGACCAGTTGGCGCGTGAGTCGTGGATCGACCACCAGCCTTTCACGGTAGCGTTGTTCGAGTTCAGTGTAGGCTCGCTTTACTTCTGCGCTTGACACCTGAAGCCTGTCGCTGCCAAGCGCGGCCTGCGGCTCAACATACCCGAAAAGATTGTCGGTTTGTGCCAAGGCATTCGGATTCAGAGTCATCGTTGATGTTTCTTGGGTCATCTAGTGAACCTTTCAGGCTACTAAATCGGTAGCTTATTGTCCATGTTCTTTGGGACTTGGGGCACGAAACTGGTTTCCGCCGCCCCCTCAGCGCGTGACGATGCTTGGCCGCTCGCCCAGGGTGGCGCGGATTTTTTCGGCGACTTGCTCGGCGTCGGAGCGGCTGGCGTAGGGGCCGAGTTGCAGGCGGTGGATGCGGCCGGCGGGGTAGATGCGCATGGGTTCGGTCAGCCAGTCCAGTTCGCGGGCGAGGTGGCTGCGCAGGTTTTCGGCGTTGTCGGGATTGGCGAAGGCGCCGAGTTGCAGGTAGACGCCGGGCCGCTCGTCGCCGCCGGCTGGCGGCGGGGCGGCGGCGGCGCGTTCGTCGTATTGCGCCATCAGGCGGGCGATTTCGTCGTCATCGGCGGCGGGCGGCGGCGCGCTCTGGACCTGGGCGATGGCGGTGGCCTCGCCGGGCAGGATGGCTTCGACTTCGACGTTGCCGCTGCCGCCGCCGACCAGCCCCAGTTTGTGGGCGGCGGTGTAGGAGAGGTCGATGATGCGTCCGGCGTGGAAGGGGCCGCGGTCGTTGATGCGGACGATCACTTTCCTGCCGTTCTGCAGGTTGGTGACCCGGACGTAGGAGGGCAGCGCCAGCGTCGGGTGGGCGGCGGTCATGGCGAACATGTCGTAGGTTTCGCCATTGGAGGTTTTCAGGCCGTGGAATTTCTTGCCGTACCAGGAAGCGACGCCGCGCGCCTTGTAGGGCTTGAGCGCGGTGTTCGGCACGTATTCCCTGCCGAGCACGACGTAAGGGCGCATGGCCGGTTTGTGCAGGGCTTCCCATTTGGGTTCGGCGTCGGGTATGTCGTCGAGGCCGGCGGGGATTTCGTCGCCGGGGCCGTCGTCCTTGTAGAAGCCGCCGCCGCGCTTCAGGGTCACCGCTGGCGGGCGCCCCGGCGGCGCGCCCGCTTCCGCGCCGCCGCCGGCGCCGCGCGGCGGCTGGCTGCCGCAGGCGGCGAGCAGCAGCGCGGGGAGGATCAGCAGGAGCGGGCGCAGCGTCATTTCTTGACCAGCATGCGGTGGGTCTGCACCGACATCAGGATGCCGATGCCGAGCATCAGCGTGACCAGCGCGGTGCCGCCGTAGCTGATGAAGGGCAGCGGCACGCCGACGACGGGCAGGATGCCGGAAACCATGCCCATGTTGACGAAGGCGTAGATGAAGAAGACCAGCGTGATGGAGCCGGCCAGGAGGCGCGAGAACAGCGTCGGCGCGCCGGCGGCGATCATCAGGCCGCGGCCTATCAGCAGCGTGAACAGCAAGAGCAGGACGCCGTTGCCGACGAGGCCCCATTCCTCGGAAAAGACGGCGAAGATGAAATCGGTGTGTTTTTCCGGGATGAATTCGAGGTGGGTCTGGCTGCCGTTCAGGTAGCCCTTGCCGAAGCTGCCGCCGGAGCCGATGGCGATGGTGGACTGGATGATGTGGTAGCCCGCGCCGAGGGGGTCGGAGGTGGGGTCGATCAGGGTCATCACGCGCCGCCGCTGATAGTCGTGCATCAGCGACCAGACGAAGGGCAGGGCGGCGCCGGCGGCGGCGGCCAGGCCGAACATGATTTTCCACGGCAGGCCGGCGAGGAAGATGACGCAGAAGCCGGCGGCGGCTATCAACAGCGAGGTGCCGAGGTCGGGCTGTTTGAGGACGAAGCCGATGGGCAGCAGCAGGATGATGCTGGCGACGATGAAATGCTTCGCTTCGAGCATCGCCTCGTGCTTGTGGAAATACCAGGCGAGCATCAGCGGCATGGCGATTTTCATGATTTCGGAGGGCTGGATGCGCACGATGCCGAGCGACAGCCAGCGCCTCGATCCGTTGACGACGACGCCGAACAGGGCCACGCCGAGCAGCAGCACGACGCCGATGACATAGAGCGGCACGGCGAAGCGCATCAGCGTCTGCGGCGGGGTGCGGGCGACCAGCAGCATGATGGCGCCCGATACCGCCATGTTGATGAGCTGTTTGTCGAGCTTGTCGAAGCCGTCGCTGGAGGTGGCCGAGAATACCGTCAGGAGGCCGACGCCCATCAGGGCCAGAACGATGGCCAGGAGCGGCATGTCGACATGCTCGGCGAAGCCCCGGAACAGGCGCTTAATCGTCGCTTTCATGCTCGTCCTCCAGCAGCGGGCCGTCGCTGGCGTCGTCCGGCGCGTCGGTTTCCGGGGCCGGCCCGCCGGGCGTCTGGCCGGTCAGATAGTAGTCGAACACCTGGCGGGCGATGGGCGCCGCCGACTGCGCGCCGAAGCCGCCGTTCTCGACCATCACGGCGAGCACGATGCGCGGCTTGTCCAGCGGCGCGAAGGCGATGTACCAGGAATGGTCGCGCAACCGCTCGCGCACCTGCCCGGCGACGTATTTGCCGCCCTTCAGGCTGAACACCTGGGCGGTGCCGGTCTTGCCGCCGGATTCGTAGGCGGCGCCGGCGAAGGCGCGGGCGCCGGTGCCTTCCTTGGTGACGGCGTTCATGGCCCGCTTGATGAGATCGACGTGCTCGGCTTTCAGCGCCACCTGGCGGATCGGCTCGGCCTCGATGGTGCGCGCCTCGCCGGTGTTGGGATCGTTGATGGTCTGCACCAGATGCGGGCGGAACACCTTGCCGTAATTGATGACGTTGGCCAGCGCGTGGGCCATGTGCAGCGTCGAGTAGGCGTTGTAGCCCTGGCCGATGCCGACCGAGATGGTTTCGCCGGCATACCATTTGCGCTGTTCGGCCTTTTTGAAGCGCCCCTGCTTCCATTGCGGCGAGGGCAGGATGCCCGCCGCCTCGCCGGGAATGTCGATGCCGGTCTTGTCGCCCAGGCCGAGTTCGCTCATGAAGCGGGCGATGATGTCGATGCCGAGGTCGTTGGCCAGCGTGTAGTAATAGGTGTTGCAGGAGACGACGATGGATTTGAACATATCCACCATGCCGTGGCCGCCGACCTTGTCGTCCATGAAGCGGCGGTTGCCGAAATTGAAATAGCCGGGGTCGGCGATGGCCTGGCCGGGCGTGCGCTTGCCGCTGGTCAGCGCGGCCAGCGCCATCAGCGGCTTGAAGGTGGAGCCGGGCGGATGGGTGCTGTAGATGGCGCGATTGAGCATCGGCTTGTCGGGATTGTTGTTCAGTTCGTCCCAGTCGTCGAAGCGGATGCCGTCGACGAACAGGTTGGGATCGAAGGCGGGCGACGACACCAGCGCCAGGACCGCGCCATTGCTGGGGTCGATGGCCGTCAGCGAGCCGCGCCGGCCGCCGAACGCCTGCTCGGCGACCCGTTGCAGCCCGCTGTCGAGGGTCAGCGTCAGATTGTTGCCGGGTATCGGCGGCGTTTGCGACAGCACGCGCACGGCGCGGCCGCCGGCGTCGACCTCGACCTGCTCGTAGCCGGTGACGCCGTGCAGTTCATATTCGTAATTGGCCTCCAGGCCGACCTTGCCGATATGGTCGGTGCCCTTGTAATTGGCCTCGAAGCCGCTTTCCTCGATGGCCTCCTTGTCCTTGGCGCTGATGCGGCTGATGTAGCCGATGGCGTGCGCGGCCAGCGCGCCTTCCGGGTACTGGCGGAACAGCCGGGCCTTGACCTCGACGCCGGGAAAGCGATAGCGGTTGGCGGCGAAGCGGGCGACCTCCTCGTCGGAAAGCCGGGTGCGGATGGGCACGGACTCGATGTTTTTCGTTTCATCCAGGAGGCGCTTGAAACGCCGCCGGTCCTTGAGCTGAATCTCGACGACCCCGGCCAGGCCGTCGATGGTCTGTTCCAGATCGAGGGTCTTGGACGGCGTGATTTCCAGCGTGAAGGCGGCGTAATTGCGGGCCAGCACGACGCCGTTGCGATCCACGATATTGCCGCGATTGGGCACGATCGGCACCAGCGAGATGCGGTTGCTTTCGGCGCGCGTCTTGTAATAGTCGTGCTGCACCACTTGCAGGTAGACAAAGCGGGCGAACAGCAGCAGAAAGGCGATCAGGACGCCCCCCCCGGCCGCCAGCAGGCGGTTGCGGAAGCGGTCGGCGTCCTGTTCGGTATGGTAGAAGTCGTTCATCGCGGCGGGTTGGCGGCGAAGCGGCGGATCACAATGGCCGGTTCTCGTCGCGCTCGACCGGCTGGTACTGCGGCAGCAGCAGCAGGAAGGTGCAGGGCGTCCACAGCAGGGCGGCGAGGAAGGGGCCGACCAGGTAGCCCCAGCCGGGGAAATCGGCCCCGGCGACCAGGCGCATCAGCAATTGCAGCGCCTGCGCGCCGATCAACAGCGGCAGGATTTGCAGCGCCTGCTGCGCCACCGGAAACCACAGGATGCGCCGCGACTGCGAAGCCGCCAGGTAAGCCAGCAGCACATAGGCGAAGCCATGCTGGCCGAGCACCGCGCCATCGGCGACATCCATCGCCAGACCCAGGGCGAAGCCCCAGCCCATGCCGATCCGGCGCGGTTCGCGGATGCTCCAGAAGCACAGCACCAGCGCCACCCAGTCGGGAACGCCGGGCCAGTTGGCGGTCGGCAGCAGGTTGGCGAGCAACGCCAGGAACAGGCTGCAAACGATGAACCAGGGCCGGGCCGGCAGCAGGATGCGGGAGGAGGCGAAAGTGGGCTGGGTCATCGGACTCGTTTCGGCGGTTTGCCGCTGGCGCGCTGGGCGGGCGTTTCCGGCGGCGGGGGCGGCAGTTCCTTGCGCGGGTACAGCACCATCACCTCGCTGAAATTCTCGACCCCGGCCAGCGGCATGCCGATGATGCGGGCAAAGGCGAAGGCGCTGTCGCGCTCGATGTTGCTGACCCGCGCGACCGGAAAGCCGGGCAGGAAAATGCCGTCGAGGCCCGACGTGACCAAGAGATCGCCGACCTGCACATCGGCGTTGGCCGGCATGTAGCGCAATTCCAGTTGCCCGTTGCCCAGGCCGAAAACCACCGAACGCTGGCCGCTGCGCACGATCTGCACCGGCACCGCCTGATCCTTGTCGGTAATCAGCGTGATTTCCGCCGAGAAGGGAAAGACGCGGGTCACCTGGCCGACCACGCCCGCCTCGTCGATGGCCGGCTGGCCGGCGACGATGCCCGCCTGCTGGCCCTTGTCGATGACGATGCGGCGGGAAAACGGATCGCGCGCCGTGTACCTGATCTG
>Ga0209628_10003738_pt1 | contig 10777 bp, 8 predicted proteins | sample TergutCu122P4_FD_187285 | JGI IMG/M metagenome (GOLD analysis project Ga0209628, IMG submission 187285) | Cubitermes ugandensis P4 segment gut microbial communities from Kakamega Forest, Kenya - Cu122 P4 (SPAdes) (version 2) | ecosystem: Host-associated > Arthropoda: Insects > Digestive system >...
ATACAATATCTGGGCATCTACAATAGACAAAGCCGATGTAGATGTAATGAAACAACGCATTGAAAACGGTGCAAATCTACTTGAAAGCCACGTTTTTCAGTTTGATTTTTTGAATGATGATTTTTCAAAACTTCCGCAGAGTTTGCAGGATATTATCAACGACCCGAAACGGCGTAAGAAGTTGATAATCTATATAAATCCGCCGTATGCGGAGGCGGCTTCGTCGGGAACAATAACAGGAACAAGAACGAACAAAAAAGGCGTTGCGACTGCACATAAAACGCACAAAAAATATATCAGCATAATTGGAAATGCAGTAAATGAACTTTCGGCACAATTTACCACCCGAATTTATGATGAAATTCCAAACGCAAAAATTGCTTTTTTCTCAAAATTGGCATATCTGAATGGTGCTAATTATAAGAAATTTAGAAGTTTTTTTCTGGCGAAATTAGAAAAAGGATTTTTAATTCCGTCTTACACTTTTGACAATGTTAATGGCAAATTTCCCATTGGATTTCTAATTTGGAACACAGAGAAAAAAAAGCATTTTGAAAAAGAATTTATAGACGTTTATAATGAAAAAGGCAAATATATTGGTGAAAAAATGTTTTTTAACGGTATTGATTGTAAATATATAAATAATTGGTACAAAGAATTTTACGATAATAACAGCGGAGAGATAGGCATAATGAATACGCGAGGAAATGATGTTCAGAATTATAATTACATTCGTATTTCGTCTGATAATAATTATAATCACACAAACCCGATAACGCTCAAAAATTTGATTCCTTCGTGTGTTTATTTTGCTGTTAGAAAAGTAATTAAGCCCACTTGGCTCAACGACCGAGACCAATTTCTCTATCCTAATAATAAGTGGAAAAAAGACCTTGAATTTCAGAACGATTGCCTTGCTTACACGATTTTTAACAATAATATTTCAACAAAACACGGCGTAAATCACTGGATACCGTTTATGGAAACGGAAATTGATGCCAAAGATACGTTTGCAAGCCATACATTAATACGTTTTATCAGCGGAAAAGAAATACAAAATAGTTACGTAGATTTATTTGATAATGAGAAGATTATAAAACGAGAATTTTCCGAAACTGCAAAAAAAGTTTTTGATGCAGGTCGTGAATTGTGGAAATATTATCATAACTCTTTTGATAACTCTAACAGGGTTTTGAACCCTGTTAGAGTTAATTACAATGTAAATGCAAGTTTATATGACATTCGCGAATATTTTCAAGGTCGCAATGAAAAAGGGAAAATGAACAATAACAGCACAAACCCAACATATAATGAACTGATTGAAAATCTGCGTGATGTACTTAAACTTTTAGCACAAAAAATAGAACCCAAAGTGTATGAATATGGTTTTTTGATGGAATAGCAAAAAAAATGACAATAGAAATAATTGCAATTTTAATAATTTCCGGTATCGTTGTCGGATTTATAAACACGCTTGCTGGCGGTGGAACAATTATTTCAATGAGTTTATTTATGTTGCTTGGACTGCCTCCCGTTGTTGCAAACGGCACAAATCGTATTCCAATTCTTTTTCAAAATTTAGTTTCTGTTTTTAATTTTTATCGAGATAAAAAATTAGACATCAAAAAAGCCGCTTATTCTACTGTCCCTGTGATAATTGGGGCTTTACTTGGCAGTAAAATTATCATTGCTATTGATGATTCTGTTTTTATTATTTTCTTTGTCGTTATTATGGCGATAATGTTGTTCTTAATGTTCTTAAAACCAGATAAATGGCTCAAAGGCGATGCTGCTAAAATGAACAAACCCATATCTATTTTACAACTAATTTTCTATTTTCTGATTGGAATTTACGCAGGACTTATTCACGTTGGAATGGGGTATTTTTTGTTGGCAATATTGGTTTTAATGAACGGTTACGATTTATTGCGTGCAAATGCTATGAAATGCTTCATTATCTTACTTTATGTTCCATTTTCATTGATTTTTTTTATTTATTACGGAAAAATTAACTACGAATTTGGACTTATTCACGCCATTGGAAATATGATAGGTGCATATATTGCATCAAAATGGGCTGTAAAATGGGGAATGAATTTTATTCGCTGGCTTGTAGTTGTTTTTATCGTAATATCGTGCTTATATATGCTTAATATTATTGATTTTAAAGATTTTTTTGGATTGTTTTTATGATTTAGATTATCTTAAAGAGACTTCTACAGCAATGACGGATTGAATTTTTAGGAGTTTTTACTTCACTATTTTTTACTCGTTGCGATAACCATTTTAACGTTATGTCTTACTCCTATTTCCAAAACATCTACAAGTTCCTGTACATTAAGACTTTTTGCAAATCGTAGAATAATTGTTGGTCCTTCAATGCCTTGTATTGAATTAATTATCGCTTGTTCAAGTTCGTCTTCGTTTACTTCAGCCTTGTTGATATAATACCTTTTGTCGGCAGTAACAGTCAAATTTATTTGTTGTTTATTTATGTTCTGAGACGTATTTGCAGAAGGGAGCAAAATTCGTATCACATTCGGATTGCTAAGTGTTGAAATGATAAGAAAAAACAGAAGCAAGAAAAACATTATATCGTTAAGCGATGAAGTGCTTACTTCGGGTGTAAAACGCTTGTTTCTTCTAATATTCATCTTACAATTCTTTTAAAAATTTAAGCAGATTTTCTTGAAGACTGATTGTATAACGGTCTATCTTCATCTGTAGATAATGATAACATGAATAAGCAACAACCCCAACAATCAATCCCGCACCGCTACAAATCATTTTTTGATACAACCCCCCAGCAATAATTCCTATACTTATATTATCGGTAAGCGATATATTATAAAATATTTTGATTACACCCGAAATTGTTCCAATAAATCCGAGCATAGGAGCAATCCCGGCTATAATTCCAAGATAGCCTGTATTTTTTTCCATTTTTGTAATCTCCAAATTTGTTGCCGTTTCCATGTGGCGTTCTATTTCTTGTATGGGTTTACCTAGTTTGTTAAGTCCGCTTAAAAGAATCTTACCCGTTGAGGTACGGTCATTTTGCGCATATTGGATTGCTCTGGCAATGTTTGTATTTCGCAATTCCGTTAAAAGAATATCTATCAACGTATTATCTATTTTAGTTGTTTTTTTTATATAATAAAAACGCTCAATAAACAAGTAAATACTGAATAGTGATAACAAAAGAATAGGAATCATTATGACTCCACCTTTAGCAAGTAACTCAAACCACGAAGTTATTACTTCGGCATCCCCGGCGGGGACTGAATCGGCAATTAGTATAATAGAAATCATTTCCTGTACTATTTTAAATAAAAAAATTAAATAAAGTGCAAAGGTACATTTTTTTCTAATACAAAACTAATAAATAGGAAAAAAAATCGTAATTTGTGATTCGGACTAAATTCTATTTTGAAATATTGAAAAAAATGTACCTTTGCACTTTAAAATATATGTACTTATATGAGCGAAAATATCAAACACGAATGCGGTATAGTTTTACTTCGGTTGTTGAAGCCGTTGGATTATTACGAAAAAAAATACGGAACAGCGTTTTGGGGACTGAATAAACTCTATTTATTGATGCAAAAACAGCATAATAGAGGTCAAGACGGGGCGGGAATTGCCGCTGTAAAGTTCAACGCAAAGCCCGGTATTCAATATTTGGACAGAATGCGGTCTAATTCTTCTACGCCTATACGGGATTGTTTTACGCCCCTGTATGATGAAATCCAGGAAATTGCCGATAAAAACCCTAAAAAATTAAAAGATATTGACTGGATAAAAAAACATCTTCGTTTCTCTTCCGAACTGTTTATGGGACATTTACGTTACGGAACTTTCGGCAGAAATGATGTAGAATCTGTACAACCCTTTCTTATTCATAATAATTGGATTTCACGAAGCATTGTTATGTCGGGCAATTTTAACCTGACTAATGCAGAGGAACTTTTTGACGAATTGATAACACTTGGACAGCACCCTATCGAAACCAGCGATATGGTAACCCTTTTGGAAACAATCGCAAATTATGTGAATAAGGCAAATGATGATTTATACAAAAAATACAAGGAAAAAGGGCTAAATAAATACGATATTTCGCTTAAAATACAAAAAGAAATGGATATTCAGCAGATTTTGCAAGGTGCGTCTAAAAATTGGGACGGAGGCTATGTTATCTGCGGAATGTTAGGACACGGCGATGCCTTTGTGTTGCGAGACCCTGTCGGTGTTCGTCCTGCGTTTTACTATCAAGATGAGGAAGTTGTTGTTGTTGCATCTGAACGTCCTGCCATTCAAACGGCGTTTAAGTTATCAACAGAAGAGGTAAACGAACTGCCTCCCGGCTATGCTGCCATTATCAAACATGATGGTTCTTTTTCTATCAAACAGTGTAAAGAGCCGCAACAACCGCCCAGACAGTGTTCTTTTGAACGAATTTATTTTTCAAGAGGAACAGACCAAGATATTTACAAAGAACGTGAAAGTTTGGGAGCAAGTCTGCTCAACGGAGTATTGAAAGCAATAGATAATGACTTGATTAACACTGTGTTTTCGTATATTCCGAACACATCTTTGGTTGCATTTAATGGAATGTTTGATGCCTTGCGAGACCATTGCAACGAAATAAAAAAACAAAAAATTCTTAAAAGTCAAGACTGTCTAACGCCCGAATTATTGGATAAAATTCTTAAAATTATGCCCCGATTCGACCAAATTGCAGTCAAAGACACGAAACTTCGTACCTTTATAACCGAAGACAATCAGCGGGACGATTTGGTGGCTTACGTCTATGACATCACTTACGGAACGGTAAATAAAAACGTTGATAATCTGGTAGTTATAGACGATTCGATTGTGCGTGGAACAACTTTGCGGGAGAGTATTATTCGTATGTTAGACCGATTAAGTCCGAAAAAAATCGTTATTGCATCTTCGGCTCCGCAAGTCCGTTACCCCGATTGTTACGGAATTGTAATGGGCAGAATAGAGGAATTTGTTGCTTTTCACGCTGCGGTTGCTTTGTTAAAAGAAACGGGTCAGGAGCATATTATGGAAGAGGTATATCGCAAGTCAAAAAAGCAGGCACATTACCCCAAAGAAGAGATAATTAACTATGTACGAGAGATTTACGCTCCATTTACGGCAGAAGAAATATCGGCAAAAATCGCAGAACTTGTTCGTCCGAAAGACACGCAAGCCGAATTGGAATTAGTATTTAACAGTATCGAAAGTTTACATAAATCTTGTCCCAACCACACCGGAGATTGGTATTTTACAGGCAATTACCCCACCCCCGGCGGCTATAAAATGCTAAACCGCTCCTTTATTCGGTATATGGAGAATAGGAAAAAAAGAGTTTGATAAAAATTTTCTATTGTAACAAACAATTTATTACCTTTTCCTTCCCGGATATATATTTAATGCCTCTTCCAAACACTTCATAGATGCTTTCATATCGGTTACATTCAGGCAGCAACTGATGCGAATTTCATCTTTTCCCTTGCCTTTTTCGGAATAAAAACCGGTTGCAGGGGCAAACATAACCGTCTGACCTTCATAATTAAAATCTTCCAACAACCATTGACAAAATTTGTCAGAATCATCAATCGGAAGACGAGCAACCGCATAAAAAGCACCTTTGGGAATGGGACAAAAACAGTTTGGCATTTTGTTAATTGCCTCAACAACAACGTTTCTGCGGGCAACATATTCGTTTATAACCTCGTCAAAATACGATTGAGGCGTGTCAATGGCGGCTTCGGAGAAAATTTGTCCAAAAGTCGGCGGACTAAGCCTCGCTTGAGCAAATTTCATCGCTGTATTATACACCTCTTTATTTTTGGTGATAAACATTCCTATTCTTGCTCCGCAAGCACTGTATCTCTTTGATACTGAATCTAATAAGATTACATTTTGTTCAATTTCTTTCAACTGCATAGCGGAATAAACGCTTTCGCCATCGTAGGCAAATTCGCGGTAAACTTCGTCTGAAAACAGAAATAAATCGTGTTTTTTTACCAATTTTGCCAATATTTCCAACTCTTCTTTTGAATAAAGATAGCCAGTCGGATTATTGGGGTTGCAAATCATAATTCCCTTTGTTTTGGGCGTGATTACCTTCTCAAATTCCTCGATAGACGGCAACGCAAATCCCGTGTCAATAGTTGATACAATGGGTTTTACGACTACGCCGCTGGATACGGCAAATCCATTATAATTAGCATAAAACGGCTCTGGAATAATCACTTCGTCTCCCGCATCTAAACAAGCGTTGAAGGCAAACAAAATGGCTTCCGAACCTCCGCAGGTAACGATAATTTCATCGGCAGTGATGTCAATATTAAAGCGTTTGTAATACTCCACCAACTTTTTACGGAACGAAAGTATTCCCGCCGAGTGCGAATATTCTACTACTTTGATGTCCGTATTTTGCATTTTTTTCAATGCTTCTTGCGGCGTTTCGATATCGGGCTGACCGATATTGAGGTGATAAACTTTAATTCCTCTTTGTTTTGCAGCGTCCGAATACGGAACCAACTTTCTGATAGGCGAAGGAGGCATCATTTCTCCTTTGTGCGATATTTTTGGCATAAATTATCTTATTATGAATTATTTTTTCGATTAAATTTTAAAGAGTGCAAATGTACATAAAATTTTTGAATTATTTATTTATATTAACTCGCAATACATCTATAAATAAACAAAATTGGTTAAATTAAAAAAAAGGACATTCGCTTGTTGTTCAATATATGCAAAAACTTTTAATGGATTCAAAACAAAAATTTTATCAAAAAGAACTGCATTAGCGACTATAAAACAGATTAACAAATCTTTAAATAAAAATATTAACAACCTAAAAGTATGTATAGCCTAAATGCAACACGAGTTATAAAATATAATATATTTCGTAATTATACGTTTTTTTACAAAGATCCCCATTTTTAATTTATGAGAAAAAATAAAGTTTTATCAAGTATTGCACTAATTTTTACAATAACAGCATTTTGTTCTTGTGGTTTGAATGATTCTATATATTCAAAAGAAAACCATTTGAAAACAACGAAAATAAAAGATAGTTTGTATAGCGAAGTATTTTTTATCCGCTCTGTGTTGAGTGATGATATTGAGCGTTATTCAGAATATATCACTGATTCAGTTAGTTTTAGAAAATACATTTACACGTATAACCGTGGTGAATGGATTTATGGCGAGATGAGTAAAAATGATGTTTTGACTATCTATAAAATTACGGGTAAACTTTTGCCTGATAATCAAACTGTTTTTGATACAACCAAAATAGACACTTACAATATCAATAAATTAAAAAAGGAAGGAAAATTTGAATAAATGAAAAAAATATTTTTAGTACTCATTTTATTAGGGAGTTTTGCCTGTAATTCGCAGACAAACAGGGTTTTAACTATAGATGTTGAAGATGCAAACATACAAGTTGGAGCAGCCAGAACTCAAGAGTATTTTCCTTTGCTTAGCGGAAAAAATGTTGCTTTATGCGTCAATCATACGGCAATGATAGGCAATACGCACCTTTTAGATACGCTTATTTCTGCTAAAATAAAAGTTGTAAAAATTTTTGCCCCCGAACACGGATTTAGAGGCGATGCTGAGGCGGGAAAAACCATCTCCAATTCGGTAGATGCCAAAACAAAAGTTCCTGTCGTCTCTATTTACGGACAAAATAAAAAACCGACCAAAGAACAGATGCAAAATATTGATATTGTGGTGTTTGATATACAAGATGTCGGTGCCAGATTTTTCACTTATATTTCCACTTTGCACTACATTATGGAAGCCGCTGCGGAAAATAATGTGAAAATTATAGTGTTAGACCGTCCAAATCCGAATGGATATTGGGTTGATGGACCCGTTTTAGACACGGCATATAGGTCGTTTGTAGGTATGCACCCTGTGCCGATTTCGCACGGATTGACGGTTGGCGAATATGCCAAACTAATTAACGGTGAAGGCTGGTTGGCAGGAAAAAAACAATGCAAATTAACTGTTATTCAAGCACTTGGCTATACACATTTTCAGCGGTATCAACTGCCGAAATCGCCATCGCCAAATCTTTCTTCTATGGCGGCGATTTATTTATACCCAACTTTATGTCTTTTTGAAGGAACAACTATGAGTCTGGGGCGCGGTACAGATAAGCCATTTTGCGTTTTTGGACATCCTGATTTTCCAATAGGCAACATCTATTTTACGCCCAAAAGTATTCCCAACGTAGCGGAAAATCCTCCGCATTTGGAAAAAAAATGCCGCGGCTTTGATTTGACAGATTATTCTCTTGCTATATTGGAAGGCAAAAATTTGATAGATATTGATTTGATTATTGAAGTCTATCAAAGTTTTCCAAATAAAACGCAATTTTTCACTGCTTTTTTTGATAAATTGGCAGGAAATAAATCTTTGCGTGAACAAATTATTGCAGGAAAAACCGCCTCTGAAATAAGAGAATCGTGGAAAAAAGATTTAGACGCATTCAAAAAAATCCGCAAAAAATATTTATTATACCCTGATTTTGAATAAGATGTTTAAGTGGAAACATCATATTTTTGCCAAAACAATCCAAAAAAGATTGAATGTTTATAGAAAAACGAAATGTTCTAATCCACGTTCGACTCCGTAGGAGTCGTATGTTTACCGAAATATTGGGGTTCTACAAACGTCCAAATCCTTTGGATTTATTGCTACTAAATACTCTATCATAAATTAAATTATTAATAATCTGATAGATAGTGAATAAAAAAAACAAAAAAATATTTTTTACAACAATAATTTTTTAATTATTTCGCTAACAATTCGGCATTTTTTTTCAGAAAGTTTAAACAAACTTCTGCTTAAAATTTAAAAAGGATTATTAGGAATTCCTTTTAATTATTTTTTTTCACCCCCATTTTTTTCACACTCCGTTGTCCGTTGAATTCCATTGAGTAAAAATATAGTCCTGATGCTAAGTGAGAAATAGATAATTCTAAACTATTTTCACCTTGTTTTGCTTCTTCGGTGTGGACTAACAAAACTTGTCCGCTAATGCTGTATATCGTAAATTGAACCTTGCCATCCGTTGGAATGCTGTATTTGAACAAAGTAACATCACCTGCAGGATTTGGAATGTTCTGACTTACATATATATTTACTCCATTTATATTCTTTATGCCAACGTGGTTTGTGGGACGTTCTACTGCTATTGTGTCATTTTTAGGAATAGTATCTTGACTATCAATATATACAGTAATAGTATATCTTTCAATATTTGGAACTACATAAGCATCTGTAAATGTGTATGTAATTTCAGAATAAGCATTGATAGGAGCGATATTATCCGTGAGCGAATCTAATATATTTCCCTGCAAATCCTTTATTAAGGCAGTGATATGTATCGATTGAGATTGTGTTGTAAGGCTTCGGTTTCTCAACGTTGCTTTTATATTGATTGAATCACCAACGTGGTCTATTCCTCTGTTGGAAGGTTCAATACTGTTAAGTTCAATATCATACACATCTTCAATATCGTATTCATAATACGTTTTTGAGTCGATATTCCAAGTGTTTCCGTCTATGCTGGATTCTAAAACGGCACAAGAAACGTTATCATACCAATCGTAACTGTATAATTGCTTTGTTCCGCCAAGATATTGAGCATCAACCAATGGAAGATCCAAATCCACTTTCATTTCGGTTTGTGTTTCGGTTAAACGGTCGTTGTTATCATACTTATTTTCAAGCACAATAAAATCAGGCACAGTAACAGGCAGCGGAAACGGAAAACCAATATCAATTTTAATTAGTGCTGAACCATTGATTTTCAGCAATTTACCTCCATTATAGGTAGGCAACAGGGTTAAAATAAGATTATCCACAATATCTACGCCTTTTGCACTTAAACTATCAATAATATCGCCGAACAAAACGGGGTCAATTTCCAATTTAACAGAATCAGGCTTTCCGTTTTTGTAATAGGGTAGAATTTTCATTACCAAACGCGGCGTGACGGAAGGAAATTGATAGACAAACATCGTATCGCAATCTCGTAATTCAATTTCTGTTTCCATAAAAAACAACAAATTAGAAAACGCATCTTCAACATTGTCAAAATCACGCACACCTTTGTAGGCAACGTGCCACAAAGGATTACCGCCATAAGAGGGAACATTTTCGTAATAATCTATTAGTTGATTTAATACGTCATAATTCCACGTTTTGGAAGAAAACCAAGTATTATTTTGAAATTTTTCAATCAAAACAACACGATTGTTTGGGTCGTAAGTAGTAAAAATAGAATCAACAAGTCCGCTTGTATCGTAGAAAATAATTTCTTTTTCTACTTGCTTTTGGCTGTTGTAGGAGTAGGTAGTTCGTGCATAAAGGGTTGAATCATTTGCTTGATACTCAACGAATTGTTCAGCGGAAATAGGATTTCCGCTCACTGCTTTATGCGTTTTTTGTCCGAAAGCATTAACACTTAATGCTGCAATTACTAGTAAAATTAATCTCTTCATTTTTATTAGATGTTAAATGGTTAAACAACGTTTTAAATGTCACCGCAAAGGTACATAAAATTTTCCAATTACACACATATGGATAAAAATTTTTCTGAAAATATTCAGGGGAAAGACACAAATTTTTTTAATGATTAATGGTTGTTTTTTTCTTTGTTTTCTTTGCGAAAATTCTTTGCGTTCTTCGCTGTTGGATTTTTGGCTTAAAGGACAAAATTTAGGCTGAAAATACC
>Ga0209628_10003739_pt1 | contig 10773 bp, 8 predicted proteins | sample TergutCu122P4_FD_187285 | JGI IMG/M metagenome (GOLD analysis project Ga0209628, IMG submission 187285) | Cubitermes ugandensis P4 segment gut microbial communities from Kakamega Forest, Kenya - Cu122 P4 (SPAdes) (version 2) | ecosystem: Host-associated > Arthropoda: Insects > Digestive system >...
TCGGCGATTGTTTTTATGTTAATGGAGAATTTACAGCAAGCGATGAAATAAACATTTTTAAACACTCAAAAATGAATAAATACAGCGGTTTGTTTATTGCGACAGTTATCAGTCAAAATAAATATCGTTATCGTTTTGGTAGAAAAGCATTCTTTAATAAATTTGAAAATGAAATAATTAAACTACCAGTAGACAAAAACGGTGATATTAATTGGCAGTTTATGGAAGATTACATAAAATCTTTGCCTTATAGTGATAGAATTTAAAATTGTAAGATTATGGAAGCCAGAATTAAACGAGAAGATTTGGAATATTTGTTATTAACAAAGCAAAAACCAATATAAATATGGAAAAACTTAAATTTAAAGGCGACAAAATCATCTTATTGATTGTCATTTTATTATCGCTATTATCAATTTTGATGATAGCCAGCGCGGGAAACCGCTGGGTAGAACAACTGCGAAATTTCGGGGTGGGCTTCTTTCTGCTCTTTTTGTTCTATCATGTTGATTATAGAAGCGTTTCGCGCTTTGCAACCCCGCTACTTATTTTTGCGGGCGGGCTTCTATTTTACTCTTTATTAAACTCTTCCGGTGAACGTACCATTAATATTTTCGGTATGGATTTGCAAATTTTCTATTTTATCGGATTTAGTGTACTTATGTTTATGGCAAAATTTATCGCAAAAAAACTGAATTACGATGAAGAATTATCATTGAAAGAAGTAATTACGCTATTTGGGCTCATCCTGGCTTTTTGTGGTGGTATATTCTTTACCAACCAATCTACCGCTATTATTTTGTTTTGTACCTGTATTGTTGTGCTTTTCGTGGGGCGCGTGAAAACTAAATATTTGCTTGCTTTTTGCGGAGTGATTTTCGTGGCGGTATTTTTAGCCTTTGCGCTCAACATTGGGCGGGTGCAAACTTTTAAAAATCGAGTAACCTATTGGAAAAACGATAAAGTAACCCCCGAAATGAACAAAGATTACGGCAGGCAGTCCATCTTGTCTCGTGCCTCCATTGCAACGGCAAGCTGGCTACCGGTAAATGTAGGAAAAGGAACGATTAAAAAGGTACTTCCCGAAAAAGACAACGACTACGTATTTGCCGTTTTAGTAGAGGAGATGGGCATTTTGGTAGGGCTTTTTGTATTGTTTGCCTATTTAGTCATCCTGTTCCGAACTATGCGCATTGCCCGAAGCGCCGATGGGGCATTTGCCATGCTCTTAGTGTGGGGCATCGGGTTTTGGTTTTGTATGCAAGCGTTGATTCACATTGGGGTAAACAGTTTCCTTATTCCTGCAACCGGACAAACATTGCCCTTTATCAGTCGCGGCGGCATGTCGCTTGCCATCTCAGGTGCCGCAATTGGAATGTTGTTGAATATTAGCAGAGACGCGGCATACGATGTACCTACAAAGCCTCTAATATCTAAATAATTTATAAAAATATTCTGAAGCATCTTGAGTTGCAAAAAAATAGATTAACAAAAAAATCAGTATTTTTGCAACGCGTAATAAAAAAGCAAGAAATATGGAAGCACCAATAAAGACACGAAAAAAAAGGCATAACGAATTAAAATCTATCACGTTGTTTTATAATGATAAAAACAATTTGGCAATCAACACCATCAATTATTTGCTGTCGTTGGGCGTTTTTGAGAAACCAAAAGCAATTAAAACTCCTTTGGAATTGGCTTTGGAAGATGTTAAATACGGCAGGGTTACCCGTATTAAAAACATAGATAATTTTAAGGATGAGTGTTTAAAATGAAAAAATCAGAAGTAAAACAATATCTTATAGGTGGAAATGTTTACCGATACAATATTGAAGTTACCAATCAATTCAAAAAGGATTTTGTGCTTTGTGAAAGTCAAAATTTAGATGTGGATTCGATTTGCGAGGTGGTAAAAATATTGGCAACCGAGGGAAAACTACCTGCAAATTACAAACCTCATAAATTAAGTGGAAATTTTGCAAATGTTTGGGAATGTCATATCAAAAACGATTGGGTTATCACTTGGCTTCAAAATGACAATGAATTGATTTTATTGTTTTTATCAACCGGCTCTCACAGTTATGTTCTAGGGATGTAGGTGGCAGTCGCTTAAATAATCCGAAAAATATGCGCAATTTTATGAAAACAATTACTTTTATTCTCCGCATTTTTATGGGGCTAACATTTATTGCTTCCGCCATACTAAAATTGTTTCCCATTGAAGCTTTTGATGCACGGATTTTTGAAACCGCACCATTTTTAGGATGGACTTTTTCGATGATACTGGCGCGGGTAATCATTGCCTGCGAGTTGGCGCTGGGCATCTTTATTGTCTCGGGGTTGTGGCTGAGGCGCGTAGTATATCCCATAACCCTGCTAATGTTAGGATTTTTTACCTGCATTATTATCTATTCACTCATCCGTTTTGGAAATGAAACCAATTGCGGATGTTTTGGTGAGCTGTTGCCATTTTCAAATATCCAATCATTACTAAAAAATATTGTTTTTATTGGAGTAACCACGTTTCTCGCCTATCGTGCCAAAGAGCATACATTAAAATACTGGTGGCTCGGAGTTTGTGTGTTAGCCATCTCTATTTTTACCATTTTTATGTTACATAAAATACCTCTTTTTTTGGATGAAATAGAGATTAAAGAGCCTTTTGAAGCAACATATTTGAATTGTAAGGATTTTCAAATACAAGAAGCAGATTTTGAACAAAAACATTTGGTTCTTTTTTTATCCTGCACCTGTCCCAGATGCAAAGATATGGTTAGAAATATGGAAACGATGAATAGAATTTATCCCATGCAGAATGTGTATTTCTTTGTTTGTGAAGATAGTGCCGTTACCTCTTTTGAACTGTTTGACCATAAGGAGATTTCGTTTTCCTATAAGGTTGTTCCGAAGGATACTTTTTACACCTATATTCCAGCCCCCTACTTGCCTTTTCTTGGGTTGGTTGACAGCGGGAAATATACCAGAGTTTGGACAGGCGCTAATTTCGATTTCGACAGGGAGATTCCTATTTTGAAAGAGGAAGGGATTATTCGTGAGTAATAAATATGTGAAGCCTTTCTTTTATCATTCACTGCTATTATACTAATTATCTAAAAAAACCGTTTGCCTAAAAAACCCAATTTCATGAATCAAAACAATTATTGTGTAATCATGGCAGGCGGAATTGGAGTACGCTTTTGGCCCATGAGCAGAACAGAAACTCCTAAGCAATTTATTGATATTCTTGGTGATGGTCGTACTTTAATTCAAAAAACATACGATAGATTTATCAAAATTTGTCCTAAAGAAAATATTTATGTGGTAACCAATGCCATGTACAAGGAGTTGGTTAAAAAACAGTTGCCCGATATGGCAGATGACCAAATTGTGCTGGAACCGGCAAGACGCAATACGGCCCCCTGTATTGCTTACGCAAACTACAAAATCAAGGAAAAAAATCAAAATGCCGTTATTGTTGTGGCGCCTTCCGACCATATTATTCTCAAAGAAGATGTTTTTATTGATGTAATATGCAACGGTTTAAAAGCAGTTGAACAAAATCATTGGCTGCTTACCATTGGCATTCGTCCGTCATATCCAAATACAGGATATGGTTATATTCAGTATAATGAGGATAGGGTTTATGAAAAAAACAGGGCGATTTATGAAGTAAAAACGTTTATGGAAAAACCGGAATTGGAAATGGCGCAGCAATTTATTGAAAGTGGTGATTTTCTTTGGAATGCCGGTATTTTCATGTGGTCTTTAAATGCTGTAGAAGAGGCTTTTCAATATTATTTACCGGAAGTGGATTCTTTATTTAAGCAAGGAATAGGGCTTTATAACACCCCCAATGAGGCTACGTTTATTCAAAGAATTTACGAAATGTGCAGAAATATTTCCGTGGACTACGGAATTATGGAAAAAGCAAAAAACGTGCATGTGTATGCTGCTGAATTTGGTTGGTCTGACCTGGGAACCTGGGGCGCCTTGTACGATATTAACCCTAAAGATGCTCATCAAAATTCTATTGTTGGAAAACGTGTTAAAACTTATGAAACAAAGGGGTGCATCGTGAACGTGAAACCATATAAAGTTACGGTTTTACAAGGTTTGGAAGATTTTATTGTTGTAGATACCGATGATGTCCTCTTAATTTGTAAACGTTCCGAAGAACAACAAATTAGAAAATATGCAAACGATGTAAAATTAGATTTTGGTGAGAAATATTGTTAACAGATTTTGTAAGATTGTAGAAATTCACAAAATTTATGTCCACACTCGTCTCCATTATCTTGCCCTGTCGAAACGAAGAAAAATATATTGAAACCTGTATTCTTTCTTTAATTAACAACCAATCCGCAGACTTTCAAATAGAAATTATTGTTGTGGATGGGATGAGTACCGACAAAACTGTTGAGATAGTAAAAAAATATTTACATCATCACTCATTCATCAAACTGCTATTTAATCCTGAACAAACCGTTCCCTATGCCATGAATTTAGGAATAGGCTGTGCGCAAGGAGAGTACATTGTCCGTGTTGACGCTCATGCCAAATATCCAGAAAACTATGTTTCAACACTTGTTACTAAACTTATTGATTTAAACGCTGATAATGTAGGTACGGTTTGGCAAACGGATGTTTTAACAAAAAACAAAAAAACATTGGCTATAAAAGAAGCGCTTACCCATCGCTTTGGGGTTGGCAATGCGCTGTTTCGTATTGGCACACATAAGATTACACAAGTGGATACCGTGCCTTTTGGTTGTTATAAAAAGGATGCTTTTACAAAATACGGAGTTTACGACACCCGCCTCACCCGAAATCAAGATATTGAACTGAATAAAAGAATGATAAGGGGTGGTGGAAAAATTTACCTTTTGCCCGGTTTAAATTGTATCTATTATGCCCGCGAAACTTTCTCCGCACTTGCCAAAAACAATTACCTCAATGGTTTATGGAACATTTTAACCATAAAATACACTCAAAAATTATCTTCTTTATCTTTACGGCACTTCATTCCGCTTTGTTTTATGTTGTCATTAATTCTTCCCTTATTATTATGTGTTTTATACCCTCCATTGATTTGGGTAACCGCAGGGTCTCTGTTTTTATATCTTGTTTTTTTAACAACCGTTTGCGCACGATTGGCCATCGGTAAGAAGCGCCGTTTTTTTTATTTGCTTTGGAGTTTTATTACCTTACATTTTTCATACGGGCTGGGTTCTTTGGTGGGTATTTTTACACCCGTGAAAAAGTAATCATTGATGTTACATGTATTCATCAAATAACTCAGCCAAATCAATCTCCAGTCCTTCAAGAATGTGCACGGGAACTTTTTCAGAAGATTCATAAACAACCCCGTCGTCAAATTTTCCATCAGATTGCAATAAAAAGACATGGATTGTTTGTGCTTTAGGATCTACTATCCAATATTCTCTGACCCCTGCTCTTTCGTACAAGTTAAATTTCTCATTACAATCTTTCTTCAATGTGGCAGGGGACAAAACTTCTACTATCAAATCCGGTGCACCAATACAACCTTTTGCATCTAATTTGGAGGGATTGCAGATTACACAAATATCAGGCTGAACAACGTCGTAAATAAGAACATCGTTGGTTTCACCGTTTTTAGGTAAACGAACATCAAAAGGGGCATGAAAAACCTTGCATTTTCCTTTTCTTTTTCTTACAAAAAACTGAATGAGAAAGTTAATATCATTTGACAGGCGGGCATGAATAACTCTTGGAGCCGACATTACGTATATGAAACCATCTATTAACTCTCGCCGTACATCATCTATCCAGTTTAAATATTCTGCATAACTGTAGCGCTTTTTCAAATCTGAGGGTACTGTTTCATACTTAATAAATGGCTCTTTAACAATATTGGGTTCCTCTTGTGCTAACTCATATTTTACAGTTTTTTTTGAAGTTGATTTTGGGGGATTGTTTTTTTCTTGTTTAGTCATTCTATTTTTATTTAAGTAATTCTCTTGGCTATTAAAATTTTAAGCAATTTGAAAAATTATATAATGTTTAAAGCAAATAAACACTAAAAATTGTATTGATGTGAGGAAAAATATTAATTTTTTTTTCTTTTTTCTGCTCGCATGAATATTATTTTACTTTTGCACCAACAATTATTAACCAATTTTTTAAATTTATGATATAAAAAAACTATTGAAAATATAAAATAGCGTTTGCTATTTCTTGCCTTTGAAACCTGAGAAACTTCAAAAATAATATAGTAATATTAAGAATAAGTAAAGCATCTATGAGATGCGGGCTCACTTATTTAATATTACGGGTTATTTCTCAGGACCACAAAGGCGGATATGTAAGTCCGTTTTTTTATTTCCCAAAAACTCTGTGAACCATTAATAATTAATATTTAACATTTAAAATCTTTTTTATGAAAAAACCCCTTATTCTTTTTTTATGGCTTTTAATGCCATTGTTTTGCTTAGCGCAAAGCGTTGAGTATGCCTACGATGCCGCAGGCAACCGCACAGGGCGAATAACCCGTACTATTTTACTATCGCCCCCCGCGCCATCCCCGCCCGACTCGTTACAAGTTACGAGTTACGAGTTACAGGGTGAATCGTTACAAGAGTTACCCGTTACAAGTTACCCGTTACAGGATACGGAGTTTTCGTCCTTAGCGTCCCAAAAGTCCCCCGAACTTGCCACCCCCGAATACTTTTTAGAAACCATTGCCCAAGTGGAGATGAAGATTTTCCCTAACCCCACAACGGAAAATATTACACTGCAGATTTCCAATATGGAAACTTTGCAAAAGGGGATATTGCAACTTTATACCCTAAACGGACAACTGCTGCAAACGCGGTTGCTGAGCGAAGCCGAAGTAATTGTTTCGTTGGCAGGGCTTGCCAATGGCGCCTACATTTTGAAAGTGCAGATTAACGGAATTACAGAAGACTGGAAAGTAATTAAACAATGAAAGCAGAAGAGCAGAAAAGCAGAAGGGAGAAAATTCTTATGGTCTTATGGTCTTCAAGAAAGAATCTGTGTAAATCTGTTTTATCTGTGTCATCTGTGTGCTAAAAAAACATTAACATTTTAAAAACAAAATATTATGAATAGAAAACCAAAAAAAATATGTCAATGTGCATTATTAATTTTATTTTTGCACATCTTAATTATGAACATGCTGCCAGCGCAAAACACCAATTATCCTGTGGGCGCCATACCGGGCGCCATAGATGTATCTCCCATGGGGGCGGCCACCTACACCATACCTATAGAGGTAGTGCCAGGCACCCAGGGCATGCAACCCAACCTCTCTATTGTTTACAATAGTTTTGGCGGCATGGGCTTGTTGGGTATGAAGTGGAACTTAGCGGGGCTTAGCGCCATTACAAGATGCGGACAAACACCGTATTATGATGAAAATATAGAAGGAATAAGTTTTTCTTTTGCAAAGCAATTTACAATAGATGGTGAGCGGTTATTTAAAATAAGTAATGACCCCCTCAATACGGTAGTAGAATATGCCACAGAGATGGAAAACTTTATGCGTATTACAGCCCATCATACCATGAGCAACTTTGTATCTTCCCCAGCATATTTTACAGCATACACTGATGATGGAACCATTATTGAATATGGAAATACATACGACTCTAAGCAGAATTTTGGAAGTACAAACAATACGATTTTAAGTTGGTACATCAACAAAATAACCGATGCTAACGGGAATTACATGACTTTTGAATATATGAAAGATGGCAATGAAATAGTGATTGGAAATATTAAATACACCGGCAATGGCTTTCAACCTTACGCAAAAGTGCAGTTTAGTTATACTACTCTACCGGATACGTTAGGCAAAAACACTTATTTTGTGGGTGGCTACGCAATACCACAAACCAAACTGTTGGATACTATTACGGTATTTTATGGCAGCGCAATTGTGAGAAAGTATCATTTTTCTTATAATGCCACCGATGCCGGAGAACGCACCACACACCTGAAAGAGATAGTATTATACGGCGAAGGCGGAAGAGAACAACTAAATTCGACCACAATGAAGTGGGGAGAACAAAATAATATTATTGAAATACGAAATCTAAATCCATCACTTAATGGAAAAATTCTTACCGGAGACTTTAACGGGGATGGTTATACTGACTATGTAATTTATGATATAAATCCAAACACCAATCCAAATACTATAAAATGGAGATTATATTTATACTATCCTGAATATAATAGTTATGTACCATCTAGCATATTTGACTATGATGGATATGATATGTATTTTGCTTATGATATTAACGGTGATGGAAAAGATGAGTTGATTGTAGGAAAGAAGGAAGAGGAGTGGCACAACTTTGAGATTTTCTCAATATATCCTGCAATAAAAAGAGTTGGTTTAATTAATTTTATTTGGAACTTCAGAAGTATTCGTTTTGGGGATTTTGACGGCGATGGTGCTACTGACATTTTGCTAAATACGGCTGAATATAAAATTCTTGGCCCTGATCCTTGGACTTTAAAATTCTTTAAATGTAACAGATTATCATGGGATGATTTACAATATATGGGCACTATTAGTAATATAAAAAGCGATGAAGTAAATATAGTAGTTATGGATGCAAACGGGAATGGAAAAAAAAATATTCAAGTAAAAAATGAGAAAGATAATACTACAACTATATATGAATTTGATGGTACAAATTTCCAACCTATATTTGATAATACACCACCAACACATCATTCACACACATGGAAATATTATGGTGATATAAATGGGGACGGTATTACTGATGTATTGGCATATTGCTATAATAATAGTTTGATACCATACTTTGATTGGAAGTTATTTATTGGAAAAGGAGATGGTACTTTTTTTGAAAAAACTTTAAGTAGTAATCTACTTAACACAGATGCAAAATATCAGGGAAGTTATTCTGGTCCTAAATACGAACCTTTTTTTATAGATTTAAACGGCGATGGGAAAGATGATATTGTTCAAGCGGTCTATAATTCATCATCCAAAGAAACTACTTTCAATATTTTCTTTTCAAAGGGTTGGGTAAATGGAACTTATAATTATTCCAAAGATAAAATAGCAGTTCCGGGAAAATATGATTTTAGAGAATTTTGGCATTTCGGCGATTTTAATGGCGATGGAAAGTTCGGTATCCTTTTAAAAGATACTATAAAAACCGATAAGCCCAAAATTATTTATTTCAACAAAAATGAGAAATATGAATTCGTTACAGAAATTGAAGATGGAATAGGAAAAAAAATTGAACTAAAATATAAGTATAAGTATTTTATTGCAACATGGTTGTATCCCTACTCACAGTTCACTAACTTTACTTTATATCAAAAATATTTGCTTCCACTTATAGATTCTGTGTGTGTATCTAATGGTTTAAATGGTGGTATTAATACATTTCAATATCAATTTAATTCACCTGCATTTAGTTTAACAAGAAGAATATTTTTAGGTTTTAAAGAATTTGTTTCTATAAATAATATAGAAAACAGAAAAGATTATCGCTTTTCCGATTTTGTTGTTTCTAAACAAATGCTAAAACCTACCAAACAAACAAATTTATTTGGTAGCAAAAAAGCAAGTGAAACATTTTATACTTATTCCATAAAAGATTTACCCAAAGGTCGTTTTACACCTTATTTAGAAATAATTGAAGTTAAAGATTCTCTTTCCAATTCTAAAACGATAACAACAAATACTTTAAATGTCGTTGGGCGTGATTCGATTACCAATGTTCAAACCTACAATTCTACCAATGCACCTGCAAACAGTTGGTTTCATACCGAAACCAAAACTTTCACATACAGCACCATTATTCTTAGCGGCAGCCAGAAAAAGACCGTTCCCACACAGGTAGTTACTACACAGCAATACCAAAACAGTACTGTTGTGCTTGTTGATACTGTTTCTTACGGATATTACCCTGCTGCAAGTAAGGGGCGTTTGCAATGGGTGAGAACCGGAAATAAAGATGGCACTATTACTACATCTTACGAGTATTTAAGCCCCACAGGGGTTTGCAATAAAAAAACACTCTCTGCTCCCGGATCTACCCCACGAACAGAAACTTACACTTACGACAATACCGGTCGTTTTGTAACAAAAATTAAAAACCCCGATTTCTCCAATTTTGAAACAAATTTTACCCACGACCCCAAAACAGGCAATAAACTCTCTGAAACCGGAATAAACAATTTAATTACTACCTATCTTTACGATAATTTTGGGCAACTAAAGCAGATTAACCACCCCGATGGTACTAAAACAGAAACCATAGTAAATTGGTATTCCTCTTCTTCCTTGCCCAATGCAAAATATACTACTACCACTACAACCACCGGAATGCCAGCACTTATTGTTTATTACGATACTTTGGGTAGAGAGGTGTGCAGAAAAGAGGAGGGCAACTATTTTAAAACAATCTATAATGCAAAAGGGCAGGTAGATAAAACAATAGGGTATCTTGCCGGTCTTACTTCCAATGAAACTACAGGGATTATACGTAATTTTACTTACGACAGTTTTGGAAGAAAAAGCACTGAAAAAGAGGTGCCTTATACCGATTTAACTTACACTTACACCCATAGAGAAGTTAAAGTTACCGACAATTTGCGCAAAACCTCTTCCTCAAAAAACTTCGATGCGTTGGGAAGAATTACTATTGCACAAGACCTCGGCGGAACCATTACTTACACTTACAGTATTATCACCGATAACGGTAAACCACGGCATAAAACCAT
>Ga0209628_10003740_pt1 | contig 10773 bp, 11 predicted proteins | sample TergutCu122P4_FD_187285 | JGI IMG/M metagenome (GOLD analysis project Ga0209628, IMG submission 187285) | Cubitermes ugandensis P4 segment gut microbial communities from Kakamega Forest, Kenya - Cu122 P4 (SPAdes) (version 2) | ecosystem: Host-associated > Arthropoda: Insects > Digestive system...
TTCTTCTTCCAATTTAGCGTCAGGATCTACTATCAGTCCGCCGTTGGGGTCGTTTTTAAGTCGGTAGTGGGTAATTACTGCGCACTCTTTGGCAAATCCCTCCACGTGGTCGGCTTCTCTACAAAAAAACGATTTGGGGATGAAGATTGGAAAGTAGGCGTTCACGTGCCCTGTATCTTTAAACATCTTGTCGAGCGCATCGCGCATATTTTCCCAGATGGCGTAGCCGTAGGGTTTAATTACCATACAACCGCGCACGGCAGAGTTCTCCGCCATATCCGCCTTTTTCACGATGTCGTTATACCATTTTGAGTAGTCTTCCTCTTTTGTTGTAAAATCTTTTGCCATACTGTAACTTAACTATTTTATTTTTTTACCAATGCAGAAATAATCGATCCCGTTTGTTTTCATTTCCTGGTCGTTATAAATATTTCTACCGTCGAAAACTACGGCATTTTTCATCAATGCTTTAACTCTTTTCAAATCTAAAATTCTAAACTCTGTCCATTCGGTTACTAATACCATGGCATCTGCATTTTCCAAGGTCTCGTACAGGTCTTTGCAGTAATGGACAGCATTTCCTATTTTGCGTTTTGATTCATCCATAGCCACAGGGTCATACGCAAAAATAGAGCAACCTGCTTCCTGTAATTTTTCTATGATTGTCAATGCCGGAGCTTCCCGCATATCATCCGTATTGGGTTTAAATGCCAAGCCCAACAAAGCGATACGTTTCCCTTTAAGATTACCTTGATAATAGTGGTTTAACTTGTCAAAGAGCACAGACTTTTGGCGGTTATTCACATTTTCTACGGATTTAAGAACTTCTAAGGAGTAACCGTACTTGTCGGCAGTTTTTATCAGCGCTTTCACATCTTTTGGTAAGCAAGAACCTCCGTATCCGGTGCCGGCATGTAAAAATTTACTTCCAATTCTCGAATCGCTTCCAATTCCTTTTCTTACCATATTCACATCTGCGCCCACAATTTCACATAGGTTTGCCATATCGTTCATAAAACTGATTCGGGTGGCAAGCATGGCATTGGCAGCATATTTTATCATTTCGGCAGAAGCAATATCAGTAAAAATGATAGGATGCCCATTCAACACAAAAGGGGCGTATATCTTTTCCAAAATCTCCTGTGCTTTGGTCGAATTTACTCCGCAAACAATACGGTCGGGTTTCATAAAGTCGCTGATAGCATCGCCTTCTTTTAGAAATTCCGGATTTGAAGCCACATCGAATTCTATTTGAACTCCTCTTTTGTCAAGTTCTGATTGGATGGCATCTCTTACAAGTTTTGCAGTTCCTACCGGCACAGTACTTTTGGTGATAATTAACGCATATTTTTGAATATTTTCCCCGATAGTTTTAGCCACATCAAGCACATATTTTAGATCAGCGCTTCCATCTTCGTCGGGGGGGGTTCCCACTGCTGAAAAAACTACATCCACTTCCGGCATAATTTCGGTTAAAGATGTTGAAAACAACAACCTTCCTTTTTCTATGTTACGTTGCAACATCTCTTCTAACCCCGGCTCATAAATAGGAGAGATCCCTTTTTTAAGTTTCTCAATTTTATTTTTATCAACGTCTAAACATATCAAATTAAGTCCCACTTCCGCCAAACAGGTAGCCGTAACCAGACCCACATATCCTGTTCCAACAATTGCAATTTTCATATCCTAAATGATTAAAATTTTGAAGCGCAAATGTATGAAAAAAAGTGACAGTTAAGATTTATCTTATTTTTACAAGCCAACTGAAGCAATTGAGATTTAAATTACTGTCCTGAACTTAACAATCCTTTGGTAACATTCCATCTAAAGAGAAGGAGTTTTGTGCCTTTTTGGGGCGAACCGGTAAGTGTGTAGCCCAGACACAGAATACTCGAAACTATCCATTTAAAAAACTCCGACACAAGTCGTTTCAAATATTTTGTCTTAGAGACACTTAACGTTCTTATTCTTTCACTGCGTCCTATGGAAAAAGTGAGACGGTTAAAATAATTATTGGTTAATTTGGTTTCAGGAATGATATGATACAATATTGCATTTGGGGTGTAATAAAACGCCATCCCCATGGCGGTCATTTTGTCAAAAATATCCTTTTCTTCAGCACCAACTAAGTTATTTCCCTTACGACCAAGGTCAACATTAAACAAGCCTGTTTTATCAAAAACCTCTTTTTTATAGGCTGCATTTCCTCCTCCCGGGTATCTTCTTTTAAATTTTCCCGTTTTATTTCCCTGGTGTAAATAACCGGTAAGCAGTTCTTTCGTAAAATAGGAGAGCCACTTTGGAGGTTTGGTTTCATACTGAGGAATAATAGGTCCTCCGGCGGCAAAAATCTGTTTTTCTTTTTCAAACAGTTCATAATAAGTGCTCAGGTACTCTTTATTTACCAGCGCATCGTCATCCACATAGATAAGAATATCGCCTTTTGCTTCCTTAATTCCACGGTTGCGGGCATAAGAGAGCCCCTGATTTTGTTCAACGAAATAATTGAAATTAATATGCGGATAATCTTGTTGAAACTGTTTGCACTTTTCTTCGGTTTTGTCGGTACAGTTATTATCAATCAAAACAATTTCATACAGTTCGGCAGGAAAATTGTTAAGTGCCAGACTTTGCAGGAGGTTGTAGATATATTTATCTCTGTTGTAGGTGCAAATGATGATACTAAGCATAGGAATCTCTTTTTTCATTTCAATAAATTCAGTTTATCCTCAATTAATCTATTGTAATTTTTCTTTTGTTCGTTGCTCAAAAAAGAGATCTCGATATATGCCTGCCATTTGGGAACAATTTTTTCAAAGCGTTGAAAGAGGTTATTGATTACTTTTGAGTCCAATCCGGTTTGCGAGAACGATTTTTCAAAATCAGATCGATTTAATTTCCGTTTTTTTCCATTGAGGGTTAAAGCTAACTCTTCTGTATCTTCCGGCATCACTAACATTGTTGAAAGCATATCATAAGCGGGAGAGAGAATATATTCTCCTTTAGTGAGGGTGTACAAAGAGAAATTTTTCAAGTGCATATCGCTATTTCCTGTAAGCCAACAAAATAGCGTTTGTTGCCAAAAATTTACCAAATCTAACTTTGGGGAGCTGGAAAATCGGAGGATCAGTTTAGCAATCTGTTCATAAGAGCCTTTATATTTATGTTCTGTCAAATGTTCGGAAAGTTGGCACATATCTTCCATGTGTAGTTTATTCCCTTTGCTGTCTCGGTCTATACGTTTGGTAATATAACACAACTCGCCGTCTGCAAAACGAATCAATGAATGAGGAACTGTACGGATGCCTGCAATATTTGCCAAGTGCATAGTAAGGTCTTCATTTTCGGGTAACTGCCGATATACACCCGTTTGAGGCTTCAAGATGTATTTTCCCCACAAACCGACAATCGTAAATCGTTGAGGTTTACTTTTACTCTTGTTGTCCAAATCCAATGATAGTTTTGGCTGAACACCGGTAATGGTTGTCTGGCTGCGAATAACCTGTTCGGCTAATTCGGACAAATTTTCACGTGTATAGGGTAAAATCGGTGGTATTGTTGAGCCAAATATCTTTTTGGAGCATTCCGGGTGAAAATCAGTTTGCTCTTCTTTCAATTCCTGATAACAAAATAAACACCTGTTCATAACGTATTACTTTCAATAGGAACAACACTTACCGCGCCAATACAATCCTTGCAACAAGTTAACAATAAAGACATTCTATCGCGTTTATCAATTTTCCAACTGCGCCCGGCAATCTCTAACAGCCAGCCTTCAGGTATCAAACCATCGAAAAAAGGAAATAGCACCTTGTCTTGATAGGCTTCTTTCTGTAAAGGCAATGTCAGACTTATCGCTTCAGCTTTTTCTAATTGAAGATATTCATTATCATAGCAGAAGGAATAACCGTTTTCGTTTTCCGTTAATATTCCTGCCAATTGGGTGTGCATATAAATTTTTGCCTGTTTCATACGCCGAGTTTACTTCTATCCATTGGAACGGGTGCTAACTCCGAACCGAAAAGGCTTAATACCTGATTCACTTTATCCATTCGTAAACTCTGTTTTCCTTGCTCCAATTCCCGAACAAAACGCAAGCCCACACCGGATTTTTCCGACAAATCAACCTGTGTCAAATGATACTGTTTTCGCATCTGCTTTAGATATTGCTGTAATTCAATATATTCCATAAAAAGCAAATTTATACCTTCTCGGGTGCAAAGATACAATTATTTTTAATATTTATACCTTATTGGGTATAAAAAAATGATTTTAGTTAAGATTTTACAATTAAAGATGAAAAACAGATCATTTGTAAATCAATAATTTTGTGGTCTTAAAAATTACATTGAGTTTATACCACGCCAAACGAATGGTAAAAACGGAGAAAAATTTCCTCATAGCAATGCAACACACCAACCATCTACTCCAAAGAAAAGCATCAAAATCGTCTTGATGATATTTATTTACCTCTTTGTTTCTGCGAGAAAGAAATTCCAACCAATGTTTTTCATTTTGTAAATCTATATTTGAAATCTCTTTTTTCTTTCCAAGATGGTACAAACGAAATGAAAGTTGATGCAATTCAAACTCCTCTTTAGTAATTTCTCTGCCGATAAAACTTTCAATATAGGGTTTAAGCAACTCAAACTTTTTTTCTGTTTGAAATGCTTCGTTTTCAACGGAAATGTTTGTATCGTGCCAGCGGTATTTTATTAGATATTTCGGGATATTGGCTATTTTATAGCCGGCATTTACGATACGAAGGAAGAAGTCGAAGTCTTCTGAAATTTGAATTTCCGGATGGTACATAAACGATTTCAATATTTCTGAACGGATCATTATGCTTGGGTTAATCAACGCATTACTGAAAAGAAATGATATTTTAAGCAGATTACGATTGTCAATAAATCTTATTCGTCCTGTTTTTTTTCCGTTTCCATCAATGGTAAGAGCCCAAGAGCCACACAATACATATTCTTGGTGGTTTTCAAGAAATAGTAGCTGTTTTTCAAATCGTTGGGGTAGTGCAATATCGTCAGCATCAAGTAATGCACAGTATTTCCCGGTGGCTAACTCTACACTTTTATTTCGAGAAGCAATAACGCCAATATTTTTTTCATTTGTAATATAACGAATCCGTTTATCTTTATACGATAGAATTATCTCCTCAGTTTTATCCGTGGAACCATCGTTAATCACAATAAGTTCAAAGTTTGTAAAAGTTTGGTTAAGAACGCTTTCAATCGCTTCGCCGATATATTTTTCGGCGTTGTAGGCGGGCATTAGGACGGAGACGAGGGGATGGGGCATAATTTCGTTTTTTACTTTGCCATTCGGTGTTACAACATTTGGTATAAAACTATTTGTATTTAGTCGTAGATTTCTATTTTTGTAGTGTGGGTGGCACGATTAGAATCATTTAAAAATTTCTTCAATTTTTTCAATAAGAATTTCATGGTTTGATTTATCTTTTATTTGGGGAGATGTAATATAGTTATTAATATATTGATCAGAATACTTTTGAGAGATTCTTGAAAAGAAAAAGTTTTCAAATTTATGTTTGTCTACATTGAACACATTTTTCCCAAATGATTTAGCAAGTGATAAAATATGAAATGTTGATTTATTAAAAGGGCGCATTCCATTTGTCTTAATAAAAGCAAGCGGTTTATCAAATAGTACTACAAAAGATATGCTATTGCTTGCATGTAAAACAACATATTTGGAGTATTGTATTAGAGTTCCAGTAGCATATTTTATTATTTTTCTGTTACCAAATTCGGAATCATTATAATTAGCTTTTGGATGTGCTGCAATAACAACAGGTATCGAATATTTCTTTTCTAATTTATCAAAAAAAACCTTCATGGAATTATAATAAACACTTGCTTCAGACTGTTTAGAATCTGTGCTAAAATCTTTAAAATCAGGATGTAATGGGTAATAATTATCAATAAAAAGAATGTATTGATCATGAAAAATATCTTTACTTTCTATTAGTAATCTTTTATAACGTTCATAATCAGGATGATTAATTCTAAAATTTCCTTTGTATGATGTTGAAAAATTATTACGGAAAGGCTCAATATTATGTTTCATTTTGAATATCTTGTAACGATTTTCAAGATATAAATTCAAGATTTTTTTCCAAATATTAGAATAAAATACCCTTTTTAATCTTCTTAACAAAGGCAATTTAATATATGCATTTGCATAATAATCAATGGTAATAATTCTACATTTTTTTTTCGACAGCAAATGTACAATATGTCTGTTTTTCCAACAATCACTAATAAAAAACATAAAAATGGTTCTATCAACATCAACGGAATTAAGTTTTTCAATAAAGTTATCAAAAGACAAAATTAAATGTATGTATTTCTCTTTTGCTTCATCAGTCAAATTTCTGTTAGGAAAAAGAAAAGGGTGTAGATCCCAATATTCAACAACAAAACCTGATTTGATAAACTTTTCAACAGAATAGATTTCTTTTGTAAATTCAGTAAGTGGTTCGTGATCTAAAAAAATAAGTTTTATTTTTTGATTCATTTTTTTACAGTTAAAGTATTGTAATACATCTTGCTACAAAAATAAATTATTAACAATAAGATAAAAATATATCTGCCTAAAAATCCGGCGCAAAATATAATTATTTTATAAAAAACTCATATTATTTTTAATTATATTTTTGCGACTTAAAAGAATAATGCCTGAAGATGTATAACAATAAGATTATTGCAATTATTCCTGCGAGGAAAGGTTCAAAAAGGTTGCCTAATAAGAATATTCTAAAATTGGGTGGGATTCCGTTAATTGCACACTCCATTCAGTATTTTCAAAATGAAATAAACGATTCTGAAATTTTTGTTTCAACTGATGGCAATAAAATTGAAAAAATTGCATCCGGTTGTGGGGCAAAGGTACTAAAGCGACCAGCAGAATTATCAAGTGATTATGCTACTACTGCATCTGTTCTACAACATGCAGCGAAAGAGATACTAGAACAAGGTATTGTTTTTGACTATGTAGTACTTTTACAACCCACAAACCCTCTAAGACCCAGAGGTTTATTAAATCATGCTATCAGCATTCTTGAGTCTGCAGACTTTGATAGTCTGATTACAGTATCTCCAACTTTACTTAAATTGGGCAGATTATCAAATAATCAGTTTATCCCATTTAATTACTATTTTGGTCAAAGAAGTCAAAGTATTGAAAAACTGTACTTTGAAAATGGATTACTATACATATCAAAAAAGGAATTGATATTAGAAGGTCGAATAGTTGGAGATAATATGTACACTTTAGTGGTGGATCATTTTTATGGAACAATTGATATTGATACAAAAGAAGATTTTGATCTTGCAAATTTTTATTATAAAAAAGGAAAATGAATTCATTGATTCTGAAAGCACTTAAAGGAGAAATTATTGTATCTTGTCAAGCAGAGAAAGATGATCCTTTTAATAAGCCTGAGTATATTGCACTTTTTGCCAAAGCTGCACAAATGGGGGGTGCTAAATGCGTTAGAAGTGAAGGAATTGATAATATTTTAGCTATAAAAAGAATTGTTGATCTACCCATAATAGGGTTAGTAAAAGATACTTATGAAGATGGGTTTGTAAAAATCACAGGTAGTTTTAAAGATGTTGAAAAACTAGTTAAAATAAATTGCGACATTATTGCCATTGATGGTACTTTTAGGGTAAGAGATGGTTTAACGGGGCCTGATTTTATATATCAGATAAAACAGAAAAACAACTGTCTTGTTTTGGCTGACATCTCAACAGTAGAAGAAGCCATTGCATCTGTCGAAGCGGGAGCAGATTGTGTTGCAACGACATTAAGTGGATATACTCCTGAAACACAGAACAAAAATCTTCATCCTGATTTTGAATTAATAAAAATTCTATCCAAAAAAGTTAGAGTCCCTATCTTTGCAGAAGGTAGGATTAAAACGCCAATGGAGGCAAAAAAAGCGATTGAGATGGGTGCTTATTCAATCGTAATAGGATCAGCCATAACAAGGCCTAGATTAATTACTTCATGGTTTGTAACAAGTTTAAATTCACATCAAAAATGAGAAAAATAAAAATTCGTGAAAATAGGTGGGTTGGTGAGAGTGAACCACCTTACATTATAGCAGAAGCTGGTATTAACCATAATGGGAGCAAAGATATAGCAATAAGGCTAATTGAAGAGGCTTCGCGTGCAGGTGCCGATGCCATTAAATTTCAAAAAAGAACGATTAATGAAATGTACACCAAAGATTTTCTTGATCAACCTTACTTAAAATCTTATGCATTTGGAAACACTTATGGTGAACATAAGAAATACCTTGAGTTTTCAAATGAAACATATCTTGAACTTAGTTTATATGCTAAGTCATTAAATATAGAATTTTTAGTAAGTGGTTTTGATTTTAGCAGTTTTGATTTTATTGAGCATACTTTACAGGTGCCTTTGCATAAAATACCATCACCATTTATCACACATTTTCCACTTTTAAAACAAGTTGCACAATATAACAAGCCAATGGTTCTTTCAACTGGAATGCACACCTTAGAAGAAGTCAAAAGAGCTGTTGAGTTCATTAGACCAATTAATAATCAAATTATAGTATTTCAGGCTACAACACTATATCCTTGTCCTAATAATGAAGTCAACTTGAATGTTTTATCAACTTTTAAAAAAGAGCTAAATACATTAGTTGGGTATTCATCACATGATAATGGAGTTGTGATACCTGCAGTGTCTGTTGCGATGGGCGCATGTATGGTAGAAAAGCATTTTACTCTTGACCGTACAATGATTGGTCCAGACCACATTGCTTCTGTTGAACCACGTGGATTAGAATTAATATGTAAATATTCAAAAGTGGCTTTTCAAAGCTTAGGATCTTTTGAAAAGAGTATTAGCGTAAATGAAGAAAGCCAAAGATTAAAATATGGTGTAAGTATTGTTAGTTTGGAAGATATAAAAAAAGGAGATTTAATAACATCCTCTAATATTACTGTGAAATGTCCGGGTGGCGGTATTTCTCCTATTTATTTCTATGCAATAATTGGAAAAAAAGCAACAAAAGACATAAAAAAAGATTCAATTATTTATGAAAACGAAATATTGTAAAAATAGACTACCAAAATTAGTTTTAACTGACATAGATGGCGTTTGGACAGATGGTGGAATGTACTATGACCAAACTGGTAATGAATGGAAGAAGTTTCATACTTACGATGGTGTTGGAGTTTTCCTTTGCCAACAAAAAGGTATTCCTGTAGGGATAATAACAGGTGAAGAAACGGAAATTGTAAAAAAACGCGCAGAAAAATTGAAAATAGATATTATTTATCAGGGTGTAAAAAATAAACTTGAAATAGTTCAAACTTTGGGAGAACAGTTAAATATATCTTTGGACGAAATTGCTTACATTGGAGATGATATTAATGATGTTGAACTTTTAAGTGTTGTCGGAATTAGTGCTGCCCCATCAAGTGCTCCACAATTTGTCAAAAATATTGCACATTATATTTCTAAAAAAAAGGGGGGAGAAGGCGCATTTAGAGAGTTTATTGAATGGTTGTTGGATATTGAGTACTAATTTTAGGTACCCACACTGATTGTATATCTATTTCATTTCGAAATTTTTCGAGAAAGAGTGGTTATTGTTATTCTCTCACATTCCTTATCTTAATCCATAAAGTTTTGATATACAAATCTGAGTAAATTTCAATTTCACCATCATCAAAAAGCACCCACAATTTTATTTCATATTTACCGCTTTCTAACGAAATACTCCATATTAGCTGGTCTTGAGTATTTGGCACTTCAGTGCCGTTGATATACCACTTCAAACTTGTGTACACACCCTCAATTTCGGCTCGAAATTCTACATTTTTTCTGCAAAAAGTTGTATCAGGTAAATCCGTATAATGTACTTCATTGGCATAAAACTCGGCAGAATTGTCACAACTTTTAACTAATAATTTACGTCTTCCATCCACTTCACATTGCGGCTGATAGGGATAGCTGCCGTTGTTGTCATCGATACTGAGCCAAATACTTGTGAAAGGTGCAAAGTTATCAAGATTGTGAAGCGTGAAATGAAAGCAATAAACACTGTCCACTTTTAAAGCACTTGGGACAGATTTTAATGCGATAATATTGGCATTAATGGTATCGTTTTTGTAGAAAGTAACAAAAAAAGGAGCTTGTAGTGGGGCATCTCCCACGTTTTTTATACAGCCTGTAAAAACTATTGAGTCGCAATTTGATGTTACTTGGGGAAGACTCGTGAATATGATGTTTGGCATGGGCATATAGGAGTCTCCGTTAGTGTTTAGCATAGTTTGTTGCTGTAAAAAGTTATTAAAGGGTTGTTTACCACTTGGAAATATCGTTGCAGGATTCATTTGGTAGCGAGGCACCGTAAGGTCTTCGTTAATATTTACGACATTGTAGGAATATTGGTTCCACACTTTACGGGCAGAAGTCCAGGGATATTGATTGCCACTTTTGTAAATGCGAAGCGAGCCTTGTACTGAAGCAGCTGTTGTACCTCCTACCACCACAATTTCTGCGGATCCATCGTTATCCACATCTGCTACCACCGGATATTCCCCACTTGTACCTGAAGTCGCCGGAAAGGTTTTTAAATCTGTGAAAGTACCTGCTCCGGGGTTGGCTTTCATAATTCTCAAGTGCGTTTCATCTCTGTAAACCAGTTCCATAACATCATCATTGTTAAAATCGAACAAGGTAATCCCCGTA
>Ga0209628_10003741_pt1 | contig 10773 bp, 20 predicted proteins | sample TergutCu122P4_FD_187285 | JGI IMG/M metagenome (GOLD analysis project Ga0209628, IMG submission 187285) | Cubitermes ugandensis P4 segment gut microbial communities from Kakamega Forest, Kenya - Cu122 P4 (SPAdes) (version 2) | ecosystem: Host-associated > Arthropoda: Insects > Digestive system...
CGTAACTTTCTGCTTAGCGTTTTCTCGGAGCAGGAAAAGGTTGACTTGCTTACTGAAATCGGAAAGCAGAAAGTTACGGCATTTATGAAAATGTCGCAACCGGCAAAAATCCAAAACGCGCAGAGTATTTGGGAATACGTGCTTAACGCACTCGATACTTACAAGCGCGCGGAAGTAAGCAACAAAGCAGCGGCCGCACGTAGCGGAATGGGAACGCAGACAGACGCAGTAAAAAAATATGAAGAAAAACTATTTGGACTTAGAAATAAAAAGTCCGAAGAAAAAAAGTAAGGAGCGTAAAAAATGGCTAACGAAATGGTAGTAGCAACGCCTCAAATGAGGGGCAAATCAGATGTAATAACAAACTATCCGATTGTTGAGGGTAGCGTTATAGCGCCCGGAACGGTTGTAATGCTTAACTCTGACGGATACCTTGTTAAGTTCGACGGCTCAAATCCGGCAGTAGGCGTAGCCGGATATCTTGAAAAAGACGGCAGACAGTCCGTAGTTAAGACCGGTCTTGCGGTTCCTGTTTTAATTAAAGAAGGCGACGCACCCGATATTGGCGAAACAATCTACATCGACAACGCAACAGGCGTATTTACCGCGACTTCCGGAGCTTCAGCAACGGCAACAAAAGCGGTAGTTGTTTCAGCGGTCGATACCGGCATTGACGCTTTGACGTTAGCGGCGGTAGAAAATGTTGTAATGATTGACTTTCCGGGAGGCTTATAATATGGCTGACAACAAAAAAAATACGAGAGCAGGAACAGGCGTAGGGGCGGCCGCCGGAACCGGTCAAGGTTCTAAACCCGCTGAAGCAAGCAACAAAAAATCTACAAAAAAGGGGGCTAAAGTAAATGCCTACAGATAAATTAGAGTTACAAATCACAGCAGAAAAAGCAAACGAAGCGTATTCCCCGTCGTATATTCCTTTGTTTCCGATAATCACGAAAACAAAGAAATACGATGAAATAATCGGCGAAGTTAAGCTTCAGTCCAGCTCGATAATCGGCGACGCGAAAGCGCGCGCAATTAACGCGCAGGATACGGAATGGAAACACGCGAAGTCCGGAGTAAAGAGTAAACTTTTCAAAAAGTTTTTCAGCGGTATTAAATATATCGTTTCCGGATTTATCGACAACTCTGATTATCAGAGAAATTCCGACGAACTCCTTGACATAAACGTCATGGAATTCGATAAAAACGTTTTTCGTGGCAGAGGCAATAACGGTCTTTGGCTCTCTTCAGATCCGGACTTTATCGCCAACGCTATAAAAAACTTGCCCGCCAACCCTACTGTCGACGATTGGAAAGTTATGTTTGACGATTTAATCGAGCAGTCCGAACAGACGCTCGGTAACGTCGCAAAAGTTTTCGTTCTCGTAGGCGTTGCCGCAAGCAGAATCGGTAAGTTTGTTCCTAACACGGCTACCACTTTTGCGCAAGCTATAACAGATGCGTATAAAGCGACCGATAAGAACATAACGATAACGACCGCTCCGGCAAATTTGGTTGATGCTGGCGAAAGCGGCGTATTGTTGCTTACCCCGTCGCATATCTTGCATAGATATACGGCGTTGCCGCACATCAGAGACAATGGCTTTAATAGAGAAGACGCTTATACTTGGTCTTCTTTGATTTACGGTTCGTCTATGATTGACGTTGAAAAGAAAGGCGCAATCATAAAACAGCCGATAGCTTTTGCTTAAGGATAATCTCAAATGAGAGAAGAGCTTGATAATATCTTATTAGCCATCAATGAAGCTACTTTAACAGGCGCGGAGTGGGCGCAAGTCCAAACGAGCTTGTCCGAATTAGCTACAGCTAAGGATAAATATCAAGCTCTTTTTCTCATTTTAAAAGAGCGTTCCGGCGAGGGCGACGCCACTGATAAACTGCGCGGATATTTTATTTCTAAAGGGTTTACACAAATCGAAGACCCAAAAGTAAATTTTAATAATATCAGCGTCGGCGTGGTAATAGACTAATGCGCGCCAAGCATAATGGCGTTACATTTGATACTAATAACTGGGCGAAACAGCTTCAAAAAGATTACTCAAAGTATTCGTTTGATACCGGCATACTCGAAGATAAGCCCGAGAACAAGCCCAAGTATGGCGAGACAAAACAATTTGCCGGCATAACCGCACTTCAAAAAGGCGGTAAAAGCGATGTAATGGTTTCAGAAGTCGCTAAAAAGTTTGACGAAATTTATAACTGGCTTATTGGCGCATGGTCAAGCAAAGGTAGAAACCGAAACAATAATGAAATACTTAAAATGCTTTCCGAGTATGCGCGGTTTTTAAATAAGCCCGATAATAAAAAGAGACTTGAAAACGCGGTTCAGGCAGTCGTAAGAAATCCAATACTTCGCGGCGACTACGGCGAAAACAGTAATGAGACAGCGAAGAAAAAAGGTTTTAACCATCTTATGATAGCGACCGGCACATTCTTTGAAAATATAAAAGCGGCATTGAAACGCAGGGGTGCTAAATAATGTTTCATAAAGCTTTAGAAAAAGATTTACTTCAAATTTTCGGACTTAAAAGCTTGCATTACGGAACGCCTGCTATAGGAAAAGAGCAAGACGTATTATTCGTTACGATTGAAGATACAAAAATCAAAATAAATAAAGGTAAAGAGATTGGACGCATTTACGGCAGGATATCTGTTATCGGGCTTATTGGAAAAAACCGTAGCGGATTTTTACTAAAAAAGATTGACCTTGCGGACATTAAAATTACGGAAAGATTTGTTTTTGAAAGAACGGAAGTTCCAATAGTAGTTACCGGATATGAAGAACGTTTTAATACTTATAGCGTCGACTTCATTTATTTTTATAAAAGTGAATATAATCCGCCCGCTGGTAAAATTACCGAAGTTGAAAGTTGGGTGGTTAGAATAATAAATACGATAAAAGGAGTATTCAAAAATGGCTGATACATTACTTGATTACGCATTTACAGTAAACCCAGTAGCGCCGCTTCCGCCGGCTAATGCCGCTTACATAAAAGCGGTTTTAGCTATTGTCAAACCTAAGGCAGGTGTAGCAAAAGAAATCGTCGTATGCAATTCTAAAGCGCAGGCACAAACTTTAACGGCCAACGCAGATATTTTAGAACTCTTTAACGCTGGTATGACCTCTGTAAGAGTTCTTCCCGTAGCGGACTTATCAGACGCGGAAGCGTTAATAGAACCCGCTATGAAAGATTTTTATACGATCTTAATTTCGTCCGATTTCGAGAGCGCGGATTTGGCAGATTTTGCGCGCGGCGAATTCAAGGGCGTAGTGGGTTATTCATTCTCAGTAGTGGACTCCACTTCAAAAGCTTTTGCGGTAGTAGACAAGCAGTGCGCATTTATTTCAAGTACGGCCAACGGAGCAAAGAATATGTTTTTTGCGTTCGGAGCTTTACTGTCCGGCACGTCTTGGACTAACCAACAGTATATAACCATGCCTTATTCTGATGGCATAGTTGAGCTTGGCGAAGCAAAGAACCTTTATAACGAACGCTATTCCTTTGTTCTTACCTCAGACGAATACGGTAACCGTTTAGCGTTCTTTGTCGCAGGCAAGCAGGCAATTACGGCGGCTTATATCATTGAAAACCTTACGCTTGACTCTCAGAGCGCCGCTGTATCGTTTATTACGACAAACAAGCCGGATTATACCATAACAAACGCAAAGCTTCTTGAAAGCGCGGTAGAACTGGCTTTAAACAACAAATATATTGTTACCGGACTTGTCGAAAGCGTAAGTCTTACAATTTCGCTTATCAACGACAATTTCCGCGCAACCGGTCAAATCGTTGTTCCAATCCCGAAAGCTTTATGGGGCGTAGACGTTGACCTTATACAGGGGGCTTAATAATGGCAACAATTTACAAACTTTCTAGCATTGATTTTGGATTCTCTTACAACGGACAGACATACGACTTCGAACATTGCGACGGAATGACAATCGAAGATCCGCGCTCCTCGCATATTACGCGCGGAATGAACGCGAAAAACAAGCGCGGCATTAAGATTGACGAAGCGTTATCAGACCCGGACATAATAACGATTCCGATAATGAACGTCAAAAAAGAAGTCGTAGATTTGCTTAATAAAATTCAAGCAAGCGACGATGAAAGAATCGAAGCTTACGCTATTGACCGCAATACCGGTCAGAGCCGCTTTATTAAAGAAGCTATCGTATCTAAAAAGGTAAGACAGCTTGTAATAAGCGAGGGCAGAGATGATTTGAATATCGAACTCATACTTGAAAGCTTCCAAGTCGACGATAAACTTAAAGAAGATGCCGAAGTCGTAGGATAAGGGGGCTTTATGCCGAAATACCAAGTCTTACCACTTGAGGGCTGGAAATCATTACGCGCATTTAACGTATACCACGTTTTGATGCTCGGTTATAAAATGATTCCCGCGCATATTACAAAGTCCTACGAAACATTCCTTGAAGAATTCGATAAATCCGAAGACTCAGAAAAAGAAAAGACGCTACGTGAGGCGGCGGCATTTGTGCCGCTTGAACAAAGCGAGCTTGACGATATTACCGCGTTTTGTTGTGACTCAAATGGTATTCCTTTCACGAGAGCAAATACATCTAAGATGAAGCCGGAAGAAATTATAGAAATTATAGTTACTGTCTGTATGGAAATCAGCAAAATTAAGCTTTACGCGCTATCTGACGAGCAAAAAAAAAACTGATGAATTTCAGCGTTGACCTTATGAGCGAAGCTTATAAGACAAAAAACTTTAAGCTCGAAGACTTAATAAATATGGCGTTTTACGGAGCGGCGAATAAATGTCCTATATTCTAAAAATACAACCAATGCTCGATAACGCAAGAACTGTGAGAATGGAAAGAAACATGATTCAGCGTTTCGGGCGTGTCGCTAAACGTTTTGGAGCTGGCATAAATAAAGCCTTAAGGTTTACGGTTGCCGGTGGAGCTATAGCTATGTTAGCTGCCGCAATTATAGACCCAATCCGCGAAGCCGACGAAAAAGTCAACGCTATACTTGCCAAAATAGGCGACTTAAATACGCGTGCGCGACAATTTGGAACAGACATATCAAATTATGCCGCCTTTCAGTCCGGGGCCAGTGCAAAAGGTATTGATGAGGGCGATTTAATAACAATACTTACGCGAATTCAAACTTTAGTAAGCGCCGCTAAAGCTGGCGATAATAACGTTTTATCTCAGTTCAAAGATGAAACTGACATGGTTAAAGTTTTTATTGAGATAACAAAAGCATTGCAAGCTATGGATACTGCTTCAAGAATTAACTTTGAAAAACAGATTTTTGGACAACGTCAGATAGGCAAAGTTGAAGATTTTATTATGTCGCCTATAGAAGAGTTTATAAGAAATGAAATAACACGCGGCTTTGGAAAATCGAATGTTCAAAACAGATTGACTCAAGGCTATGCCCTTTCAGAATTTCAGCAGTATCGTAAAGCTGAGAGAGAATTTAACGATTTAATCTCTACGACAAAAGCTATTCAAGACGCAGGCGGAAAATCTTTACTTGCGGCGCAGGATGAGCTCGAGCGTGGAAGAAATAATAGAACAAATAAACAGATAGATTCGTTTGAAGTGCTTTCGCAAATGCAAAACGATATCGAGGAAATACTTTTATCTATTAAGTTGACCGGAACTACTCTTATAGCATTACTAAGCCCTTTAACAGAAGCTTTAAAAACTATTGCGGAATATATGCCCGGCATAGCAAAATTTTTAAATAAATGGCTTGGCGGTAAAGATGATTACCGTAACGACCCAAAAATGAAAGCATTTATTGAAGAACAGCGAGAACAACGTAATAAAGATGGACAGCGCAGAGCTGAAGTTAATATGAAAAATAGGATTATGCTTAAGAAGCGCGGAATAAATCCTTATGACAATCAGAGGTAGAAAATGCTTAACGGTATGTATCCAGTTATTATTATCAATAAAAAAAACGGGATACTTGGACTTCCCGAAAATATACCGGTTCCTATATATCTTGACGAGAGATTAACCGGAATTGCTGTAATGAGTCAAAAATATACCTACACTTTTTCAAATGATACCGTACAAGATTTAAAAACTGATTTAAGCGACGGCGAAGAAACAAGTTTAGCAGACGTTAAGGTAAAGCAGCGCGCGGTAGCAAATACGCTAAATGTTCAGCTTAAAGCGAGTCGTAAGAGTATAGCTATAAACGCTTTAATAGCTGCGCTTGAAATAGCGTTTCAGCGGGCAAATATGGACGAGTATTCGGTTTCGTATTTTAATGCAAATGCAGTTATTTTTCAAGGTAAGATTTCAGAGTTTAATATCGACGAGAATAATTCTGATACGAGCGTTCTTATAGATTTTTCGATAATGAAAGAAGAGAAGTTTAAGCCGGATAATACTTTAACACTTAACAGAGTGCCGGGCGATGCGAATTCGCCAAGATTATTTAGAGCGTAAGGATATTATGAACTTTGACTGGTATAAAATTTTAAATCTAAATGAATTTGCGGCCGTAAACGTGCCTGACCTTATTATAAGCGCGGAACTTGAAAATATAGGGCTTAAAAGCTTTCGAGTTCTTAAAGGAATTATAGTAAGCGTTATTGTAGACGGCATATTACTAACTCCGGACTTATTCGATAATCCGAGCTTCAATTTAGGGAATCGCTCCGCTTATATTGACTCCGATAATAATTTATGGGTTGGTTTCCAAAATGAAAGTGATAATTGAAAATGGCTACTACAAATTTTATCCGCTTTTTGGCTTTGAAATAACGCTCGCAGAGAGTAACGGTTTAAGTTTAGTTCAGAATGGCGATTATTTTACATTTCCGCTTCTTGCTGGGCTTAAAACTTACAGCTTAGAGGGTCAAGACTATCACGGCGTAAACGCTATTAAGACTTATTCCGGAAGACCCGAAGATGTATTGCTTCAAAACAAGCTGGCATACGATTATAAAGGTAATAAGTTAATTTCGATTGATACGTTCTTTCAGCAAGCGCAGTATAGAGCCGCAGAGACCTATTTTTTTGACGATTTGCCGCAGGCTGGGTCAATGACAAGGAATGGTCAAAAGATTCAAAATTTAAGCGCGGAGTGGGATATTTCAGGTTCTATGCTTATAACAATAGAGGATATAAAATTTTATGGCTGATATCTTGGAAGCGACAGCAGAAAACGGAAAAGTAACTGCCGGCGGCTCCGAAGTTCCCGGAGTTTCTATACTTAGCTCCGGAAAAGCTAAAAGCTCGGGTTATCTCATTCTTGAAAAAGATAAAAAAGTATATGTCGCTATCCCAATTGAATCTATTACGCAGACGTTGGACTTACTTAAAAGTGCTTTAAGCAAAATTACGATGGCTTCGCTTGGAGTTCCGGTTCAAGGATGGGCAACGCCGCCGACTCTGCCTAACGATTTAATGACCGCTACGCAAGAGATTGATAAATTAAAGGATAATTTACAATGATCGATATTGAAAGAATTGACGCTGATATTACCTTAAAAGATACGGTCGTATACCGTGCTTACAATATATTGAACGCGCAACTCGGCTCTTTGTTTTTTTCAACCGGGCTTGGAATAGACTTAAATTTTTTCTTGGGTCAAAACTTTACGATACAGACGGAAGTATTTTTTAACTATATTCAGCAAGTTTTAGTCGATAATAGAATTACTATAAGCGATGTTAAGACCGTTATACAGGATTTTAGAACTAAATTTGAATTTCAACTTAAAGAAAGTAACAGCAACCAGCTGATCGGGGGATAATATGCCTTTTAATGGCGAGCAATTTATACCGGAAACATTTGACGACTTAATAATCTTTCTTGTTCAAGGAACGAATGAAACACTCGGAACAAACTACGACTTTAATTCCATACAAGGCACTAACATTTGGAAAATCTTTTATCCTTTGCTTCAAAAATGTATTCAGCAACAAACTGAATTCGCGCAGATATACGAAAAATATAAAGAATATATCGACGTCATAAAAGATAAAGTTTTAATTCCAAAAAATAACTATATCGGAATAATTACAAACTTTAGAGATTTGCTTAAAGTCAACGCATCTATTGAGCCGATAGAAACAGCAACAGCCGGTCAAATTAAGCTTTGTATAGACCAGCAAAACCCGGTAACTGGAAACAACGCTGATATTCCAAGCAATACCGATATTGGAAATTTCCTTTCTAAATATACGGCCGCTGGTATTTACTTTCCGAAAGAAGAGGGATATATCGAATATCTGAAAGTTTTACCTAACGGCGCGGGCGAATATGCTTATCGTTGGGTATTACCTACTGAAATAAAAATAGATGTAAACGTAGCTTACCGTGTATCGCGTAATAATGTTTTACCTATACCGGACACAGAAACTATAAAACGGGCATTTATAGATAAGTTTAAAGCAATGTATATGCTCGGGCAAGATTTTGAGCCGGAGCGCTTTTGGAACGCGGTTGACATGCCATTCGCGGCAGATATCGACGTAACATATAGTCTTACGCGCGACGGACAAGAACCAACAGCTTTTATATCCGATATATTTGAATCAGAATATAACGAAAAGCTTATTTTAGGCGATGTCGAAATATCGCTCATGGTGGACTAATGGACTGGATTTTCCAAAAGGTTGATAACTCTGAAATAACAAATAAAGGTCTTGAAATAACGCAACGATTATTTTTTGATTATGAATACTGGTTTGAAAACATAGCAGACGACGTCATAATGGCAAAAATTCTTTTCAATAGCGGACTTTTTGAAATTTCAAAATTTATGCTTGAAGACGTATTTGTAAAGATTTTTAAAAGAATTTTGGATATTTGGGAGTTCGACGGAAGCATTGACGGATACTTTGAAATAGTAGAAGCTATATTCGGACACGGCAACGCTATTATAACCGTTAAAACGCATAACGACGACCCTGACATACTTTGCGGCGAATTAAGAATAAATGTTCAAGCAGATACTACAGGGATTTTTGATTTAGAGGTTTCAAATAACGGCTATGAATATGAGCCGTTACAAGTAACCGCCGACGGTGTAAATTATGAAAATTTACAAGTGCAAGGACAATCGTTTTTAAGTAACTACAAAAACTATATCGGCGCAATAGAGACTTATACGCCAGCAGGAATACATTTAGTTTATACTTTTCAAGAGGCGGCATAATGAAACTACATGAACTTTCGCAAATAGAATCTTTACTTGACAGCGATTTATTGCTGTCTCAAAGTCTTGGAATTAACTACAAGGAAACGAGACAGCAACAGGATTTATATTTCAAGGCAAAAAACGATCTGAGATATACGCCGCGTAAATCGGACGCTGGAAGCTGGGTAATGCAAAATGGAGTTTGGGTTCCCGGATACTCTAAAACCGAAACAGATAATCTTGTTGGCAAAAAATTTGACTATGATACTAAATCGGTAAATACAAATCCTACAACGTTACCCGACGGGGCTTATAAATGGACTTGGAATTCCGGAAATGCCGGTATGCCATTCGCCAACGATGGCGAGTATCAAGCGGCTTGTATAATAATAAATAATACGCGCAGATTAGTATTGAGAAAAGATAATACTTCAAGAGTTTTTGAGTGGCAAGATAGCGAGTGGAGCGAGGGTTCGGGTTTAGCGCAAGTTATCGAGAAAAAAGTTGTTGGAAGAAATAGTTACAGAAAATGGAGTGATGGTTTTATTGAAAACTTCGGATACTATCAAGCGACTGCTGCGGGTCCTTGGCCCGTGTCTCTTCTTAAAAGTTTTTCAACGAATACTTACAGTGTTGTAGGATCTCAATCCGACGATGGAAACCCTATAAATTTAAGAATTCGCGCATATTCAGGGACTCAAATTCTTATAAATAATTCAGCGGCAGCTGGTATATCATACTATGCCTACGGATATTAAAGGATTTTAAAAATGAAAATAATTCAACTTCCGGCAAAAAATGAAATTTTAGACAATGATTTATTAGTCGTTGATAGCGGAAATATCACTTACAGGATAACCGCCGGACAGTTGTATTACTATATTAATGAAAAAGTGCTTATTTTCATTAGTAGCGCGCAAGTAGTTTTAGACCCAGTGTTAGCAGGAAAAAACTATATTTGCCAAGCAAGCGCGGTATCATCTCTCGCTATAAATTCATTTGAAAAATCTTTAAAAGAAACTACAATTACGTTTTTTTCGGGTACAACGCCTACGGAGTTGATATTGCCATCCGGAACAAATACATCAAATTTGCCCGATATAGAAGCAAATACAAAATATGAAATAAGTATTTTTAATGGCGATATGGTAATGGGAATTGTTACAGAGCTTACGGGGGCGGTATGAGTTCAAACAGGCGGCTTATATTGAGCAAAAAGAAACAAGCGCCTATATTTCAGTTACAACCTTTTATGACCGCGATTGGCTATACTCCAATAGTTTTGCCGTCAAACGGAATTGTAAATTTTTCTTCCGCTTCATTTACTTGGGAATTTCAAAAAATGTTTTTAGACGTTATGAGTAAAATATCTTTAGTAAATTTTAAAAGTTTCGACATATATATTCACGCAAAAAAAACCGGCGCTAACGGAACATATATGACAACTTTATTTTCAAGTCAGTATACGCCTGAGTTTAGCGCTGATATTTCAAATAATTTTGTCCGCATGTATCTAAGATTGCCGGATAATGTAAATCAAACTACGCTTACAAGTTCGACAGTTAGCGTTACAAATGACGTTGTTTATCATTTCCGACATGAGGTTGA
>Ga0209628_10003742_pt1 | contig 10773 bp, 4 predicted proteins | sample TergutCu122P4_FD_187285 | JGI IMG/M metagenome (GOLD analysis project Ga0209628, IMG submission 187285) | Cubitermes ugandensis P4 segment gut microbial communities from Kakamega Forest, Kenya - Cu122 P4 (SPAdes) (version 2) | ecosystem: Host-associated > Arthropoda: Insects > Digestive system >...
GCTTAATCCAGTTAAGCAACCCGCCGGCAAGAAGAATTTCTTTTTGACGCTGCGTCAGATCATAATTAGCTTTTATGGATTTGCCGTTTACATTTATAATAAAGTCTTTATTGTTTTTTAAGATGTCGGCGGCATTTTCAAAAGTCAGTTTATCGCCTTGCTTTATCAAATCATAATCCGCCGGGCTGTCAAATGTCAGCGGTATTATGCCGAAATTAATTAAATTTGCCAAATGGATTCTTGCGAAAGATTTTACAAGAACTATTTTTATATTTAAAAATCTCGGGGCAAGCGCGGCATGTTCTCTTGAAGAGCCCTGACCGTAATTTTCGCCGCCTACTATAATTCCGTTATCTATTATTTTTGCTCTTTTAGCAAATTCCGCATCAACCGCTCCGTAAGTAAACTCGGAAATTTTAGGCAGGTTAGACCTAAACGGTAAAATTTTAGCGCCTGCGGGTAAAATATGGTCCGTAGAAATATTGTCGCCAACCTTTAAGGCAACACTTGCATTATCTTTTAAATCGAATGTGAACTGCTTTAAAGAAACAATATTCGGACCTTTTATTACTTCAACCTTTGAGCCGTCTTTTGCAGGCATTTGAAACTGCGCGTCGTCAATTAAAAACTTTTCCGGCATTTTAATTACCGGCTTTTTACCCAGCACATCGCGCGGGTCTGATATTTCTCCGGTTAAAGCAGCCGCCAAAGCGACTTCCGGAGAGCATAAATAAACTTTTGCGTCTTTTGTTCCGCTGCGGCCTTCAAAATTTCTGTTAAATGTTCTAAGCGACACCGCTCCGCTTTTTGGAGCCTGCCCCATACCAATGCAAGGCCCGCAGGCGCTTTCCAATACTCTGGCGCCGCTTTCAATTATGTTAAACAAAGCGCCGTTTTGCGAGATCATCGCTAAAACCTGTCTAGAGCCGGGAGACACAACAAAGCTTACGTCTTTATTTACTTTTTTGCCTTTCAAAGTTTCTGCGGTAAGCATCATATCCGATAGCGACGAATTTGTGCATGAGCCAATGCCTACCTGGTCAACTTTTATGCCTTTGATGTCTTTTACTTTTACAACTCTGTCGGGCATATGCGGCTGCGCTATTAACGGTTCAAGAGTTGAAAGATCTATATCAATTACTCCGTCATATTTAGCGTCAGCATCTGGTATGATTTCAGTCCAAACTTCCCCGCGTCCCTGTCTAATTAAAAAATCTTTGGTTATTTCATCCGAAGGAAAAAGGCTTGTAGTTGCGCCAAGCTCTGTTCCCATATTGGTAATGGTGGCTCTTTCCGGAACCGACAATATTTTTACGCCGGGGCCTGCAAATTCGTAAATTTTGCCTCTTCCGCCTTTTACTGTTTCTATTCTTAAAAGCTCCAAAATTATATCTTTCGCGCTTACCCAGTCGTTCAATTTTCCTGTTAAATTGACTTTAATGATTTTGGGCATTGTAATATAAAAAGGCTGCCCCGCCATAGCGCAAGCCACATCAAGCCCGCCGGCTCCGAAAGCAAGCATGCCGATTCCGCCGCCGGTTGGAGTATGAGAATCCGAGCCTATTAAAGTTTTTCCGGGAACGCCGAATCTTTCTAAATGAACCTGATGGCAAATGCCGTTGCCGGCCGGAGAAAACACTATTCCGTATTTGGCGGCTATCGTCTGTAAAAATTTATGGTCGTCAGCGTTTTCGAAACCGCTCTGCAAAGTGTTGTGGTCAACATAACTTACTGAAAGTTCAGTTTTCACTTTAGGTACGCCCATTGCTTCAAACTGCAGATACGCCATTGTACCTGTGGCGTCCTGCGTCAAAGTTTGGTCTATTTTTAAAGCTATCTCTTGGCCTATTTCCTGCTTGCTGCTTATTAAATGTTTTGAAATAATTTTTTGCGCTGCGTTCACTTTTTGTCTCCTTGTTTGCTTTTATTTAAAAGACTATTAAATTATGCCAAGCCATATAAATTCCAGGCGCGGCTTTTTGAATCCACATCATCTCGCTTGAAAATATCGCCGCAAACCCTATAAAAATTGAAACTATTAAAAACGCCATAAATAATTTATACATAAAATTTGAAGCGTATTTGTTTTGCAAAACATTATTGTAAGCATTAAGCATAAATAAACCGGCAAACATCAAAACAGGCAGTCTTATATCGCAGGAATATCGCGAATAAATCGTTATTTTTGAAAAAGCGTAAAAAGCTATGAAAACACCGACTGCCATAACAAGCCAAAACGTCGTTTTAAGAAGCTTATCGTTTTTTGAAAATCCTTCATCTTTTTTCCATCCAAAAAATAAAAGCCATGTAAGCGGAACTGCAAAGATACCCATAGAGCCAACGGCTTGCGGCATATAAACGCCGGCCGTATTGATGAAATGCCTTCCGGCTGTAATAAACGGAAACTGCGAACTGAAATCCGGGAAATCAAAAAAGTAATAATATATTGCCGCCGGAATATTTGCAAGCGACATTGCTCTCTTAACTACATAGTCATAACTTAAATTGTAATTCAGCCCGAAATCAAAAATAGAACCAAACCGCGCCGCATTATACCACGCTATTAACACAGCTCCGATAAAAACCGGGATTAAAAAGGCGGCTGAGCCATAAATTTTTAACTGCTTATCTGTTGATTTTTCTGAAAACATAACGGCATAAAGCGGAGCAAGCAGCGCTACTATCATGAGCAAAGCGTTTGGCCTTGTAATCGGTATCACGGCAACGCTCAAACCCGCCAAGGCCAAATATGCGATATATTTTCTTTTATTTTCAACATTGTTATAAGCTGCAAAAGAAAACATTACCGCCGCGCTTAAAGCGGCATACATTGAAAGCATCGGCAATTCATATCTGAACGCGTCAGCCTGCTGCATAAATAAAAATGAACCAAAAACTATCGCGACATAAGAAAATAAATACAACAGTAAATTAACTTGTTTAAGAAATGTTTTAACAAGCTGCTTATACGCGCCATAAATAAACAATATCGCAAACAGCGCAAGAGCAAAGGCCGTAAAATTTACCGACGGCAGAAAACCGCTTACGGCATATACGGGATAATAGATAAAAAGAACCGGAGCCAAGCCGTAATAAACATAATATTTCCCTTCATGAAAAGCGTAATCAAAAAGATAATTTATTCCGGCGCGGGCATCGGCATAATACGGATTTAGCAATTGTGACAATTGGATAGGCGGCACAATATCTATATTGGCATGACCTTTTTGAAAAGCGTCAAAAACAAGCAAATACGGATCGTAAGATTTCGACTGAACGCTTGTAAAAGGATATCTGCTTTTTGACGCCATCTCCCATAGCGGATTGCTTAAAGCTCCAAAAATAAAGATTGCCGTAATCACACAGACAAGTATTGCCGCGGCAGACGCAAGCTTGTATTTGTTTTCCTGCGGGTCAAAAACTATTTTATGCCAGCCAAAAGTTTTGGTTAAGATTATAAACCATGCGGCAAACAGAAGCAAAAAGAATCTTAAAAAAGAAAAGTTAAACGGTTTTGCTTTATTCAAATAAATAGCGTTTATCTGCAAATTAAAGCCCGTGGGTTTTACAAAATTTATCATGGCTGAAGACAAATTTCCCGTGCTCCGCACTCTTACCCAAACGGTTTGCTGCCGCGCCTGAGGACTAAATTTAAATTCGCCTACATATTTATAATCTCTTGTATATTGCTCGTCAGTTATAAAAATGCCGGCGCTATTTAAAGAAGGAGTTCCGGAGAAGACAAAAGAAATACTTTCCACGGGAACGCCCTGTCCGCTAAAAATCAAAGAAGCAGTTGGTTTTAAATGATTAAAATACACCTTGCCGTTTGCAAAAACGGCTTCTTCGCGCTGAGCCTGCACAGATGAAAGATCAATCTGCTTTACCGGAAGATTTGAATGGAAAATGCTTGAAAAATTAAATATAAAGATTTCTGCAAGCAAAATAGCCGCAAATGCGATAATACTATATTTAATTGCCAACTTCAGCCGTCCTGCCATAAAGCCTCCGGAAAAGTTGTCATTCCGGCCTCCGAGCCGGAATCCATGTTCAGTAAAAATGGATCCCCGTTCTGCCAAAGGCAGTTGCGTAAGCAACTTAAGACTTTCGGGGATGACATGGCTCTGCAATGCTAAGCCATGTCAATTATATAAAAAACTATTTATTTTGTATAATTTTACAACCGTTTTTTATTTATAATCCAATGATATTTTGGAGCGCAAAAGAAATGTCAAAAACCGCAATTATCATAGGCGCAGGTCCCGCGGGACTTACCGCCGCTTACGAACTTTTAATCAAAACCGATATCAAACCCGTAATTATAGAATCCTCACGCGAAATAGGCGGAATATCAAAAACTTTCAATTATAAAAACAACAGAATGGATATGGGAGGACATAGATTCTTCTCAAAATCAGACAGAGTCATGAAATTCTGGACAGATATATTACCGCTTCAAACCAGACCTTCAAAAGACGACATCACTTTAAACAGAACCATAAATTTTCCAAAAAACCAGGCTGAACACGACCCGCAAACGCAAGACAACGTAATGCTGATAAGAACACGCCTGTCAAGAATTTTCTTTCTTAGAAAATTTTTTGATTATCCGGTAAGTTTAAGTTTTAAAACCATGAAAAATCTCGGGCCGGCGCGTCTTTTCAAAGCGGGTTTTAGCTATTTGTACTCCGCGATCGTAAAAAGAAAAGAAGTTTCTCTTGAAGATTTTATGATAAATAGATTTGGAAGAGAGCTCTACAACACTTTTTTTAAAGATTACACCGAAAAAGTTTGGGGCGTAGCTCCTGAAAACATACCGGCAGACTGGGGCGCCCAAAGAATAAAAGGGCTGTCTATAATAAAAGTTTTCACATCTGCCTTTAAAAAGGTTTTTGCGTCAAGTAAAAATAATGTTTCGCAAAAAAATGTTGAAACCAGTTTAATCGAAAAGTTCTATTACCCAAAATACGGCCCGGGGCACTTTTGGGAAATTTTAGCAAAAAAAATCGTTGAAAAAGGCGGCGAAATAATTTTTGACCATAAAGTATGCGCTATCGAAACGACTGACAATAAAGTAGTTAAGGTTTCGGCAAAAGATACAAATGGCCAGTCTTACGATTACGCAGGAGAGTATTTTATATCAAGCATGCCTGTCAAAGAACTTATAGCAAGTTTTGACAAAAAAGATGATAAAACCGCGCAAATAGCCGCCGGACTTCCATACAGAGATTTTATTACCGTAGGGCTTTTGCTTAAAAATCTTGAAATTGAAAATGACACAAAAATCCCCAGCGTTAAAAACAGAGTTCCCGATCTTTGGATTTACATTCAAGAACGCGACGTTAAAATCGGACGCTTGCAGATATTTAATAATTGGAGCCCGTATCTTGTGTCGGATTTTGAAAATACGGTCTGGATAGGCTTAGAGTATTTTTGCAACGAAGGCGACGAGTTTTGGAACATGGATGAGAAAGATTTTATGAATTTCGCAATCGGCGAACTTGAAAAAATTGATATCATAAAAAAAGAAAATGTTTTAGATTCCTGTTTAGTAAAAGTTGAAAAAGCTTATCCGGCGTATTTTGGTTCTTACAATGAATTTGATACGGTAAAAAACTTTACCGACAAATATGAAAATTTATTTTTAGTGGGACGCAACGGCCAGCACAGATACAATAACATGGACCATTCCATGCTTACAGCTATCACCGCAGTTGAAAATATAATGAACGGTATTAAAACAAAAGAAAATATATGGCAGGTAAACACGGAGGCAGATTATCATGAAGAGAAGTAAAGCGCTTCTTTATTCTTTTATTGTATTTTTCGCCGCGTTCTTAATATACTCGATTACAATTTCTTACGATTTAACCGATTTAGACGATCAAAACATGATAATCCACTACTCAAGCGCGTACGACGCGCCGCAAGCGGTAATAAAAGCTTTTAAAACAAATGTGCTGTTTGGCGGACAGACCCCGTATTACAGACCGGTTTTATCATTATCTTTTGTCATAAGCCATAAAATAGCCGGACAATCTATAGCCTTTGCGCATTTTATAAACGTATTTTTACACGCTTTATGCACATTGCTTTTATTTTTATTTTTGAGAAGATATTTGTTTAAAGAAAACATTGCGTTTTTAGCAGCTCTTGTTTTCGCCGTTCATCCAATAGCAATTTACACTGCGGCCTGGATTCCCGGAAGAAATGACTCTCTATTTTTACTGAGTTTTATTTTTGCTTTCGCATTTTTTATCGAATACCTAGATAAAAAGAAATTATTATTTTTACTAGGGCATATTTTCTTTACGCTTGCCTGTTTTTTCACGAAAGAATCGGCAGTTATCTTGCCTGCAGTTTTTGCGCTTTATTATATTACTAACAAAAAGCCTTCGGCGGCGGATGTAAAGCAGCTGGTATTGTCTATTCTTTTGTGGATTGCAGCGCTTGTTTTATTCTTAAACATGCGTAAAGCCGTGTTTCCTGACGGAGCGCTGTCTTTAAGCTTGCTTAGCTTCCACCCTGACAACATTAGAATGTTTTTTGATTATTATTCCGCCGTATTGTTTGGCAGAACGCCTTTTGGGGCATTATTCGGAGAAGTAAGCCCGTGGCTTTATATTTTCGGCGCCATTGCAATGGCGCTTACCGTCTTTTTTGCTTTTTACAAAAATTCTTTTGAGCAAAAGAAGCGGATGTTTTTTTGGCTTATTATTCCGCTGTTTTTCCTTGCGCCGAACTTAATAGGCGAAAGATTGTGGTTTCAGGGAAACAGAATGTACGCGCCTCTTATGGCATTCATAGTTTTATTTTTTAGTTTTTTCACTCCAGCTCTGGAAAATCAGAAATACAGAAAAATAGCATTAGCCCTAATTTGGATTATTATCTTGTTATGCGCCGGAAAAACGCTATATGCGCAAGCCGGGTTTAAGGATAATGTCGCTTTTTGGGATAAGGTAATAAAAGAAAGCAACTTCCAAAATTTAACTGCTCATAAATTTCATTCTTTTGCTCTAATATCCAAAGGAAGATTTCAAGAAGCGGTAAACGAATCTTACAATACGGCAAGGGCAGCTGGTTTTGCAAATGCTGAAATTATGTATGGTCTTGCTTACGCGTTATACATGTATAAAGACTATGCCAACGCAGCCAAAACATTTGAAAGAATTCGACAAATTGCTCCTAACTGGGAAACGGCGAAGATTTACGCAGGAATTATAGCTTCTTATTATAGTTTAAACGATAAAAAACAAGGCGACAAAAATCTAAAAGAATTTGCCGCCCTGTTTAATGCGTCTGTTCAAGAAGCGTTTAATTTTGTGGCGAACTTTGACCAATATATGCAGCAGCAAAGAAATAACGCGCTGCTGCATCTAAAATAACTTTAATTTACAAAGACTTTGCTAAACGCTAACTCTTCGCCGCCTTTCTTGGGCGTGTCAACTTTTATCTTATCCCCTTCCTTAAACTCTCCGGAAAGAAGTTTTGAAGACAACGGATTTAACAAATAATTCTGCACAGCTCTTTTTAAGGGTCTTGCGCCGAAAGCCGGGTTATAGCCTTTTTGCGATATAAAATCTTTCGCTTTATCGGTTAAATCTATAAATATTTTTCTTTCCGCAAGACGGGCTTCAAAAGCTTTAAGCTGTATATCTATAATTTTGTTAAGCTCTTTTTCTGAAAGTTTTTGGAAAACTATTATCTCGTCAATACGGTTTAAAAACTCCGGTCTGAAACTTCTATGGAGTTCTCCTAAAACTTTTTCTTTTGCTTCTTCGGGCTTATCATCTTCCTGCAAATATTGTGATCCGATGTTTGAAGTCATTATTATGACAGTGTTTTTAAAATCAACGGTTCTGCCTTGACCGTCAGTGAGCCTTCCATCGTCAAAAATCTGAAGCATTACATTAAATACTTCAGGGTTAGCCTTTTCTATTTCGTCAAACAGCACAACGGAATACGGGCGGCGCCTTACGGCTTCCGTCAATTGTCCGCCTTCTTCAAAACCCACATATCCGGGAGGAGCTCCTATTAAGCGCGACACACTGTGTTTTTCCATATACTCGCTCATGTCTATGCGGACCATGTTTTTTTCATCGTCAAATAAAAGTTCCGCCAGCGCTTTAGAAAGCTCGGTTTTACCAACGCCCGTAGGGCCTAAAAACAAAAATGTCCCAATAGGCCTGTTAGGGTCGGACAATCCCGAACGGCTTCTGCGTACGGCATTTGCTATAGCAGAAACAGCCTCATCTTGTCCCACCACGCGTTTATGCAAATTTTCTTCAAGCTTTAAAAGTTTTTGCATCTGCCCTTCAAGCATTTTTGTAACCGGTATCCCGGTCCATTTGCTTACGACTTCCGCTATATCCTCGTCGTCAACTTCTTCTTTAAGCATTTTTATGTCTTTCTGAAGTTTTAAAAGAATTTTATTTTCTTCTTCAAGCGCGGTTTGCGTCTGCGGGATTTTTCCGTAACGGATTTCTGCAACAGCATTTAAATCGCCGCCTCTTTCAAGTTTTTGCTCTTCTATTTTTAAGTTCTCAAGTTTAGCTTTTAAATCCCTGATTTTTGCTATAGCCTTTTTTTCTTTCTCCCATTGAACTTTCATATTTGCGCTTTCGCCTTTAAGCTGTTCAATCTCTGTTTCCATTTTCGCTAATTTTTCTTTGCTGGCCGCATCAGTTTCTTTTTTGACCGCGGTTTTTTCAATTTCAAGCTGTCTCAATTTTCTTTCAACGGCATCAAGCTCTGCAGGCATTGAATCTATTTCAATCCTTAATCTGCTGGCGCTTTCGTCAACCAAATCTATCGCTTTATCCGGCAAGAATCTGTCTGTAATATATCTTGCCGACAATGTAGCCGCCGCAACAAGAGCCGAATCTTTTATTTTTACTCCGTGATGAACTTCGTATCTTTCTTTAATTCCGCGAAGTATCGCTATTGTATCTTCAACGGAAGGCTCGCCGGCAAACACCGGCTGGAAACGGCGCTCTAACGCCGCGTCTTTTTCTATATATTTTCTGTATTCGTCTAAAGTAGTGGCTCCAACCAAGCGAAGTTCTCCTCGCGCAAGCATCGGCTTTAACATATTTGCCGCGTCAACCGCTCCTTCCGAAGCGCCAGCGCCGACTATTGTGTGAAGTTCGTCAATAAAAAGAATTATTCCGCCTTGCGCGCCCTGAATTTCTTTCAGCACGGCTTTCAATCTGTCTTCAAATTCGCCTCTGTATTTGGCGCCGGCGATTAAAGAACCCATATCCAAAGCTATAACTTTTTTATCTTTTAAACTTTCAGGCACATCGCCTGAAATTATGCGCTGAGCCAAGCCTTCTACAATTGCGGTTTTGCCTACGCCCGGCTCGCCGATTATAACCGGATTGTTTTTTGTTCTGCGCGACAACACCTGCACGCAGCGGCGGATTTCTTCATCTCTGCCTATGACAGGGTCAAGCTTTCCTCTTTTGGCAAGCTCCGTTAAATCTCTTCCGTACTTTTCCAAAGCCTGATACTTGGCTTCAGGATTTTGATCAGTAACGCGGCTCTCTCCGCGTATTGCGACAAGCGTATTTAATATGGCGTCTTTTGTGAGACCGTATTTTTTTAAAATCTTTCCGGCTTCATCTGTTGGACTTTCAGACACAGCCATAAAAATATGCTCCGTAGAAACAAACTCGTCTTTTAAATCTTTAGCGATTTTATCGGAATTATTTAAAATTTTATTTAAATCCTGTGAAACATAAAGATTGCCTCCGGAAACTTTCGGCTTCTTTTCAATTTCCGCAAGCGCGTCTTTTTCTATATTGGCAATAAGCATTTTTTCCTGACCGCTTGCTGCGAATTTTTTAATTATCGCGCTTACTGTCCCGTCTTCCTGCTTTATTAAAGCGTACAATAAATGAGCGCTGGCGAGCTCTTGATTGCCGTAATCTGACGCAATATTTTGCGCATCGGCAAGAGCTTCCTGCGATTTTATTGTAAATTTATTGAGATTCATTGCATCCCCCTATATTGGCACTCATATATTTTGACTGCTATTTTAGCACTATCACTTTATTTTGTCAATAGAAAAAACAAAAACGGAGCGCGAGTGTTTACGCATTCCGTTTATATATAATTTATATTGGAAATTCAATGATTTTATTTGTTAAGCTGCTTTTGGAAATCGTCAATAATTTTCTGCAGTTTCTTTTCTGATTTAATCTGTTCTTCAAGCACAAAACGCATAGCTTCCGTAATAGGATCCGGCAGTTTTGCATGCTCGAGTTTTTCTATTTCGTTTTCAGAATAGCCCATGCTGATCCTTGCCGGCACCCCGACAGCCGTTGCGTTGGCCGGAACATCGTGAGTAACAACCGATGCCGCGCCTATTCGGGCATTGTCGCCAACAGTAATCGCGCCAAGCACTATAGCATTTGAACCTAGTACCACGTTATTTCCTATAGTAGGATGTCTTTTTTCTTTTTTAAGAGATGTGCCTCCGAGCAAAACTCCTTTGTAAATTAAAACATCGTCGCCGATTTCGGAAGTCTCTCCGATAACGACGCCCATTCCGTGGTCGATAAAAAGCCGTCTTCCGATTTTTGCGCCGGGATGAATTTCTATGCCGGTTAAAAATCTGCCTATATGCGAAATGAGCCTTGCTATAAAATAAAGTTTATGTCTCCACAGCCAATGCGCAAATCTGTGTGACACCAGGACGTGAAGACCGGGATAGCAGAAAAGAACTTCCAGCCACGAACGGGCGGCTGGGTCTTCTTTAAAAATATTTTG
>Ga0209628_10003744_pt1 | contig 10769 bp, 10 predicted proteins | sample TergutCu122P4_FD_187285 | JGI IMG/M metagenome (GOLD analysis project Ga0209628, IMG submission 187285) | Cubitermes ugandensis P4 segment gut microbial communities from Kakamega Forest, Kenya - Cu122 P4 (SPAdes) (version 2) | ecosystem: Host-associated > Arthropoda: Insects > Digestive system...
CGACCCCCGCCTTCGATGACCTGCTGCGCTGGATCGGGCATCCGCTCTTCATTGCCCGCCTCGCCCGTGGCGGACGTCTGTGACGTTCGCGTGTTCAAAGTCGTCATTCACTGCCAAAGGAGAATCTCCATGAAACCACCCAGCAGACAAGCCGGTTTTACTCTCGTCGAAATTGCAATTGTTCTCGTCATCATCGGACTGTTGATCGGTGGCGTACTCAAGGGCCAGGAACTCATCAACAGCGCCAAAGTAAAAAACCTTGCCCAGGATTTCCGCAACATACAAACGATCCTCTACGCCTATCAGGACAAGTTCCGCGCCCTGCCGGGCGATGACATCCGCGCGTCGGATCATGTCTGTCCATCGGGCGCGCCTGCCTGCGTGAGCAACGGCAACGCAGACGGGGTCATCGGCGGCGACTGGGATGCCGCCGCTGCGACCGCCGTTGAGAGCATCTACTTCTGGCAGCATGTCCGATTCGCAAATCTTGCCACCGGATCGACCGACACGACCGCCCCCAATTTCCTGCCGCTCAACAGCATCGGCGGGCGCATTGGCATCCAGTCCGGCGGCGCAACGGCCCCCTTGAGTGTATCGGGCAGCTACGTGGCCTGCTCGGGGGGCATTCCCGGCAAACTCGTCCGCCAACTCGACAGCACGCTGGACGATGGCGATCCCGCAGTCGGCTCGATGCGCGTCGGAATCACCACCGCAGGCCCGCCGGTTGGCATCGCCAACCTCGACGATGACGCGGTCTACGTCGCCTGTCTGGGTTTCTGACGGGTTTTTAACAGCTTTTTCGTCTCTCAACCCGCAAACCCTTGAGCGGGTTTGTGGGTGGGAGCGTTTCGGGCGGCCCCTCTGCCAGTCCACCTTGCAAAGCACGTGCAAAGGACACACTTCACCCCCTGATAGGTGACGCTTTGCTTGTGCTATAAAAATTACAGGTATAAATTATGGGAAGCGTCTTGCCGTTTCCGCTCGGAAAAAACCATGCGCAATCTACCTTGCGTAACCTGCCTGACAGTCGCGTGTTCTTCACACGACATGCTGAACAGCGAATGTTCGAGCGCGGCATCTCTGCGCCAGATGTGCTCGACTGCCTTGGAAAAGGTCGCATTGTTGAAGGACCGGCGCAGATGCCGCGCGGCGCATGGCGGATGACGGTTGTCTGGTTCCGTGCAGGAATTGAAATTTTCGCTGTAGCCGAACTGGACGAAGACGCTGACGGGGAGTTTGCGGTTGTCGTTACTGTAATGGACTGAAAAGGAGGCTGATATGCACCACTACCTCGGATCCGGCCTTCCAAACGTATGGCTGAAGAACGGGTGCCACGTCAAACAGACAGAACACGGCGAAGTCGTCGCCATTGAGGATGTGTGCGGGCTGCACCGTGTCATCGGCGGGATGGTCGCGCGACAGACATCCCCACTTTCTGGTGCGGAATTCAGGTTCCTCCGCAAAGAGCTTGAGATTTCACAGGAAACTTTTGCTCGCATCATTGGAAAAACCTCTCAGGCGGTCGCGCTATGGGAAAAAAAGAAGCGTGTTCCTTTGATCGCTGATCGTTTCATGCGCGCCCTTTACCTGGAGGCTACAACAGGTAAAGCGGAAATCATGGAACAGATCGAAACCATCAACAGTCTTGCCAGAAGGCTACATGAGATGATGACATTGCGTTTTGACGAGGGGTGGCGCGACAACGAAAAAGCCGCCTGACGTTTTTAGCATGCACGCATTTGAACCAAAGACGCCCTATGTAAATGCTGATTTATTCCCACACTCCCTCACCGCGTCGTCCCCGCGAAGGCGGGGACCCAGAAAGCCGTGGAGATAACAGAGGGTGTTCTGGATTCCCGCCTTCGCGGGAATGACGGAGTAGGATTAAATCAATATTTTCCTAGCCGGATGCATGATCAACAAACACCCAAAACGGCAACCCTGACTGCCGCCAGTAGTCGATAGCCTCTTCGAGAATCTCATACAGGGTAAGCCAATCGTCAGCAGCGAGTTTTTCAAAGGAGGCCGTGTGTTTCAGGTGAAGCACGACACCGCTGTTGCCGAACCACTCCTGGTCGCATAACACATCACAGAGCGCATCCCAGTTGTGTCCAAAATAATCGGGAAACTTCAGCGCTTCGGAAAGCCGTTCGAGCAGTTGGGCCTTGCTGCGGGCGTCGCCAATATCAACGACAAAGTAACGCAGCGGTGAAGCCTCACAGGCCTGGATCAGGCAGGCGAGCGCTTCGGGCGTTTCGAGAGGATGGATGCCGACGTGATCCAGATCGTCCAGCGGATTAATCAAGCTTGGCATCTTCATCGAGAATAAATTGGAAGCTCAGGTAGTGGTCAGCGCTGTAGTAGCAATGATCGGGATCCGATGGTTTTTCACCGCCACACACGATACGACGGGCGCCGCGATCCTTTGCGCCAGGCGTTGGCACCGTATATTCACGGTAATAGCCGTCCGGTTTCATCGGCAGCAGCTTTTCGCGATTGCCGAATATGATGCCGTCACGCGCATAAGGGAAAGGGCCGTTTTGATAAATCAACACCAGTGTTTGTTGGGCCTCGGGCGGAAGCTCCTGCGCGGAAATCGTTCCTTCCTGCGGGGCTGCTTCTTCCTGTGAAACTGTTTCTTCCTGTGGAACTGTTTCGCCCTGTGGAACAACTTCTTCCTGCGGGGCTGTTTCCTGCGCGGGAACCGTCTCTTCCTGTGCGGGAACCGTTACGACTGATTCCTGCTGCGTCGATTCTTTCGCTGATTCATCCTTGCATGCTGACAGGGCAAACAGGCTGAATGCCAGGAGGGCGGCGGTTACGAGACGACCGGATGTCTGCGGAATCATGGATGTTATCCGAATGAGTTTTTCGGTCATCTTATTCCATTTCCACTCCAATAGATAAATTATCGTGGCACCCTGTCATTCCGCGCGCTGCAATGACGATGAGCGTTGTCGTCTTGGAGTAAAAATCGAATTACCTATTCCGACAGCGGCGCGTCGTTTTCAATGAGTTGATGCTGAATGGCGTAGCGGACGAGTTCGGCGGTGTTGCTCAACCCCATTCTGATCTGAATGGTGGCTTTGTGGGTGCTGACGGTTTTCACGCTCAAATTGAGCCGCCGGGCGATTTCGGAGACGCCGAGACCCTGTACGAGCATGAGGAAGATCTGATAATTGCGGTCGGTGAGACGCTTGTGGGGCAGTTGCTCCCGGTTGCCCTGGAGCATGTCGCGGGTGAGACTTTCGGCGACATCCTGGTTGATGAAAAGACCGCCGCCAACGATTTTACGGATGGCGTCGATCAGCAGCGCCTCCGCGTTGTCCTTGCAGAGATAGCCGGACGCGCCAGCCTTGAGGGCGCGCACGGCATAGATGTCTTCCTTGTACATGCTGAGAATGAGGATGGGCAGGCGCGGAAACTCATCCTTGACCTGTTTGATGAGTTCGATCCCGCTGCGGCCGGGCATGTTGAGATCGAGCACGGCGGCATCCCATTGTCCGGTGCGCAGTTGCGCGATCGCCTCCGTGCCGTTGCTGGCTTCCCCGGCAACGACGATATCGCCAGCTTCACTGAGAATGTGTTTGAGACCTGCACGCAGAATGTCATGGTCGTCTGCGATGAGGATGCGAATCATGGCGAGTCTCCATCCGACGGTTCATCGGTCAGGGGCAGGATGACGGAGATGCGCACGCCGTGGCTGCCATCGACATTCATTTCTCCGCCGAGCATGCTTACGCGCTCGGACATGCCCAGAAGTCCGAGTCCCCTCCGGGGAGCGTGCGTATCGAAACCAACGCCATCATCCTGGATGAGAAGGTGCAGCTCTTTATCAACTTCTTCCATGCGGATGTCGACATGGGTGGCGTGCGCGTGGCGGGAGACGTTGGTGAGCGCCTCCTGAACGAGCCGGAAAACAGCGATGGAACGATCCGCATCGAGTTCGTATTCGTCCCGATCCGCGTGAAAAACGCAGTCGATGCCGCAACGCTCTCCAAATTGCTCGATGAGATGTTCGAGCGCCGCGCGCAACCCAAGCACGTCGAGCATGCCGGGACGCAACCCTTCGGAGATGCGTCGCATGGATGCGATGGTGCGCTCCACAAGGGCATGCGAACCGTCGATGCGATCCGTGCAGACTTTGTCGTGGTCCGAAAGTTCATCGGAGCCGACATAGTTCTTGCGCAGCCAGCCGAGGTCGATGCGCAGCGCTGTGAGCGCCTGACCGAGTTCATCATGGAGTTCGCGGGCAATGGAGGTGCGTTCGCTTTCCCGCACTTTTTGCAGGAAACGGGCGAGATCGCGCAGGCGCGCCTGCGATTCCCGTAGCGCTTCCCCAGAACGGCGCAGTTCCTGCGCGCGGCGGCGGGTAATGACGTGCAGCAGGGCGATGGTGGCCACTCCAAGCAGCCAGATGGTTCCGTGCCAGAACTGGATGGTGCGCCAGGTGGGTTCCTGCGCCGTCCGGTAGGCATTGAGGTCGACAGAGATGCTCGCGCCGCCACGCAATCCGCCCACCGGGACGAGGGTATCGCGGTGGCACTCCAGGCATTCCTTTTCCATCTTCATGGGAAGCATCACGCGCATCAGCCCGTGCCCCCGAGCTTCGCTCGAAATCGGTTCCGTGATGACGGATGCTCCCTTGTTCAGTTCTTCGAGCGCCTTGTTTTCCCAGTCGTCGGGAACGTTTTCGCGGTTGCGCAGTTGTCTGGAGGTGAGTCGTTCCCGAAATTCGGACTGCTGATTCGACATGCTCTGGATAGCCAGCAGCAGGTGCATGGGCGTAACCAGCACGAGATCGAGAAGCTTCCCGGAGCGATCAGTAGCGAAAAAGTGCTGTTCCTGTTCGAGTGAATTGATTGAAGGCAGACGCTCATCGCGCACGAAAATGCCCCCGACCGAGGACGCCCATTCCCGGATCGCCATGTCTTTCCGGAGATTGGCGATGGCCGCGATACGCGCAAGTTCCGCGGCAGTACGGTTCAACTGTTCGCGTTGCAGGAAAAGGGAAGCCAGCACCAGCGCCGTCCATACGAGCATGAACAGCACGGCTCCCCGAATCGCAGCGAAGGGACGAGGGTGTCCATCCATTGTTTTTGAGGCGTGACACGACACGGACACTCTGCCCCGCTTCGTTCAGCCAGTCAATAAGCACCGTAACGCGCGTAGCGCGCTGAAATAAAGCCTTCCTCTTGAGGAAGGCTATTCCCTCCGCTCCTCCAGCCAGCCGTTGAACTTGGCGATTTCCGCTTCGTTGAGTTCTCCCACCAGGGCAAGGAGTTGCAGACGCGAGAACATGTAGTTGTAGCGCCCGCGAATGAGGTCGCGTTTTGCCGTGGCGAGATTCTGCTCGGAGATGAGAACGTCCAGCATGGTGCGGGTCCCGGCCGTGAAGCCCTTGCGGGTAGAGACCAGCGCCTGTTCGGCGGACTTCACCGCCTGCTCGTAGGCGCGCACCCAATGCACCCCCTGGGTAACGTTGTCGAACTCTTTACTGATCTGCAAACCTATCTTGCGCCGTCCTTCTTCCAACTGCTGGCGGGCCTTCTCCTGTTCGGCCCTGGCCTGGCGCACCTGAGACTGGGTTTCTCCTCCCGAGAAAATCGGCATATCGAAACGCAAACCATACACGGTGGTATCGCGTTTGATCTCATAATCGAGTTCAGAAGCAATATCCACGCTCTTGACGCGCTGGGCGACAAAATCGAGCGTGGGCAAATGGCCGGAAAGCATCTTCTTGACCTGCAAATCGGCTGCTTCGACGGAAGCGCGCAGGGTGATCATCTGAGGATTGACCGCTTCCGCTTTCCGTATCCAGTCTTCGAGACGATCAGGATCGGGGCGGACGAGCTGCATGCGATCAGGGTTCAGGCGGGCCAACGGCGTCAGGGGCCGGTCGACGATGGCCCTGAGTTCTTCGCGCACGTAATTCAGTTGATTCTGTTGCTCAAAGGTCTGGGCAACCGCCAGATCGAGTTGCGAACGGGCCTCGTCGATGTCGGTGCGCGTGCCTGAGCCGGTCTGGAAAGCCTTCTGGGCATAGTCCAGTTGCGTCAGATAGGCATCGCGCTGGGCCTTGGTGACTTCCAGGTTCGCTTCGGCGAGCAGCGCATTGAGATAGGCGCCGCTCACCCGTGTGGCGACATCCTGTTCCGCCCATTGCAATTCGGCCTCGGCGCCTTCCACCAGCGCCTGTGATTGTTTCCAGGCAGCATAGGAACCGGCGCGGAACAGGGGTTGGGACAGCCCCAGAACATAGTTATGGGTGTTGTATTTGACTTTCTCTGATTCCGGTTGCGGCACGCCCGGCGGTAAGTGTTTCCATGTGGTGGTCTGGTCAGTCGTATTCCTGTAACGGCCGCCACTGAACCCCACATTGGGCAACAACCGCGCCAGCGCCTGGGGTTTCATTTCGCGGCTGGCCTGAGCGCCGGCCTGTGCTGCAAGGTAAGCAGCGTCGGCCTTTACCGCCTCGCGGTAAAGACTCAACAGGTTATCGGCCCGCGCAGGCAGGGAAACGGTCAATATTCCAGCGCCCATGAGCGCAGTAGCCATCAGGGAAACAGGCGTTTTCATTTCTCGTATCCTCATTCTTCTTTCATGGATGATGCCATTCGCTTCAAAAGGGGATGCAGAAGGTAGGTCAGCATCGAGCGTTCTCCGGTCACGATGACGACTTCCACCGGCATACCTGCCTGTAATTGACGTTTTCCCAACTTTTTCATGCCCTCTTCGGTGACGGTCACGCGAGCCAGGTAATAAGAGACGCCGTTCTGCTCGTTGGTCAGCAGATCATGGGAAACCGAAGCGACCTTGCCGGGCACCACCAGCAGGGGAGAGTGCGCAAAGGAAGAAAAACGCACATCCGCCCCAAGTCCGGGTTGCACACGGTCGATGAGATGCGGCGGAATGTGGGCCTCCAGCAACAGGGGTTCATCCTGGGGCACGATGTCCATGACCTTTTGCCCCGGCCCGATCACCCCGCCCACGGTCTGCGCCGCGAGTCCCACGACCTGACCGCTGGCAGGCGCGCGGATGACCGTGCGCGCCAGATCGCTCTTGATCGCGTTGAAACGTTCGGCCTCGCCATCGACCTGACCGCGCACCTCTGCCAGTTCCTGGTCGACTCCTTTTCTGAATTCCTGTTTACGTTGCGTGATGCGCAACTTCGCTTCGGCCATGGAACTTTTGGATCGTTCGATATTGCCCTGCAAGTCGGCAATGACCCCCATGGTTTCGGCCTGTGTGCGCTGCAAGGCCAGCAGGTTGTTCTTCGGCGCGTAGCCGTCTTTCACCAGTTCCTCCAGCCCCTTTATCTCTTCCTTGTACAGGCTCAATTGCGCGCGCTTGGCCTCCATCAGACCCTGGTAGCCTGTGATGATGCCTTCCAGCCCGGTAATGGATTCTTCGATGGCCTGGATTTCAGCCTGGAGCGCCATCCGACGCGCCGCAAAGAGCCCCTCCTGATTGGCAATCAGATCGGCAACCAGCGGGGAATCCTTCTCGGCGAGCAAATCGGGATGAAAACTGATGACCTCGCGCCCGCTCTGTTCCGCCGTCAGCCGGGCTTCCGTCGCCCGTAGCGTGTAATAACGCTGGCGCACATTCTCGAAAACGGCCTGCGTGCTCGACGGGTCGATCTCCATGAGGGGCGCGCCCTCCTGCACGATTTGCCCTTCTTTCACATGCACGGATTTGACGATGCCGCCGGTGAGGTGTTGCACGGCTTTTCTCTTGGTCTCGATCGTCACGATACCGGAGGTCGGCACGCCTTCATTCAGGGGCGCGAGCGCCGCCCAGAGCAGGAAGCCGCCAAAGCCGATCGCGAGTACGCGAAAACCCAATCTGGCGGGCGAGCGGGTATCCGTAGGCAAGCCATGCGCTTCCTCCATGGCGTAACCTTGCTTCGGGAACGCGACGGGTTTGGGCGTCAGCGCCTTGACCAAGGCGCCTACCGCGCCGCCCAAAGGCCGACCCGGTAAAGACTCGTCGCCCGACGCCGGGGCAATCGTCCCGTCGTCGTTGTTTTTTTTGCGTTTTGCCGCCTGGGCGCGAAGCATGATGGATTACACCGCCAGAAATTTTGGTTTGACTGCTGATTGGGCCGTGACCGTTGCCCCCGGCACAGCCACCTGTCCTGTCCCGGGTCCGGATGCAGCAGCCGTTCCCGGAGCGCCCATTGCCCCGGACGCGTTGCCATAACCTGCCGCTGTCCCAACGCCTTTGGGCAGAACTTCCGCCGCGCGCCCCTGAGGCGTCTGATTCGGTTGCGGGAGCGTTTCCATGCGCACTGCGCTGCCCGCCTCCATGACCAGGATCCGATCCATCGCCGCCATGATCTGCGGACGATGGCTGATGAGCACCAGCGTCGTACCGCGACTTTTCATGGCGAGCACTGCTTGCAGCAGCGCATGATCCCCGGCGTCGTCCAGATTGGAATTCGGCTCGTCGAGCGCCACCAGCCGTGGGTTGCCGTAAATGGCCCGCGCCAGCCCGATGCGTTGGCGCTGACCGCCCGAGAGGAAACTGCCGCCCTCCCCGATCTGCGTATCGTAACCATTCGGGAAACGCAGGATCGTTTCATGCATCCCCGCCTGACGGCAGGCGTCGATGACCAGGGCGGGTTCGACCTCGCCGAAACGGGCCACATTCTCGGCAATCGTTCCCTCGAACAGTTCCACGTCCTGCGGCAGATAGCCCAGATGCGTTCCCAGTTCCGCCCGATCCAGCATGCCAATAGGCACATCATCGAAGATCACTGCGCCCTCCACATCCGGCCAGATGCCGAGCAGCACGCGCGCCAGCGTGGATTTGCCCGAACCCGACGGCCCCTTCACCCCAAGGGCCATGCCGGCGGGTATCTCCAGCGACATCCCGCGCAAAATGGGCTCTGAACGTCCGGCGGCATTCGCAGTGACGTTGACGATCTGGATGCCTATACCCTGCGCCCTCCCTTCCACCGGAAGCGTTTCGTTTTCGGGAGACGCCTCGAGCGCCGTTTCCAGTTCCAGATAGGATTTTTTCGCCGCCACGATATCCGGCCAGGCTTTCATCAGCGCATCCATCGGATGCGTGGCGCGGGTCATCAATACATTGGCCGCAATCATCGCGCCGAGCGAAATCTCGCCAAAGATCGCCAGCAACCCGCCTGCGGCAAGGCTCAGGGATTGCTGGAGCATGCGCGTAAAACTGGTGATCGACTGCATCCGCGTTTGCGCATCCTGCCCCCGGCGTCCCTGCGCCAGCGCCATGAGGCGCCGCCGCATCCACGACCCGCGCATGTTGCCGAGCATACCCATTGATTCGACCACCGCCGCGTGCCGCATCCTGGATTCCAAATGCCGCATTTCTTCTTCCCTGGCCCTGTCGACCGTCGCCAGCGGTTCTTCCATGACCAGCTTGGAAATCCAGCCCAATGCGCAAAGAATCAGGCAAAAAACGATCGAGAGCACGCCCAGAAATGGATGCAGCAGAAAAAGCACCACGATGTAGATCGGCGTCCAGGGTGCATCCAGAATGGCAAACAACCCCGCTCCGGTCAGAAACTGGCGCAGTCTGGCGAGGCTCTTGAACAGGTGGGCGCTCTCCTCGCCCCGGTTGCGCATCTCGAAAGCGGCAGCGAACACGCGCGGATTGAGTTGCATGTCCAGTCGCACCCCGAGCCGCACCAGCAGCCTGGAACGCACCCACTCGGAAAAGCTCATCACGCCCAGAAAGAAAAACAGCACCAGCGTGACCGCGAAGAGCGTGAATCCGCTCCGACTGATCATCACCCTGTCGAAAATCTGCAACATGTACAGCGTCGGCGTGAGCATCATCAGGTTGGCGAGCGCAGTGAATCCCAGCGCATGAGTAAATTCGCGGCGGAATGTGTACAGGAAGCGGCTCAACTCGCTGCGCTCGGCGAATGTGGCGAGATTTTCGATCCATGTAATTTTTTTCATGGCTCCACCATCGTCACGCCATCGGTAGCGGCCGGAGGCCGGGACGCATTCCAATCACCGGCGCGCGCGGCGCGGCTGGCCGCTGTGGAGCAGGCCCCTGCAAGGCGGCAAGCACTTCGTTGCGCGGACCGAACGCCTTGGGTTCGCCATTGACCAGCAACAGCGCCATATCCGCCATTGCCAGCAAATTCTTGCGATGCGTAATGACCACGACCGTCGCGCCCGCAGAGCGCAACACCTGCAAGGTATTGGCCAGAGCCACTTCTCCGGCTTCGTCCAGATTCGCGTTCGGCTCATCGAGCACCACCAGGCGCGGGGAACCGTAAATGGCCCTCGCAAGCCCCACGCGCTGGCGCATGCCGCCGGAAAGCTTCACGCCATCGCTGCCGATCCGGGTGTTATAGCCCTTCGGCAGCGCCAGGATATGCTCATGCAGCCCCGTAATCATGGCCGCCGCCTTGAGCTTGTCGGGTTCCGGCTTGCCGAAGCGGGCAATATTCTGCGCAACCGTCCCTTCAAAAAGAGCCACATCCTGCGGCAGAAACCCAATGTAAGGCCCCAGTTCCTGCTTGTCCCACGCATGCACATCGACGCCGTCGAGCCGCACCGTACCGCCCAGACAGGGCCAGGCCCCCACCAGCAGATGCGCGAGACTGGACTTGCCTGAAGCCGACGGCCCGATGATTGCCAGCATCCTGCCCGGCGGCACATCGAACAGAACATTGTGCACAACGGGTTTGCCCGACGACACCCCGGGAACGCGGGCCGTCACGTACTCCGCCACCAGCCTGCCCACAGGCGTGGGCAGCGGCAAACCCGGCT
>Ga0209628_10003745_pt1 | contig 10768 bp, 7 predicted proteins | sample TergutCu122P4_FD_187285 | JGI IMG/M metagenome (GOLD analysis project Ga0209628, IMG submission 187285) | Cubitermes ugandensis P4 segment gut microbial communities from Kakamega Forest, Kenya - Cu122 P4 (SPAdes) (version 2) | ecosystem: Host-associated > Arthropoda: Insects > Digestive system >...
CTGAAATGTTCCTGTTTCTGGCAATTATTGCATGACTGGGCCAAAACATATGTGAGATATTCAGGGACCACTGGACAAGGGCAGAACAAATCTTCACACCTTTCTACCCGAATACCATGACACAAGACCATACCTTGCACATCTGACATTACTTTCATTTCACAGACAATGACAAAGAAATCAACAAGAATGACATGACATCAGGGATAATAACGGATGGTTTTGAAATTCTCAATGTCACATAATCAAAACTACAACCATTCTGAACATATGGCAATTGATGAGGTGAATGTACTTTTCAAAGGGAAGGATGCATTCAAGCAGGATATCCAGAAGAAACATTAACATTTCAGAATTAAAATTTACAAACTGTGTGACATTTATGGCTACACATGGCACAGGCCACAAAAGACTTGACAGTGACCAATGCTACATCGAAACAACTGACAAGAAGTGCAAAGGGGCATGACCATATGTTATATATAGACAAATACTTTTCTTCTCCTGAGTTAACGATTTAACAGAACAGAAAATATACTGCTGCGGTTCCGTTACACCAAACCGTAAAGAAAAGCCAGACAACTTCTGAAGCAGGACACAAACTGAAAAGTGGGAATGTTAGGGTCATGACAAGTGGTGACATGACAGCAGTAGTTTGGAAGGACAAATGTTACATGCAAATGCTGACAAATTCATGACCCACCAGCAAAAGTTAACTTTTGTGATGAGAGAAGAAAAGCCCTGAAGCCAGCCATTGTGAAGGACTACAACTGACACGTGGGCTATGTTGACAAAAGTGACAATGGCCATTAGCTATTCTATCCATCACTGTATGTGGAAATGGGAAATGGAATAAGAAACTGTCCTTTCATCCCCTCAACCTCTTAACAGTCACATTCTGCTGAAGTCCTGTGGTTCTAAAGGTTCACACAGAGACTTCAGACTGACACTTGTGAGGAATATGGTAACTTGCTGGACCACAGCCATGTCCACTAAAGACCATGGGAAGGCCATCAGCTTTGGAGACAAGAACTGGTCGCCTACAGGACAGCAGTCGCCAGCACTGGCCTCCTACAACTGAGAGGATAGACTGTGCAGTGTCGCCAGCACTGGCCTCCTACAACTGAGAGGATAGACTGTGCAGTGTCAAGCCCATACAAAGAAACGACGCTGAATGCAGACAAACTGCGAAAAGTGCAATGTTGGGTTCTGCATATCATGACATTTCAAAAACTATCACACAAAGGCCCAGCTCTAGGCATTAAATTGCAACAATGGGTTACACGAGGAGATAACCACATACAGAGAACATCTACTGGTATGGCATGTAATAATTCCAGCATAAGGGAACATTTCTCCAACAACACATCCTGTACCTTCTTCCTGAGGTGTGCTATGTTTTATTCTTGCATAAAATATGTAAGGATAAATACAGCCAGCATTTCTTAACTTATTTGTATATTTGGAAAAATATATCATGAAAACTTCACTGCAAATTGTTCTTTGAGTAAATGGACAGGTTAGAGCAGTGACTAAAGTATGAGACTACTAGATCGAGGATCATGGTTTGGTTCCTGGAAAGCACACAAATTCTGCTGTAAACACATATAAACAGTTCATTCATCCTACCAGGTGTGCGCTCGACGAGTACCTAAGTAACCTAATATACAGGTGCTGGAGCATAAAGCTGAATATGTATTTCTCAACAGTGCTGAATAAACCATTGTATGGTATATTCCTTCTGTTCCCCTAAAAGCCCCCTTTGCATAATGTACGACTGAAAGATTAGTTTATGTCTGCAGTATGTCTACAGATTATTTACACTCATTGTCCAGCCAGTATTGTACTGAATGTAAAAAACCTACATGTTTTTAGACAAAAATTTCCATTTTGCCTTCCACACCTACGTAGCACGATGGACAGAATTGTCTGTTTCAGCACTTAAAAGTTAAAGGCTTCTTTGTTTCAGACACATGAAGTAACAGTAAATTACAAAGGCATGGAAACTTGCATGAATAAACAATTTGTGGTTGTCTACTGTGATTTTATGGTCCTGAAGTCCCAAATTCACTGCCACACCATAAAACTGGATCCAAATCAAAGTGGTTTCACCAACGGCCTCCTCTTGTTACATGAAATACATAACAAGATACAAAGGACAGGTAAAGTGTATTTATGTAGAAACATGCAAACCTTGATGTTGCCAAGCATTTTGCGCTTGGTGAGCTGTCGTCGCTCCTCCTCCTCCGGCGCCAAGGGGCCATCGCGATGTTCAAATGCTTCAGATGCTTTGGAACGGTTTTCAAACTCAGTACGACACTTGTTCAGAAGCAGTAAACGGAAGGTACAAGGACTGTTTGGTGGTTCAAAGTTTGGAGCTTCCTCTGAGAGCCTTTTGCACAACTGTGCATACATAGAACTGTATTTCGGCTCATCGAGGGCTTTATCAAAGATCTGTAAAACAAAGAAGACCTTTATATCTCCACAGTCAAAGAACCGAAAACATACACCTTCTATCCTGAGCCACACTCAATTCAGTTAAACTTCAAATAACGACGAACACAGTCAAAAGTTCAAGTAACGTGTATGCATCTGTGCAACCGCAATCAAATATTTCTGTGTAATTTATAACATTTTGCTGAATCATTACCACTTCAGAAATAAAAAAGTTTGATGTCAACTGCATTTTAATATGCTGGTAGTCTAACCTTGAGTGTGCTTTCACACAAATAGTACATCAGGCATTCAAACATTTAAATTATGGATCGATTTATATATATGTTCAGCCACAGGCTATATACTATATGTTCTAGTCTTAAGACTTAAAAACCAGTGAGATATGGTTTCAGCTGAGCTACTAAGACAAAACCAAAAAGTTCTTTGCTTACCAGTGACCATGACCAGGAGTAACCAAGAAGAATGACTTACACACCAAAGAAAATGAACCTTCTGCATAGGCTGTGACATTAAGAATCTAAATTTCTAAGCCTCTGAAATGTCATGTTCTAACAGGTTTAGAATAAAAGCACAATTAGATGATACAGTTCAGATAAACAGAATTCCAAAGACAATTTCGTGCAATTAATGGCCCCTAACATTCCATACCAAATTTGGGTGAGAATGGACATGAAAATGTCATTATTAACAGCTGGAGCTGGAAACACTGGGCACTAAAAATGAAACATGTTGTGTGTTATTTGTTTACCACAGCTGCAGTGTTCCAAAAAAAATTTATCTGATTTAGCTCTCATGAACACACAGTCAACAAACAAATATGCATGTACCAAGCACAAAAAGCATCATTTGAGTGACACTTTGCTCAAGGATCTGAAAATAGCAAGATGTTACAGTGAACTACATGCACCTTGCCTTGGTCCTCCTGTTTATGGAAATTCTACAGAAGCAAACACAATAAAGTTAACACTACAAGCCATTCACACAAATTTCTTTTGGAAATCACTATTCCGAAAAGACCAGAGCTGCTAGACGGATTTCTCCATTCCAGTATATATACCACCCTAGATGAATTTCATGGTCCTGTAAATGTTTCAAAATGTATACCACTCTAACAGTTATACATATCCAGGATGGTACAATGCTGGCAACAGTAATGATCAACTTGAAATAACAAATACAAGGGCCACCACATGTTCCAAAAAGCCACTGGAACAGCGTTCCTAAGTGGTCTATCTATCCAAGTGCTCATAACATTAATTCTGCTTTGACTCTCTAAAGGGGACCCTCAACATGAGATCTGATATTGGGATACCCTCCTGGTCGAGGGCAGGTGCAGGCAGACAGAATGGCCAATGTACTAGAACATTAACAAAATAAACAACCAACCAATGTACAAGGCTTCAAAAAGCAGTCATACAAAATTAATAAATATATACCTGGCATTAACCCTTTGAAGCCAGAACTAAGTACCAGTAAACTCTGCAAAATATCCAGAAGGTTGACCACTACTTTGCATTTTCTTGGCCGATGACTTTAGTGAATACCTGCTTTTCTCGGCATAATACTACACACTGACTAAAGCAAATGTTAGGCACCTAAGTGAAAAGTGACTGCAGCTCTCTCTACTCACCAGCAATATAACTCCTTTAAGAATCACACCTGAATTAAGTTCTGTTTGGAGTAAATCATCGCTCAGCTTCTGGAATTTCTCTGGGGTGAGCTTGTTGAGTATACCCCGCACCTGAAATGATAAATTTCTCACATTATAACTATGGGACTAAGCCATGATCCTTTCATGTGTAATAATGTACATCCCCATGGACAAGAAAGTTGTGTGGGAAAAATGTGAATTCCAAAAACTGTTAACTCTGCATTGTATATTATATACAAACGCGTCATTCTCCTGGTCATACCCTATGTTCTTATCTGTTGAAAATATGTAAATGCACACAGTATGAATTTTCCAATTTTGAAAAACCAGAATATAAGATGATATGAAATCAAATTAAAACTTCACCTGTCTTTAGAAGCATTCAACGTGGCCCCATGCAGCCTTCAGGACAGATTTCTGGAGTGGGCAGATCATAATGTGAGAAGAGAGCCAGGTGACTACCTCACAACAGGCAGCTTAGTAATTTGTATTCTTCACAAAGTCTAACTATGGTGCTCAAACCAAGGACAACAATGATGACATATGCAACAAGCATGCAGCAGATCAAGAAAATGCAAATAAAGTATTTGGGTTGAAATATTAGAAAGACAGTAACTACTAAAATACATAAATCTTAAGGAAATACAAAGTGAACTTCCACCTACCTCTTGTTTCATCTGATGGGAACTACTGTGATCATTACAATGAGCATGCATAATGAATGAGAATGAGCGATTAAGCAATATGCTGTTTTATACAGCAACATGTTATCATCAATTCTCATCACTTATTTCAAGCTCAACATAATATCAAGGAAAATAGTTTCTTTTCATATACAGCAAAGACAGGAGAAGAAAAGATGAGAGAAACGACCTCAGTGACACACTATTTGACACTTTCTTATCCTTTAGAGTTATACTCATGCCACAAGATGGATCCAAATTATTACCAGATGGTAGACTGTATGAAAAGTGTAGTGTTAAATGACTGCCATTTATGCAATTTTCTCCAGCATCCAGTAAAGACCACCCACCTTGCGAAAAATGAGATCATTGCGATTTTCTGGGGTGAGTGCATCTCGTCTTACGGTTGAAGGAGGGATCCAGCGCCGCTTTGTGGAAAGGGAGCGAGATTCGTCCCTGCAATAAACAATTTATTAGCAATTCTGCAGTCCCTTACACACAATTATGCTTCACAATAACAGCTGCAGCCACCAAGTGCTGAAGAAACTGCCAAACAAATTTAATCCCTACATTCACTTTGTTACTATCCCTACATTAAGTTCATTATTGTGTTCACAACAGCCTGCTAGTGGTTGCTCTAAGATCAATATTAATATTATTCTTCCATTTATGACTACATGTTTCAAGTCACCTCTTCTCTTCAAGCTCAAAGATCAAGACTGTATATGCATTAACCTACATATGCAAACCTTGACCTTTTGCAAGTGTGTTACCTGGGTTGAAAATTCTGACCTCTGCAAAAATTACTACTGTTATATCTCTTGGCATTTTACCCAAACACACTCACACCCATATCTGACCATGGTCAGTAAAAACATGGTGCAACAGACAAGTGGTATGACTACACAGTTTTAAACTACAGTCACTAGATGGTGTGTGTAATTCTCTTCTGAATCATCTTCTCTACCTGTGAGTTATCCTGTGATTTCCAGACAGCTGTGATAATGAGTAAGGGTGTTGTATCGTGTAGCACAAAAAAAAAATCATGACAGAAATTTGAAGACAATTTTACCACTCAATTTTTTTTGTTTGATGATTCTGATAATTTGTTTCATTCAGACAGTGGTTCAAGTGAAAATTACATGGAGTATGCACAAAAAAAAAAGTCAAATAAGTGGTTCTGCCAAAAATGCAGTGTCTCCCTCCATTCAGGAAAGCAGAACACAAAATATCATGCCCCAAAACAATACCAGAACTTTTACTCTGCACATTGTAAAACTTTTAAATGTCTGCAATAGTTTAGGAAAAAAAAAATTTACTATTACGCCCAAAATACACACAGAGGAAGAAGAAGAAAGAAAGAAAAGAAAAAAGAAAGGAGGGCCCGACTGGGAGTTCAGCAAGCAAAGTAGCTGCTGGAGGAGAACATGCTAACTGCTAGATAGTCGTGGAACATCTGCAAGAATCTGTCCCCAGTTTTACATTTTCTGACAACCTACAAAGCAGACTGGTGCTATACTGAATTCTGTCTCATCCTCCTTGATTTCAATGCCCTGATAATACCTTGTTAAGGATGCACAATATGCAGCATCTCATTATGCAGGTGCCTTCAGCTTCACATCGCTTCCTTCACCCTAGATCTAAATATTGTCTCATAAACCTGCATTCACACAGCCATAATCTATGTACTTCCCTTACTGTGATAGACCAAGTAATACATCTACAACACAATGCGTGAAATAAGATTGTAGTACACTTTGTACATTTTTAGGCAGCAGATGGGGGGGACTGCATCTACACCCGTCTTCCCATGAATGACACTTCTGTGTCCAACAATCCAGTAAATCCCTTTTGGTTTTCTTGAATTTTCTAATAAATGAAATGCAAAAAAAGTGATAATACATTTCCTTGTTCCAAGCCATTCTGAACACAGAATGAATCAACATGTCACTATACAGACTCCAACATAGGAATATTTACACACATTATAACAGCCTAATTTGTTTAATGTGCATACCAAATTCAGCAACAGTACTGTACACTACTTCTTACCTAATTGAATCACATTGTTTCTTGAACACGTTTAGCTGTTGGATTGTTTCAGTGTATTCCCATTTTTCTACAGCATCTGACAGATATGAAACACTTGTTCAATAGTTGATCTGTTATGCCAAAATCCACTTCACACTCATAAACATCAACAATTTCATCTACATATAAATTTAACTCTAGGGACAATAATGCTTAATAAAATATTGCATGTAAGGCCTTGTTGTTAAAAGTGATATTCCTAGTCCTTGAAAACTACTGTCTGTTTTGTGTGCCCTTTTATAAATAAATTCTGTTGTCACAATTCTTCCTTATTCCAAACAGCATAAACATGTTTGTAGATCTTCCAACACCCACCCATATTACAAAATTTGGCTTTTACAATTTTAAATTCCGGGCAGAAATCATGCTAAATGCATACGACAAAAAGAATATACTATGGCCACAATACATCATGTGACTCACCTTCCTCCTAAGACACGAGAAGCACCCCCCGGTCCTCTAGGGCCGTCCGTTGTTGCTTGTGTATCGGCCCCCAAAACAATGAACAAGTTTCACTTTATGAGAAATGAGGTGGGAAGCTGGAACAAAAATATTTACCATCAACACCAATAAAAAATATATATATGCTAAAAAAGGCACTAAAATGGAGTGCCAACACATGCACGTACATTTATGAACCCATAGCGTTCATCACACAAAATGCAGGAAATAAAAGTTCATTCACCCTCTAAACGGCAAGCCACAGCCCAACCTGGTGGGAACGATGATTTTAAGGTTATCTATACTTACACAAATGTAACCACTAAAAACTAAAAACACGAAAGGTTTTAAAAAATAATTAAAATACGAGAATGTACTGAAAATGCAATGAAAATCAGTTTTGATAGCGAGCGTAGAAATATGTAGTCGCCATCTTTGAAGTTTCACTGAGAGATCCAATCGATATTATGAGCACAAAATCCTCTTGAAATTCGCCAATTTGTAGCCAGATAAGACTTAATAAGGTACAACATACTTTAAGGTACAATTTAACATTCAACTATCGCCACATGTATAAAACACGTACAGTACAAATGCTAGTCGGCAAGTCTCATATGAAATGGCCTTGGCTTGCGTCGAGCACGGTATAATTCGGAAGAGAAACCCTGCACACATGAGACATGAACCAAAACCCGCACATCTGCCGGAAACCTAACTACCAGACTCACAAAAACTTACATTGATTACCATATGAAAATATTATTTTCTTCACCACTGATACTTTATACCTGCTTCCAACCGCACTCCCAAGATTCTACTCATTAAATGCCCCTCTCGACTCGCCGTGGCATGGCGACCATGGATGCGGCCAGCTTCCCCCCACCACAATACTTCTTTCTTCACCCGCACTCCATTAACTCACCCCTGAGAACCCCGTATGAACCACGTGTACTCTTCCGAAACCATATCCCTTCCAACCCCTCAAACAAAAACAAAATTTTTGTCTTTTCTGTCACCAAGTGTATTTTATAACTTTAAACAATTTCTTATAATAATGCTGCACAATAAATATTAAATTCAGAATAACCAGTATGGTGGCAATTTTTTGTGTTAATCTAGGAAATCACGAAACGTTTGGAATATCTCCACATAAGCGTCACATTCCACGGTCAATGACACCAGACAGCGCTACTCGAAAACCAGCCCGGCAATACAAGGTTCAACACTACAGAACTATTCAAGGTCGTGGCCTGCTCAAGCCCTGTTGTCAAATTTCTAATTGCATACAAGAATGAAGCACCTTACTGTCAGATTAGATTTCCTGCTCACATGGGGGTGCAGTTTCAAATAAATTAAACGCTGGACCGTTTCGGTGAATGACGTAATTAGACAAGTGCAACACCACACAGCTCTAGAAACTGGCAACACAGTCACGGTTTACCGTATCATCCTTCAGAACAGAGTCCATGCACGAACTTAATTCACGTCCAATTTGTCAAATGAACTTGAAATGCGCAGTTCGATAGGGTTAAAATAAAACGTGAACCAAAATTGGTTACCCAGCTTTCAGAATATGACTACTGTGCGGTAAAAGTTTCCAAATAAGCTCACCAATAACCGGTAATGATGTCAATGGTTTCTTTGGGTCTTTACTCTTCTGTGAAGTCACGCAGCTTCCGTTGGTAGTTTGCTACAGACGTTTCAGCAGTGTATCGGTTCCATCTTCGACGGTCATGCAGTACAAGCTTTATTAACGCCTTACCGATCTGTTTTCGCAGCAGTGGGTGGGTGGTTTGTGAACAACGAATACGCCTTCCGCTTATAGCTATATTTTTGTGTGGGGATGTAACTCTCGCTGTAATACTAATGCTTGTTCAGTAAAAAATAACAAAGCGTATGTGCAAATTCACAACCTTACGAAGAGCACTCATTTTTTTTTGGAGTGGTCGTAACGTATTCGAAGCTGAGTGGACAGGTCTCTTCCGGGAACTTTCGTATCAGTTGCTACAAGAATGGTTACACCTGCAAAACATCTGGAACCGGCAAAAAAATGTTCGAGGTGAAAGCGGTTCACCAAAGATAAAAAAGCTACTTCGTGCAACCACGCTCAAACTGATGTACAGTACAGGCGGCTGAGGGTACCTCATCGTTACAATATGAGGTGCATCACAACAAACAGACGTATCTGCACCAGTGGGAACCTTTTTGACTCTGAGAAGCGCAGCCAGGAAATTTTCAAGTTCCCGCATGAAAACGGAATCAATTAATAATGGTGTAATGTCTCATCGTGTAGCTGAAGTCATGTGTGCATCCACTACCGATATGCGCGTTTGAGGACTGACTATGCAAGTAGCCATTTGCTGTTAATAAGTTTCCAGTGCCGATTCAATATTTTACTGGGAAAAAGGTGGACTGCAAACAAAATTATTAGACATAAAAAAGAAACCAAATTAAACAGCACAGACCATCGCAGAATACGTTCGTGGGACATATAAAGAAATTAACCTTGTTGGAGAATGCACGGCATTTTCTGTTTATAACTTGAAATACGTTGTTTTGGGGTTTACTACTTGTATCCACAAATAATGTTTTTGTTAGGTTGAAGACTTCAACAGAAGACAACTTAATTGGTGTAGTTTGTCCAGCTCATATCTCAAACATTGGCGTTTACAAGATGGGATGAACGATTACACTCTTGATATGCAGCCCACTGTCTTGAATCTAACTACTTTTCTGTAAACACTGTGAGAACCCAATTGCTGAGAAATTTATGTAGTTTGGTGGACAATGAATACAATCATCACTGCCATACAAAATAATTGTTACTTTCACCAGCAGTGGAACGATTGTTACAAATGTCTTCAACACTGAAGTCTTTCTTTCACAGTCAGAACTCCAATCACAATTCCAGTATCTCTTGAAAATCGTTTCAGTGAAATGTATTTGCGGAGCACTCGCTCTTTCATAAGCACGTTTCAAACAGAAGCAAAGGTACTACTGGAGAGGGAATATCTGTAACTAAAAATTCTGTAAATTCTTCATGTTGTTCAAACTTCAGCCTATAAAGAATTTGCTTTCAGATTTGTATCAATAATAATAATAATAATAATAATAATAATAATAATAATAATAATGTCGCATGCTGGAAAACCGCTATGAAAAGGGGGGGGGGGTGCAAGAAGTACTAGCACATTTTGACCATGGAATAGTACAGTGCTCACCGACCTGGACATCTAACAGGATTTATTACAACCCAACTCATGACAAACACCAGTGGCTGCTATTACAGTTTATAGTGCTCCTGAAGATGGACGCAAAGGGCGTCCGAAACATGTAGAGCATAGACTTTTCAAAATACCAACTTAGTGCACAATTCTTTTAATATTCAACAATATACATGTTACATTACACTCCTCAACATGTTTCGAGCAGCACGCTGCTCATC
>Ga0209628_10003746_pt1 | contig 10768 bp, 5 predicted proteins | sample TergutCu122P4_FD_187285 | JGI IMG/M metagenome (GOLD analysis project Ga0209628, IMG submission 187285) | Cubitermes ugandensis P4 segment gut microbial communities from Kakamega Forest, Kenya - Cu122 P4 (SPAdes) (version 2) | ecosystem: Host-associated > Arthropoda: Insects > Digestive system >...
AACTGTAACAGTGACAGTCGCGGACAACGGCACGGGTGGCTTGACAGTCACACAGACCGGCACGGCACCGACCTTTGTCAACAGTTACGCGGCAAGTGGCAGTGTGAACCTTACCGGCACCAAAATCGCAAACATTGACCTGACTGATTCCAATTATACATTCGACTTTACGATAATGGAAGGATCTACCAAAGTAGCAACAGGTACAAGTACAGCAGGAGTAATCACATTTACGAAAATCGAATACAACGAAGGAGGAACACATACTTATGTGATTTCTGAAAATGTTCCCGGTTCACCATGGCGTTCTGAAACAGATTCTATCCCAATTTATGTAACAGTTACAGACGAAAAAGGTATCGGTGAATTGACAGTTAAAGTTTATAGTGGCGCGGATTATGAACATGAAATAAACGATATAACTAAGTTCATCACTTTCAACAACACGATCCTGAGCGATCTCACTATCACCAAAAACCTGACCGGTGGTAGCGCGTCATCGACAGACACGTTCACATTCGAAGTGGAGTTGACATTCGCCACAGAAAAACTGGCGATAACTTTTATAGGTAAAAATGACGACGCTTACTATAAAGTCAGCGGAAATGATAACAATATAGTAACTTTCACGATGACGATTATAGGAGCAGATTCAGAAATCATCCACGATATACCGGTAGGAACGACATATAAAGTGACAGAGATAGACATACCCGACGGCTACGAACTCACTTACATAAACGGCATACAATTCTCCACAAACAATAATTGCGCGACAGACGAAATTACCATCGGAGAAAATAAAGCTACATTCACCAATCATTGCGGTGACGGTATAGAGGTACGTAAATATACTGATAAGGAATATGACGGCAAAAACAGTATATATGAAGCCGGCGAGACTATATACTATACAATCACAGTAACCAATAACGGTACGACGACATTGAAAAATGTAATTGTGACTGATAATTATGATAAATTAAATTTCACATACACAATAGAAACATTACTGCCGGGTGAAACTGTGATATTAACGGGCGGTGATGAAGACGATGTAGAAAAGTACATTTTCAAAGGTTTGTCATATGAAGTAAAAAAATACGGAGACGAAGGGTTGATCACTAACAGAGCGACAATAACCTATAATGGCGTTGAAACTAAGACAAACTTCGCAGACGCATTTATTCCGGGAATCAAGATAGAAAAAATAGCCGATAAGCAAAACGTTTTCGTAGGTTCAACAATTAACTATACAATCAAAGTAACCAATATCGGCGGCGTAGATTTACACGATATTACAGTTTACGATGATATGTTAGGATTCAGATTCCCTGATGAAAAAGTTTTAGGTGAAGGTGAAGAAGTAGAAGTATTTGACCTTGGCATTGGCGAAAGCAAAATTTTTGAAAATCTGATCTTCGAAGTAACAGAAGAAAATTTGGCTAAATTGTCCGGCGCTGAAAACAGACCTTGGTTGGTGAAAGACGAGGATGGTACATATCTTGAAAACTGGGCAGTCGCTTTCGGTTACTATTATGATAATGGAACTAAAGAATCCATAGATGACAGTGACTTTGTTCGTGTCAGAGTAATCGAACTCAGCGAAGGCGATTTGGGCTTACAGAAAGTAGTTTCGTATGAAGGACTCAATGCTCTTGATTATACTTATGAATTTAAGTTAACGTTTGAGTATGACGAAGCCAAATTTATTGGCAACATACTTGATAGCAATATACCCAGCAACGATTCTGGGAAAGAATCCGACGGCGACAAAGCACTGCATTATTTAGAACAACTGTATAAAGACTGGCAGGAAGCACTTAAAGTTTATGAAGAATTATTGGCTGAAGCTGAAGAAGGAATAGAAGGCATTATAAACGATGGATTACTTGAAGAAGCGCAGAAAGCATTTGATGATTTTATAACGACCGCGAAAGAAACCGCAGGGGATATTATAAAAATAGCCGCTAAGGAAGAAGCGTACAGTAACTTATATGCCTACGAATTCAGTCTGAAAAGAACTGAATATATGAAATCCGATGATTATAAGGAATATATTCAAGGTCTCAAAGACGGAATGCAATCCCATGCCGAAGAATTGGCAACTGACCTCGGCTTGGTAGGTGGCGCAATAAATGAATTCATAGACCGGTATCTTAACGAATATATTGCATCTCCCGAACAACAGGCAATAATTTCGGCTTATATTGAAACCATAGTAGCAGGAGGTATCGATACAGGCGCTATCGAAATTAAAGCTGAACAAGCTGGACAAGACGCATATGACTTTTTCATGGCGCAGCAACCCGACGACGCGATGCTTGCGCGTGCACAGGAAGCTTACGACTTAGTAATAGACGGTGCGAAGAAAGATGTAGATGAAGCCAGCGATATTCAGGACCAACTTGACAACGCATTACTGGAAGAAAGAAAAGCTTTCTCACGATATGATAATGTGAAGAACCTGTATGATGATGGAAGATTCGAGGCAATCATAGAAATTATGATGGAAGATATCACATATACATATGAAAAAACTGACATTGATAACTGGATAACCGGTATCACGTGGTTTGCAGACTTTAATGGCAACAGTGGTTCTGTAGAGGTTAAGCCAGTGAAAGAAAAAATCGATGAAAGCGATGAAGAAAGCGAAGAAGGCAAAGTATTGTATTATCTGATAACGCTAAAAGCCAACGACATAGTAATATTCAAAGGAATCCCCGCCGGAGCTACATATACTCTTATAGAAACTGATTCTAAATCCGCTAATAGCATTATTTGGCATACAAGTGCGAATAGTTCTGATAATAAAGAAGGACAAGAGATTAGCGGTATCTTAAAAGATAAAGTTGCGATAGTATGTAATAATATTTACAATTATACTCCTCCGATAATTCAAGAATATGCAACAATCACAATCGTAAAAATATGGAAAGACGCAGACGGCAACGATATAAACCCGGGACTCGATGTGTCATTCAGCGGCGGAGGCAGAGCGTTTGGGCTTGGAAGCACTCAGGTAAGCGCAGGTTGGTCAGGTACAATAACCGAAACACCAATTAGCGGATACTATCTCGAAAGCGTAACGGGAGCGACAATAGTATCGGCAGAAAGTGGCAAAACATACGAGGTTGTATTCATCAATAGAGCAAATCCATCTATTCCTGAACCCACGACGACGACAACGATAATAATTATACCGACAAGAGAGACTACTACCGAAGAAACAGTAGAAATAACTGATACATCAGTTCCTCTCACGGAAATCATCTTCACGGATGAATCAACCACAGAAGCACCTACTGTTACTCCGACAGAAACCACACCTGAAGAAACAACAGAAGCTCCTACTGCACCTCCTCCGTCAGAAGAGACAGTAGAGGAATTAGTTGAAGAAACAGATCCGCCGGTACCGCTCGTAGTGATCGATATTGACGAACCCGAAGAAGAAAGACCCAATCCTCAAACGGGAAACAGCATGTTAGCAATACTGATAATGATGACGCTTATGGGAACAGGAGTAGTAGTATTCCAGTATTCAAGGAAAAGAACGGCAAAATAAAAAACAAATAACATTTATCAATTTATAAGTCGCGATATTTGTATTCGTCGACTTGAGCATGAAAGAACCCCCCGCCAAATATAAACAGGCGAGGGGGTTCTTTGCAAGCGAAAAACATTTATTTTGATGGATTATATAATTATAGAGCAACCGTAATGGTCAAATAGCGGGATACCTACCGGGAAAGAAAAAAGTATGGTACAATAGAAACCAAAAAAGGTTGAAAAAGTAATGATTAGTTTTTCAAGCGGTAAGGAGAAAATTGTATGGATACAAGAAAAATAGCAATGGGAATGGTGATGACGATGTTTGATAACTATCCTGATGTCGTTACAGTCAAGGAGCTATGTCATATGTTACAAATCGGTAAAAACACAACAGGATTGAGAAACGCAAATATTATGTTACCAACGAAGAAGATTTGATAAAACACATGAACGACCGAAAGAAATGGAAAAACCTAAAAAGTGTAGGTATGGTAGAGAATATGCGTGAAATCGACGGTAAAAAGAGTGTTCAGCGAAAATATTACATTCTTGACATTGACATTACGGCTAAGAAATTCGCCGAAAGCACGAGAAACCACTGGCAGATAGAGAACGGATTACATTGGATTGTGGACGTTCATTTTAAAGAAGATTTTTCCACTTCAAAAAAAGACAATTCTATTTTCAATTTGTCACTCCTCAGAAAAATCTGCTACAATCTCATCAAACTTGATGATTCTTTCGGTAAAATCAGTTTCAAAAGAAACTCCATCGCTACAATTTCGATTTTCGCCATCATCAGAAACTCCTTTAACCTCGTGCCGCAAAAATTCCCCCGCTTCAAAAATCCGCAGATTTTAAGCGGCGGGATGAATTGCGGCTTAAAAACTCAATCTGCAAAAAACTATTGACTTTTTTTGTTTTAGATGATATAATATAATCAGAATAAAAACGAAAAGAGTTGATAAAATGTTGGAATTGGATACAAATGCACACTCGGTGTTTCTGTTACTCTATCATCTTGTGTTGGTCGTAAAATACCGCCGAAAAGTCATAGACGATATAATATCTCAAAGGGCAAAAGAGATATTTGAATATATTGCTCCAACGTATAAAATCACATTGCAGGAATGGAATCATAATACTGACCACATTCATATACTTTTCAAATCGCACCCGAAATCTGAAATAAGCAAATTCATTAACGCCTACAAATCGGCAAGCAGTCGGTTAATTAAGAAAGAATTTCCTGTGCTTAAAGAAAAATTATGGAAAGAATATTTTTGGACTTCGAGTTTTTGTCTGATTACGGCAGGCGGCGCACCACTTGATATATTGAAACAGTATATCGAAAGTCAGGGTGATTTTGATGAATAAAGCGAATAAGTTGAGGCTCTACCCGAACGCAGAACAGGCTATGATGTTCGCAAAGACATTCGGTTGTGCGAGGTTCATCTACAATCGTATGCTTGGAGATAAAATCAATCATTACAACGAAACCAAAGAAAAACTAAATAACACGCCCGCACAGTATAAGTCAGAATATGAATGGCTGAAAGAAGTCGATAGTCTCGCTCTGGCGAACGCCCAATTAAATCTGCAAACGGCGTACAATAATTTTTTTCGTGATAAATCCGTTGGATTTCCGAAATTCAAAAGCAAACGCAGTCATCATTACAGTTACACTACAAACAATCAGAATGGAAGCATAAGAATTGAAAAAGGTCTTTTGAAATTGCCGAAAATTGGATTTGTAAAATTGAAACAGCACAGAGCCATACCCGAAAACTATGTTTTGAAGTCGGTAACCGTAAGCAAAACACCGTCGGGAAAATACTACGCTTCGATATTGTTTGAATACGAGCAAATCATAGAGCCGGTCGAAATCAACAGCACGGTCGGACTTGACTTTTCTATGGCTGAACTGTACGTTGACAGCAACGGCAATGAACCGCAATATGACAGATATTACCACCGCAGTCTCGACAAACTGAGAAGAATGTCGCGGGCATTATCGAAGATGAGAAAGTTCAGCAGCAACTGGTACAGGCAAAAACACAAAATCGCAATCCTGCACGAAAAGATAGCCAATCAACGCAAGGATTTTCTACACAAGCAATCAAGACAGATAGCCAATGCCTATGATTTGGTTGGAGCGGAAGACCTCAACATGAAAGCTATGTCTCAGGCTCTCAACTTCGGCAAATCGGTTGCAGATAACTCTTGGGGTACATTCCGAACACTTCTCAAATACAAACTCGACGATATGGGTAAATATTTTGTCGTCATAGACAAGTGGTTCCCGTCAAGCAAACTGTGTAGCACGCCAGGCTGTACATACAAAAACGACGCTTTGGATTTGTCTGTCAGAGAATGGGTTTGCCCAAATTGTGGCGTTGTACATAACCGTGACCACAATGCCGCTGTAAATATCAGAAATGAAGCCGTGCGGCTTGTATCCGTCATGGCGTAATCATAATCATAAACAGAACCGTAGGACTTACGGGGTTAGCTCGCTGATACTGATGTCGTTAGGCATCTTGAACGAGAAGCCCCCGCCTCTAAGCGTCAGCGTAGGCGGTGGGAGCAGGTCACTATGCTAAAATGAAAAACAACAGGAGAGATTATTATGCGAAAATTTAATGTAACCGGCGTATGTGTGCCAAATAAAAATTATATGGTTGACATAGGTGAAAAACTAAAAAAAATAAAAGATTTAATTGATAGAGAATGTTATTTTACTATAAACCGCGCAAGGCAATACGGAAAAACGACTACTCTAAATATGATCCCAAAAACACTTTCCAACGATTATATTTGCGTGAAAATCAGTTTCGAAGGACTCGGCGATGAAAGTTTTGCGTCGCAGGAATTATTTTGTCCGACATTTATAGACCAAATAGTGAGAGCATTGCATTTTACATCGATTTCAAAAGAATATATTGAAAAATGGAACGATGGCAACATAACAAATTTTAAATTATTGAGCCGTCATATTACTGAAATGTGCAAAGACAAAAAATTCGTTCTTATGATAGACGAAGTAGACAGAACGAGCAATAACGGTATATTCTTGCAATTCATAAGTATGCTCAGAACAAAATTTTTAGATCGTCAGGTCAACATGGATTACACGTTTCACAGCGTTATACTCGCCGGAGTTTACGACATCAAAAATATTAAATTGAAAATGATAAACGAAGGGTCTTATACTCCGGCGCCGACCGAAGGCAAAATATATAATTCACCGTGGAATATCGCCGTAGATTTTGACGTAGACATGTCGTTTAATCCTTATGAAATATCCACAATGTTAAAAGAATACGAAATAGATAACAATACGGGTATGGATATTGCCGAAATATCAAAAGAAATTTATAATTATACAGCCGGCTACCCGTTCTTGGTTTCGAGAATATGTCAGTGTATTGATGAAAAACTTGACAGAGATTGGACTCTGCCGGGAGTCCAAAAAGCAGTAAATATTATTATATATGAAAAAAACACATTATTTGATGACATATATAAAAATCTGACGAACAACGAAGAACTTTACCAATTATTATATAATATGTTGATTTTAGGTGAAAGCTATACTTTCAAAATTGGTAATCCGGTAATAGATTTGGCGCATATGTTCGGTATAATAAAAAATAAAAACGGTATTGCGGAAGTATCAAACAGAATTTTTGAAATAATCATATATGATTATTTTATATCGATTGACCAAACAAATATAAAAACAAGAAAAATAAAAGGCGTTATATCCGAAGTCGTTAAAAACGGAAAATTTGACATGGAACTCTGTTTGCGTAAGTTTGCCGACCATTACATTGAAATGTTTACCGAAAAAGATATAAAATTTTTGGAACGTCACGGACGGTTATTATTTTTATCTTATTTGCGTCCTTTTATCAACGGCGAAGGACATTATCACATAGAAAGCGAAACACGAAACCAGCGCAGAATGGATATAGTAGTAGATTACGGGAATGCTCAATTTATAATTGAATTGAAAGTATGGCGCGGCGAAAAGTATAATCAGGAAGCATACGAACAACTTCTTAATTATATGGCTATCAAAAAAGCTGATACAGGATATTTATTGACTTTCGATTTTCGCAAGGATATAAATAAGCACCCAAAAGCCGAATGGGTAGAATTTGATGGAAAACGTATATTTGACGTTATTATTTAATCAGATTTTACGGATTTGTTTTTTTCATGTATATAGACAATTTATGATTTATCAAGAAAATATACAAGGTCGAAAACGGAGGAGCAGGTTAAAGACAGGTGGTCGCATTGCGCCACCCGTCGGCTAACATCAGCCCACAACGCGGACTGTTGGGGTTTGCGTAGGTACACCTTCTTAGCCCGTCTGTCACGTCATAGGTGGTTCGATCGGTGATAATATTAGAAAATATATCGCAAATACGCCATTTTTAACGGATTTTATTTGCTCTTCGAAATTTTTGCTGAACGGCTTTGATCTTACCGTTTCAGCGTTAATAATAACAGAATTATGAAATAAACTTGAACCTGTGTCGAATATCGGCGCAGGTTTTATAAATTCAATAGATTTCAATATTCCCAAAATTAAAACGGAAAAATTATAGGATTAAGCGGAAATAAAAAAATTGAAAAAAAGTTTATTTGTGATTGATTTGTGATTAAAATATGATATAATCACAAAAAAAGTATATAATATTAAATATAGTTTAAAACAAAGGAGTATTAATTTATGAAAAAAATATTACCGTTCATTCTTGCAATGGTATTAATTTTTACGCCGATTATAATGCCGAATATGGCGATAACGGTAAAAGCAGAAGTGGAAGAAACGCCAAATTGGGAAAGAGATTATGAAGTCGAAGACTACGGAGATTTGATGGAAGCTTTATCAAATGCAATATCTGATATAATAAAAATCGTTCTGATGGATAATATATATTTCGAAGGAAATGTATTTGATGAAATAAACAATATACAAATACGTTCAAACCAAACTGTAATGATTACAAGCGGTGAAAATAATTTTATAATAGACGCTAATTTAAATAATGGTCCGGCTATAGAGAACTACGGTGAATTGTGGCTTGAAAACGTAAAAATAACAGGAGCAGACAATCCGGGATTCGGCGGCGGAATATACAATATCGGTACTCTGATAATAGGTAACGGCGTTGAAATCACAGGAAACAATGCAGGATTTGGCGGCGGCATATATAACGGATCTATGTCATATCAATTGAACAGGGACGAAGAAGATGATGAGATTATATCTGTAAGCGGAATAATTACAATAAAATCCGGAGCTAAAATTATAAATAATAACGCGAATCAAGGCGGCGGCATATATAACGACGGTGGCGTAGTAAATATAAACGGCGGTGAAATTTCGTATAATACAGCCGAACAAGGCGGAGGTATATATAATGTTAATAAATCGTCAAGTCATAATATGCTCGCTCAGGCAAATCAAAATCCGCAAGGTGTTGAAGATATTCAACCTGCCCGTGCGGGTGATGACGCTGCAGGTTTAGCTATATCGGAAAAATATAATGGCGAATTAAATATAACCGGCGGAAGTATCAGTTATAATACTGCCAACATCGAAGGCGGCGGCATATACAACGGTGGAATGTTAAACATGAACGGAGGTACGATCGCTTATAATAACGCTGAGAACGGCGGCGGAGTATATAATTCATATTATATCCAACAGGCTGTATTACAGTTGCTCAGGAGTCCAATGGTTATACAGCAAAACAAAAATGCTGTTTGCACTGGTGAATTTATTATGTCCGGCGGAAGTATTAACAATAATACGGTAAACGGTGACGGCGGAGGTATATATAACAGTGGATTGTTGGAAATGAACTCTAATGCGACAATTTCAAGTAATATCGCATACAACAACGGAGGCGGCGTTTTTACCGGCGGTACATTTAATATGGAAAACGGCACGATTTCCGAAAATAACGCAGGCTGGGGCGGAGGTGTTTATAACAGCACAGCGATGCTCGCTCAAGCAAATCAAGCTCCGCAGGGTATTCTTCAGCTTTCTCGCAGCATGGCAGATGATGACGCGGCAGGATTGGAAATAAGCGATGATAGAAGCGGTGGCGAATTCAACATGAATAACGGCAAAATTATAAATAATACTGCGGATTATAACGGCGGCGGAGTTTTCAACTGCGGACAGTTTATTATGCAAAACGGGGAAATTTCCGGCAACAAAGCCATCGAAAATGACGATAGACTGGATGAAAACTTCGGAGAAGGACTTAGCAGCGGTTTTAGAATCAATAGAGCAATAGATATTAACAACAATGGCGGCGGCGTTTATAACATTGGCGAATTTACTATAAAAAACAACGCGAAAATTTCAAATAATGAAGCTACCCAAGGCGGCGGCGTTTATAATGCTATTCAATTAGCACAAATGGCACAAGAAAATTTATCTGCGGAAAGCAATATGAGAATTAATAACGCATCTGATGACGCCGAAAATCTTAATGATAAATATGGCGGTTGTGTTACGATGGACGGCGGAGAAATTTCAGGCAATAAAGCTGAAAACGGCGGCGGTATACTCAACGGCGGTTTATTTATCATGAATGCCGGTACGATTAAAAATAATATTGCCGAAAATAACGGCGGCGGCTTATATAACGGTATACTCGTATTCAAAGAAATATTAACGCTTTCGAGAAGCAGAAGCGAAGATGATAGCGAGAATGGTAGTGGTGAATTTGAAGGCGAATTTATCATGAACGGCGGAAGTATTAACAACAATACAGCAGGTAACGACGGCGGCGGTATTTGGACATATGATTTGTCAAAAGTCAGCACAGACAATGCTGTTTTCTCGAACAATAAAGCGTCTGCGGTATATAAGCTTAATTTGCCGTTAGATGATGAAATTTTACACAATAATCAAATAAAAAATACAAAATATACAATCCCGTTCGAACACGCATATAGTAATGCTGACATCAATTATACTCCCGTAGAAGATATGTATACTGTAATATACGATGCAAACGGAGCAAATAGTGGGACTGTTCCCGTAGATTCGATACTGTATGGTGTTGGAGTAAATGTAAAAGTTTTCGGGAATACGGGAACTCTGGCGAAAACAGGATATACATTTGCCGGTTGGAAATATAATACGAATACCTACACATCGGGCGGACAGTTTACAATG
>Ga0209628_10003747_pt1 | contig 10768 bp, 7 predicted proteins | sample TergutCu122P4_FD_187285 | JGI IMG/M metagenome (GOLD analysis project Ga0209628, IMG submission 187285) | Cubitermes ugandensis P4 segment gut microbial communities from Kakamega Forest, Kenya - Cu122 P4 (SPAdes) (version 2) | ecosystem: Host-associated > Arthropoda: Insects > Digestive system >...
CAGCTTCTAACAGAAATGAGTACAAGGTGTATTTCCTGGGGGTAAAGGCGGCCGGTGCGTAAGGCTGACAACCTTACCACCATCCTGTGCCGTTGTCATGAAGTCTGGGAAACTTACTTCCTGGAACCGTCTGGGCCACTCCAGGCCTGAAACGGGCTGCTTTACCTTTTTACCCTTACGTCATTTACAGGTGTCATATCTACTGTATACAAATTGTATTATGTTACAAAAGTGACAAGTACACTTCTCGAATGTTTTCATTTTCCGTCTTTTTGTAATTGCCTTAAAGCTACTAACAGCAGATAACTGAGTGTCACACTTAGGTCATGGTGTAGTGGACTGGACCTTATCAAGTTTAGGGACAAAATGTAACAATGTAACACAACAGACTGTTACATTTAGTCCCTATATTGCTTTACTAACACTTCGGGATGGAAAACATAAAATTCAATCTTATCAAGTTTGCTGTGACAGTGTAAAGTCTGACGCGGAGTGACACTCTAACCCCTGACCCGGAGGGAAGGTAAAACGTTTACGGTTCTCTTGGAGGTTGTTATGGATGTCCTGCTCATTAAATAGATCTCACTTCCTGTAGCGATTTTTTCTCTTGATACAGGAAACAATTGGTTTATCAGGAGAAGCTGCAGACAACCTGCTTCTCGCGCAACTTCCCTTTAAATCCTGGCATTGTGCGTGTTAATTTTGGTCCCTGTGCTTTCGCCCAACACAAGAAAATTTGATTTTTCGTTCTACAACTTTATCATGCGTAGAATTTTTCGAGAAGAGTTGTTGAGGTTAAATTCTCAGCCATCTTTTCAAAATTTGGGAAATATTATACTTGATATAAATTATCGAAGTTATCTCTCCAAGAGAAATGATGAAGTATTAATTAAGAGTCAAGGAGCAGAGGAATATCCTACTTGAAATAAGTAAAGGGTAGGCTAAATTGATTGGTCACATTTTGCGTAGAAACTGCCTTTTACAACGTGTTATTGAAGGAAAGATAAAAGGGGGGAGAGAAGTGACAGGAAGAGGAGGAAGAAGACGTAGGAAGCTCTGGATGATCTTAAGGAAAGGAAAGGAGAGGATACTGTCATTTGAAAGAGGAAGCTCTAGATCGTACTATGTGGAGAGCTCGCTTTGGAAGAGGCTTTGGACCTATCGTAAGACAGACTAATAAATGAATGAATCTTTCCAAGAAAACATATTTCATGTTGTACTATTTTTCGTACGAAACATACCTTTGACGAACGGACTGAGAAGACAAATGGCACTTGGCTATTTTGTGGTATGTTGTTTAAAGTATTTAGGCTTGTTCAAAGCGATTGCTTTACGAAAATAATTATTTCGCTTTTGTCACATGTACCAGAGTAACAGGGTTTAATGTTTTGCAAAACTTAAAATATCCTGTCTCGACCAAATAAGTGCACCATGGCACAAATTATCACTCATTGCAGTCAATGACTTAATCATCTTCATGGAAAGAAAAGTAGTTGGGAGAAATAATGTTACCTATTTAATGACACATCAGTAGATGAAGGAAGCCACAAATAATAGCGTAGAATCTTTCTACTCATTGTCAGACGTAACTGACTATTAATTCTTCTAAACAAATAAATTGTGATGATAAATTTTCATGACAGCCTAAACTATATTTCATCAAATATCTCTTTCGTTATTAAAAATACGAAGCTTCTTCTTGTGAACTTTCAGTAATTAGAATATTTCCTCAACGGGTCACGAGCCCAGAGCAGGGTTGATTCCAGTGGCAGTATTGCTACTTTTAGTCTCTGGACAGATACTTTCTGTTGGCAATTCCTCTATTTTTGATGGAATAATTATACTGCTGTGGCACCTTCCTTATTGCCTCGTTTGTGGGGAAAGGTATACCACGAGAAGGTGATGGTAACTGGTTGGTAAGAGAGGCTATAGTATTATATATCACTACCACTTGCATCCAAGTTTACCCAGGATAATGAAATCTTTACTCCACAAGAAAGAAGGAACGAGGGAAAACCACTGAAAAGACTTCTGGCTGCGTGAGAACCGAACGTGTCAACAAGTGAGTCATCTCCGTGATAGCTACAAGATGGTGATGCTGATGATGAGGAGGAGGATGATGATCATTAATAATAAAAATAAACACTTCAAAACGTCATTAGAACCTAAAATTGAACTTCGAATCATTCTGTCTTTCATGTGCGCAAAATTTAAAAAACTTACAATTTTATTTGAGGCCTGGGGTGGCGTAGTGGTTAAGGCACTGCGTTACTAGTCGGACGGTCCCGGGATCGATTCCAGGTGGTGTCACTGGACTTTTCATTGACATATTTCTTCTGACCGTACCATGGCCCTGGGGTCGACTCAGCCCCTAGTGAATATGAATACCAGGAACATTTCCTGGGGTAAAGGCGGCCGATGTGTGGGCCTGACGATCTCACCACCTTCATGTGCCGAATGTCATGAAAATCTGGGAGACTAAAACTCCTGGAACCCTCTGGGCCACACCGGGCCTGTTACGGGACTGCTTTACCTTTACTATCTTATTTTACAGACACAGGAATTAATTGTAACTTTTGCCTTACAATGATTAGTGAAACTGAAAGAGACAAATTTATGTGCCTGGCCGATCAGAACTGATGGGGTTAACTGAGACAGAAAAATAGAAATATTTCTGTTGTATGCGACAAAATTGAATACAATTTGTGAAGCTATTTTTGGGTTAATACATGGCACATATATACATAAATTGACGTCAGGTCAAACTCATTAATTAGCAATATCTGGAATCATTGTGACTGGCACATTCTCGAATACAAAAATTACAGCGCAGAATCTTAGTTTTGGTTTGTGGTTAGTGAGGTTTTATTACGGTTTTATTTAGAAGCTTGTTTACTGTAATTATCCACCCCTATAAATTGCCAGATTAGAGTTCTGTACTTACTACACACGCACTTCACTGCTCCCTTATCTTCCACACCCATTCCTTTGCATGTAGGGCTATGCTCATGGCGACTGGCATTATTTGTGTGATCTTACAGTTCCAGTGTCATCACTTCTGCACTTCGGGCTTACATAGAAACTTTGGCAATGTTATATATATAGAAATAATCTTCTATTTAGCTTTTTGAGATTTAAAGTAGTATGTGGAAATAAAATGCCAACTAGATGCAACAGAGGTTTTTATTGCAGATCTTATTTCTTGCTCAATATGTTTTGGGCACCACTATTCCCATCATCAGGAGCTCAAGAGTATTATACAGTGGTTGTGCTGTCAAGGCAGCAACCACTGTATAATACTTTTGAACACCTGATGATGGGCATAGTGGTGCCCGAAACATGTTGAGCAAGCAATAAGATCTGCAATAAAAACCTCTGTTGCTTCTAGTTGGCATTTTATTTCCACATATTAACGACTATGCACGCTCAAAATCACATCAAATTTAAAGTAGTGTTGGCAACACTGGGTGAAAAATATTCAACTTATTTAGACCGCATGTTCTTTATATTCACGAATAAAAATTAAAAATGCACACATAACAAACGTTTAGGTTTGTGTACTTTATTACTTGGAACCGAAAGCGTTTAAGTTACCTTAACATGACTAATTTTATGTTAAGTAGTTTACTGTCAATACGACACGGCTCTTTCTCCGGTATATACGTGCACTGAATACAGAAGTCTCAAACAAACAAGTGCTATCCTTCACTTTGAGTTTTGGGTGAGGTGCTGACAAATTCTCACCCTAGAAACAAGCATGTTACGCAATGTTGCACAGAATATCAGAGATAAGAAGTTCCTGAGAGTGACCAAGTATAGAGTGTGAACATGCCATTTGCATAATGCTAAAGCAAGCAGCCTCTGTAAGTGCGGATCACTGAAGGCAATTCTAAGATAATTAGCGAAATACTGGTTGAAATTAATGGGACTACAGGAGTTCACGTGCAGTATGATGAAATTGACACTGAAGAGTATTATAATTTTTTTCCTAGAAATGAAGAGAATGTTTGTTATTTGGGTGCAAGATATGTTATGTACGATAGAAACCTGTCGTCAGAGAAGACAGCAGATTGCTGTAGTCACATAATATTTATGTCTCCGCATGACATAACTGAAGATATATTGATGAAAGAAGCACCAGTTATGTTAGAAATGAGAACAGATATTTTACGCTCTACCTAAGTACCACATGAGTATTTTGTTAGTAGACTTCAATAAAAGATTCGGGAAAAATACTGGTAATTTCTAAACGACAATAGGGCACGGGTGTTTATAACATTAATTATAATGGTGTAATCTTAGTAATTTGCAAAATTAAGCAATTATGCAATGTTCGGTTAACGTCTTGACTAGGTGAAGAGTTATTAGTTCCTCAGTATGGGCTATCTTCCATAGAGTTATTTCTGATTTTAAAGATATTCATGGCTATAATTAAATTAATGATAATATAAAAAGGCTTTCTCCCTTACTAAAATATTAGACTCTCTTTAAGTTAATAAATATGTGAGGAAGTATTCCAATGTTTCATTGTCTTTACCTAGTAAAAATTTAGAATTTCTAATCAATATTGTGTATTGTATAGAAGGCATCTCCAATGAACCCAACATTTTCTTATACATAGAGTGTACCTTAAGAAAAGTTTATTAGTATGTTGGATAATATTTTAAATGTGCATTTTTAAGGCGGATAACAAATATATGCTTTCAACGGAAACATGGTAGGCCCTATAACACTATTCGTATAGGGATGAATCATGATAATGTACGTTTTCAAGTCCCATTTAATGCTAACGTGGCTGAGTGCACAACTGTACACATGATTAATAATTTATATTACAGTCGACAGTCACGCTTATTAAACACAAGACAGAGGGCTCCAATTAATGCCTAATTTTCTTATTGTTTCTTTTATATACATTAAGTATCAAAAGATACGATTTTATTCAAACTAAATGTGTTGAAATAATAATACTAATTTTAGAAATGTTGTACTTAATAGCGAAGTACTTACATTTCCATAATACAGTTTTACTGCGTGTTAATAAAGGGTTTCAATTAATGATGCACATCAAAGACCCAGGTAGAGGCTTTGTTGTATATAATGTGTCTTACCAATCAGATCTCCCTGAAACGTTTTGTGAAAATACGCATTATCGAAATTTAAAAAATATCTCTATTCCATACCGATTTGGAAGTTCCTAACATATCGCGAAAACTACGTCCTGTACAAGTGAAGTTAATTAAAATTTGATCATAAACGCCTAAAAGTATGCTTGTTTTGATGTGTGAAGCGTTTAGACACAGTAAGAGCTTAGCATCTTAAAGATATTCCACGAATTTTCTTTTCACGTTCCATTTAATTTTCTTTCTTATTTCTTTCTCTTAAAGAATATCTAAGATTCCTTCCTACCTTGTTAAATAAGAAATCAATTTTTCTCTCACAGTCGTTTTTCATTTATCAAAGATTTTAAAATTTGTATTCAAAAACCGTTCCCTCGCAAATGTATGCCGTCTATTACCAAATTAATATACATATATATATCCGTTTTGCCACATCGGGTGTATTTATATTTCCAACAATAAGCGCGGATAATTTTCATTCGGGGTTAAGAAAATTGTTCTGCCGTGTAAGAGGAAGGGTACATTGTTTAATGGAAAAGGAACCGACATGAACAATTGGGAACTGTATTTTTTGTACAACACAGAATAGTACCAGCATTTAAAAGAGTAGATTTTGTTTGTGATAGGATGTCATAAGAAGTTGTAAGACGTTATTGGTTTACTATCATGGTATTGAATGTTCATGAACCAAAAGAGGGGAAAATTTGAGCTTCAAAAGATAGATTTTTATGACAAATAAGAGCAGGTTTTCTACCATTTTTCAACTACCATATGAAAATTCTGTTAGGAGATATTAATGCAAATTTGGAGAGAGAGGAGTTTTTAGACCTACAACTGGGAATCAGAGTCTGCATTAGGATAGTAATGATAATGGTTTTAGAATAATAAATTTTGCTACATAAAATCAGTTGTTAAGAACAGGATGTTCCAGCACCGAAACATTAATCAATACACCTGGACCTCTACTGAAGGCAAGGCTTACAACTACATTAATCACATATTATAGACAGGAGATGGCATTCGAGTATGTTCGATGTAAGATTTTTCAAGGAAGCAGACTTTGATATTGATCACTGTTCGGTGGTTGCAAGATGTAGGGAAATACAGGTATTAATTAAACACAAAGCACAGAAGTCTGATGTGGAGAGATTTAATCTCAGGAAGGTAAGTGAGACTGGGTTTAGCAAACAGTATCAGATTAAGATCTCAAACAGGTTTGCAGCTTCGCAGGACTTAAATGATAGCGACGAAATATACAGAATTTTTGGAAAACATTGAAAAGAATATCAAAAGCGCAACTAAATAGAGTTTAAGTCTGTGTGAATTGAGACAGCAAAAACATTGTTTGATGAACAGTGTTTATGATTTTAAAACCAAAGAAGCAGGCTAATATGCTGTGATTACAGGACCCAAACCAAAGCAATGAAGAAACTCTGAACAAGTAGAAAAGTAGACATTTCAGAATCAAAATGAAGGAACATCTGAAAGCTAAAATTGATTAACTTAAAACTCACAGTAAGATAAAAAATATCAGAGACTGGTATAGTGCAATAAGTGACTTTAATAAGGGTTACCACTGTGAAACTTATATAGTGAAAGGTAAGAAAAGTGATTTGGTTACACACCCTCACAGTATTTTGGCTAGGTGGAGAAAGCATTTCTGTCAGCTATTGAATGAAAATTGGTTTAAAGTTGCTAGGCAGAAAGAAATACATACAGCAGAACCTCTAGTGCATAAGCCGAGTGCCTTTGAATTTGAGACGCCTATTAAAAAGCTAAAAAGTCTCATGTCACTAAGTATTGATCAAATTCCAGCAGAACCGATTAAAGCAAGGGTAGAAAAATTTGCTCTGAGATCCATAAATTTATTAATTATACAGGTATATGGAATAAGGAGGAATGGCCTGAGGAATGGAAGGAGTCGATTATTGTACTTATCTATAAAAAGGGCGATGAAACAGATTTTAGTAGTTATATGGTCATATCACGTTTGCTAAACACGTACACAATTTTATCCAACCACCTGCTCTCAAGGTTAACTTCATATGAAAAGAAAATTATTGGTTGTCATCAATGTGGATTCCGACGCAACAGGTCAGCTACTAATCATATATTCTGCATTCATCAAATACTTGAGAAAAAATGGGAATAAAACGACGCAGGGCAACAGCGGTTTATAGAATTCAAGAGGGCTTATGATTCAGTTAGGAGGAAGGTCTTATATAATATTCTTATTGAGTTTGTTATCCCCATGAAATTGGCAAGGTTAATAAGTATGTGTCTGACTGAAACCTATAAGAAAGTTCGGTTAGGCAAATATTTGTCTGACATATTTTCTATTAAGAATAGTGTAAAACAAAGAGATGTTTATGGTTCTTGCTTTTCGACTTTCATTTAGATTATACCATTAACAGGGTTCAGTTAAATCAGGATGGTCTCAAATTAAATGGTAACCATCAGTTGTGGTTTACGCTTATAATATTACTATTTTGGGCGGAAGCTTGTAAGCAATAAAGGAAAATATAGAAGCTTCAATAGTTGCTAGTAAGGAGACTGAATTAGAATAAATGCTGATGAAACAAAGTATAGGATCATGTCTCGAGACCAGAATGCATGGCGAAATCACAGAATGAAGAATAATAATATTACTTTTGAAAGGGTGGAACAGTTCGTATATTTGGGAACAATATTATAGAATCAAAATTCTATTCAGGGAGAAATTAATATAGAATGAAATCAGGGATTGCTTGCTATAATTCGGTACAGAATCTTGTCTTCCAGTTTGCTATAAAAAATATAAAGATTAATCTATAGAGAATTATAACTTTTCTTATTGTTTTGTATGGGTGTGAGAATTGGTCGCTCACAATGAGGGAGGAACTTAGGCTGAGGGTGTTTGGCAATAGGGTGCTGAGGAGGATATTTGGACCTAAGAGGGAGGAAGTAACATGGGATTGGAGAACACTACATAATGAGGAGCTGAATGATCAGTACACCTCACCCAGTATTATTCGGGTGATCAAATCGAGACAAATAAGATGGGTGGGGGTGTGGCGAGATGGGGGAGAAGAAAGGTGCATACGGAGTTTGGATTTGGAAACCTGACGAAAAGAGACAATTGGAAGACCCAGGCGTAGATGGGAATATAATATGAAGATGGGTCTTTATGAAGTGAATGGGCATGAACTGGATTGATCTGGTTCGGGATAGGGAATGGTGGCGGGCACTTGTGAATTGGGTAATGAAAATTTGGGTTTCATAAAATGCGGGGAATTTCTTGACTAGCTGAGAAACGGTTAGCTTCTCAAGAAGGACTCTGCTCCGTGGAGTGAGTTTGGAGTGACTAATATAAATGGGGTGTTTTTTCTTTGAGACAATACAAAGAAAAATTGTCCATTTCAACGTATGACAGCAAAATTTTAGTACTCGGTGTACAGCCATTACTTTCTCCCAACATCTGTCTCTCAAATTTTTGTCCGTGGCGACCTAAAGACCTAAAATCCCTAGTTTATTCGGTTCCAATTAAAAACAAAGCGACATTTCCCCAACACATTTCTCATTCCCGCCAAACCATTCGCAACCTCTCCGGGACTTTGGAAATAGTGCGACAGTTCATGCTGACACTTGTCGATGCGTGCATTGATTGAGATGGAGGATATTAATAGCATCTGCTATGAACTGTGACCTGATAAGTAATACCAACTGAACAGTTATTAAATTTGGAACGTGTATTTTAAATGTATTATGTCAGCTGTAAGTATTTTGTTACACAGTTAATACATTAATCTCGAATTAATCTTCAAATTAAAGTAAAAAATTCTCATTTACAGACAATTGGTTGTGTTAATCTCCTTATTTTTTTTCACTGAAGAACTCACTCTTGAAGTCAGTCCAAGTACACTAGATAAATCCTGAAGTAAATACACACATATATACGCATGAATATATGCATACATATGTAAATTTAGATAGACGAAGAAGTCTAAAGAATCTTTGTAATGAACATGTTAAGGCCATCCCTGTTTCGAAACTTTCCTACAAATTCTACTTATTAGATTTCGCGGAAATTTATTTATAGTCCTGTGCTAACAAAATAGCTATAATTTTCGGTGGCTGGTTATCACAGGTCCTCCCTGAACATCTAGTACATAGACAGAACGAAGCTAATTCCTAGGCTGGAACAAACCGAAATTTTGCATTTTGCTGATGACTGCCAAGAAAATGGTCCAAGAGTGGGATGTGTTCGAAACGAGTGTAGTCTTGTTCTGATATGTAACTCAAATTAGCAGTTAATTGTGTACATCTTGCAATATAAACTATTAACAAGGCAACATCATACACGACAACGAAACCTTAAGGGTTCTCCGTTCTTTTCACCGGACGGCATTCTAAATATAATAATGCGACTGGCCCTACCAGAACAGGCTTCTTTATTTGACTCTGCCTTAGAGCAAGTTCTGAGATATTTCCCCAAGTTACAAGCATTTAGTGCATGTTCCTCATGCTTGCCTCTCTGTTTAAATTCATTAAAATCCTCTTGTTCTAAAGACTGCAAAATTAAATTTGCAGCTTAGGCATTTCAATATTAACCACAAATGAAAATTCCGATGCGTTTTTTATTTGAAGATACTAATTCTCACAATTATGGCGCCTCCATTTTATGCCATTCCTAACAGAATCTTCTACGAACGCCATGCTCTCTCTCCCCTTACCCTCGAAATTGTTTCTCACACTTCCCATGACTTCCTGTCTCTTTTCTTTCTGTCATTTCTTATGTCTCTCCCTTTTTTTTGTCAGTTGTAAAAGGGTTCAACATATTCCATACAATATAGTAGGCAATCAACAATAATAACAAATTTGGTGAATATAGAGCTTTGTTTTTCTAAATACGTTTTCTGGTATTCAGCACCTCGCTGCTGTTGACATTTCATAGTAACAAAAATAAACAAATTACAGCACTGCTTACACAGAGAGCTTCAATTTTTGTTTTGTTAAATTCAGAACATTTTCCATAATTCAGGAATGATTTAACAGACGTTGAACACCCCAGAAGTCTATGTTTTGAAGATTTCTGTTCTTCGGAAGGTCACGTCATTTTGTTTAGTAGACAGTTACCAATGTTTCCGAAGAATGTTGTGCCTCGCTCTCCAGTATGCCCTCTCTTCTACCCTGTAATACGAAGCAAGAATATTCCTCCGCAACTTTGCCGGTTACTTAATAAATCACACGAAATAACGCCCCAGAACAGCGGGTCTTCATATTTATCGCCGTTATCCTGAAGTCGCTTTTACATTTGGCGATACGTACCATTTTCGTGTAAAATATACGCTTTGTAGACAAGTGTTAGCAACTGATATGAACATATTTACGCACATTTAGGTCTCCTTCAGTGACTAGAAAAAAGACGATAATTGTCCGTTTGTATGCATTTCTGCAAACTAAACAACAGTTCCTTCACTGAATTTCACACACCAACTAATGCACTTCTATACACAATAAAATATTAGTCTAAATTGTTCACATTAAAACACTTAAAAACGCTCCAACATGTTTCGATCTTATACAGATCATCTTCAGGGAGCTCGTATGTTCCTTGTTAAAGTCACTGATTTTAAAATTTTTTAAAAATGTAAAAGTCAATGTGGTGA
>Ga0209628_10003748_pt1 | contig 10765 bp, 15 predicted proteins | sample TergutCu122P4_FD_187285 | JGI IMG/M metagenome (GOLD analysis project Ga0209628, IMG submission 187285) | Cubitermes ugandensis P4 segment gut microbial communities from Kakamega Forest, Kenya - Cu122 P4 (SPAdes) (version 2) | ecosystem: Host-associated > Arthropoda: Insects > Digestive system...
ATCCTCCACAACAGGCACGAATACGGACCCCTAGACAAAACAATGACCCTCTTCAAACCACTCAGCAACACTTCCCTTCTGATGCCATACGAACAATACAATATACATTCCCTCCACAAAGAAGGGAAACTCATTTCTGAACAATGCCTGGGTGACCCGAACCCTCTGCTCCTTCTTGCCATTGATCCTTCCCATCCCCTAACATGACCATGCCAGTCGGATACAAACACACACACAGTGCACAAGACTACACACCGTGTCCTTACGACCACATCCACAACACCTAGGTAAGTACCAACTCTTCTCCATTAACACCTGCACCCAGCACCTGCAACATACACGCCAACACCCCACCCCCACACAACGTCTTATTAACCACCCCGTCCCCCACAACCACGCTACACATATACAACCATTACGGCAACCACGCACTGCATGCTCCTGCCCCACCGCTGCATTTCCACCCACTCTAGTGAGCATAACACGTACCATGTGGCACCTGAACTCAACATACAGCATAACCTAAACCAACAAGCACACAACACGACGAACAACATAGAATGAAACCAACCACTAACGCTTAGTTATCCTTTACAGTGCTGAACACCATATACAGCAGCTCACAACCTGCACTCCTGAAGATGGTCATATAGATGTCCGAAACACGTAGAGTTATTCATGATAATAAATCATAATTTTTGCATCAAGTTGGTACCTCTCGTCATTTTCATATATGATGCACGGTCACACATACATCATATTTGTAACTATTTACCAGTCGACAAGGCGTAAGGTCCAAGAGGACTAACATTCTCAGCAACTTCGTAGTGAGAAACTCAGTGAAATCTTGCCAATTCTGACGTTCCCAACTCTGAGGTAGTACATTTTACTCAGCTAGAAAGTTACTTACAGATGTATATGAGAACTCCTACAATGTATTCGACACCATTAGCAGTATAATATATTGCAGAGGTTTGCACAGCGTAGACGATAAAAGGAACTGTATTCGCAACCAGGAAGAGAATTGTAAACACAATCCACGGCATCAGTAGCTCTGGTTTACCCTGTAAAGAGAAGAAACCTATAGAAATTTTTGAGTTTTTATTTTGCACGTTTTCGCTCAAATATTATTACACCATATATAATAATGAGCTCTTTCAATATTATTATCCTATCTGCGTCTGGAATACCAAAAGTTTAATTTTCTTTGGGTTTGCAGCTTAAAATATTTTATGTATTTATCACCTCTGTCAAGACTGCTCTATTCTCAACCCTCATGTCTATCGTAACTAGAGGTGGTCTAGTGTATGAATTTTATATGGAGCAATCTTCTATACATTTTGTTTACATATTCCCTCTTAAGCCCAAACATTCCCCTCAGGGGTCTGGCATTAATCTCTGATCATGCCACAGCAAAAAAAAAAAACTTCTATTGATCCTTCTTCAATTTATATAAATTTAAAATAAAACCCTTACACGTCAGGGAAGCCTGTTCACATGGTCGAACTTGGAACGGACGAATTCGCAATGTTATCAAATATACGTTCCTTCGAGGGGAATGGTCATAGAGGTAATAATAACGTGAAAGCGTCACTTACTTTTTGTGCTCCTATAATGAGGCAAATGGCAACCACCACCAGTATCGTACCAAGCACAGCAAACACTACGCCTACAGCAAGTAACACTGAAATAGACAACCATCTTAAGTTTTGATTAGCCTTCGGAGACATGCAGAAAAATCCAAACCTCATGTTGAGGAATAATTTTTTGGCGCTTTCACAGAATTACGAATAGTGACTCTTAAATTCGTCGTGTATGTATGTCTGTCAGTTCATCCGCATGGAAGAACTCGGCTCCGACTGGACGGATTTTCTTGAAATTTGACTTTTAAATATTTTTTGAAATTCTGTCAAAAGAAATCAATTTTCACTAAAATCTTACAAACATACATGCTAATTTACATGAAAATCTCTGTACATGTGTGCTAGTTTCGCAATGAATTCTTTTTAGAATAAGAAATTGTTCAGACAAAACTTGTAACGGAAATCAATGTACACATGCTGTGTTCAATAACGTGTAGAAAATCTTGCCTTTTATGCGACAAAGTGGAAAAATGCTGTACAGCCGGAGAGGCCACAGATGACAATATAGCACATGGGCATTGCATACTGGATACCTTTGACTATAAACACACGTACATAATATGTAAATTTTTTTTAACGGCAACAATGGTTGTAAGATAGCGCCTCAATATTACGTTACACCTATATTGTCTGTTTTTATTTCCCTATAAAAATAACTTTGATTGTAGTGAGTCACATCAGCCTCTCCATGGTTATCTCTTTGCTGTATTCTTTGTGAGGATTACACCGAAGCCAAAGAAACATTTGGACATTAACTGTGTTCTCTGTGATTAAAGAACTGACGCTGAAGAAAACTTCGAGCTACGAGAATAGAAACGGTTGTTGAATAAGATTATGTAATAGCAGGTGAAAATCATTGAAAGTACTGATATGAGGGGTAAATGACTGAAAGGTCGTCCAAACTCAGTACAGTCCCATACATCCTCTAGCCCCTAACGTCAAAACAGCGGAAGGTAATGGTCAAATAGCATGAATAAATCTTTTTTTTTATTATACCTTAATTAGCAAACAGAAAACATTACACACTTTTCTATGAGCTAATGCGCTGACTCTCTTGGCGGTGGTCTAGGAGGCGTCCAGCGACGCGTTCTTAGTGTATCTCATCAATTATCCATCTTCGTTTTAGGCGTCTGTTGTTTGGCGGTTGCACTAGTGGCTCCAATAGGGGGTTGGGGTGCGAGCCCAGGGCATTGCGATGGGTAACTGTCCGTTCCCGGAATGCCGCGAACGTGTGTGATGCGTAGGTCGAAGTGGAGAGTATGATTGGAGACGTACCATGGGACGTTGACTATAGATCTGAGAAGTTTGGATTGATATCGCTGGATGACAGCTATATTGGACTGAGTTGCACATCCCCATAATTCCATTCCGTACGTCCACATTGGTTTTAACACTGTTTTAGAGATGAGAAGCTTATTTTCCAACGATAGAGGGGAATATTTTCCAATGAGCCAGTATATCTCACGAGTCTTTTTGTCAAGTTGCTTCCGTTTTATTTCTACGTGGTTTAGCCAAGTGAGGCATTTGTCAAGTGTAGTCCGAGGTATTTAACCGTTTCTGCTTGGGGTGCGACTGTCTGGTTGATGTACACTGAGGGGCATTATCCTGGCCGCAGAGTGAACGTTATGTGCGTGGACTTGGTCTCATTAATCTTCAGTCTCCACTTCCGAGTCCAGTTTTAAATACTGTGTAGTTGATCTTGAAGATTGGCAGAGACTAAGGTGGAATCCGGATGAGCTGTGAAGATGGCCGTATCGTCCGCGAATGTGCTGAGGATTGTTGTGTAAGACTGAGGGATATCTGCTGTGTATATCGTATATAAAAGCGGACCCAGGATTCTTCCTTGGGGGACATCCGAGAGCATTGGGACTGGTGGAGAAGTCTCGTTGTTGTAAGTTGCCACTATGTATCTGTTTTGTAGGTATGACTGTAGGAGTTTGAAGTACCCTGGAGGCAGGGTTTGTTTGATTTTTAGAAGGAGGCACTGACGCCAGACTTTGTCGAACGCCTGACTGACGTACAAGAAAACGGCTGAGCAGGATTGTTGGTCGTCCAATGCTTTGTTTATTATATCTGTAAGACGATGACATTGTTGTATGGTAGAGTGAGCTTTCCGGAATCCAAATTGGTACATCGGTATCCACGCCTGGGAGTGCGTGTCGTATTACTTTTGAGTAGGAGTATCTCCAAAATTTTGGATATTACGGTCAGGAGACTGATTGTTCTATATGATGCGACATCAGTGGGTTTTTTTCCCGGTTTTGTTAGCATGATGATCTTTGCGAGTTTTAGGGGCGCTGGTCAGTATTCAAATCTGGTTATAGAGTTGAATATGTAAAGCAGTGTTTGTAAGTCTTCGGGTGGCACTTCCTGTATCATAAGAGCTGCGATGAGTTCGGAGCCGGACGCTTTGAGTGGGTTTAGCAATTTGATTACTTGTCGAATTTCACTGAGAGTGAATGTTTGTAGTATTTCTGAGTGTTGGGTATGTTTTGCCAGTTCTCTTTCACCTTCTGGATTCAGGGTGCTGTCGTGATGGGGTAAACACCTCCGCTAGATGTTTAGCGAATAGCTCGACATTTTCTGCGTCGCTCTTGGCCCTGGGTCCTGGAGGTGTAGAATTTTTGGGGATCGGGGGGAGTTGTGTTCGTGCTTTCTTCCTTGATTTGAGTGGTTTCAGATGGAGTTATCGTCGCGTTTGAGAGAGGATACGTAGGCCGAGAAGGAGGCGTTGTGCAATTCAAGGAGGGCGGCCCTCAGTTTGTTGCTTGCATTATTAAATAGACGTTGGTTATCTGGAGCGTGGGTTTTTTGCCTTTTGACTTGGCTCTACGCTTTATTGCTACCAGGCATTTGATGTCAGAGGGTAAGTTGCCACCTAGACTGAGGGGATTTCTTTTAGGAGTAGCTACTTGCGCAGCTTGCTGTTTGATGCCGATAAACGTGGTGGTAATTGTCTCGATGTCCTCGCATGTTTTGAATTTCACCGCGGAGTTTCCTTTTTCAACCAAGCCAAGCCAAAGTTCTAACTGGGGAAGGAGACTTGCGAGAAGCGCTAGTCGACGCCTCCCTGTTCGTTAGCCTTACCTGCATTTGATCGCATAGCTGGCTCTATAACAGACACCTTAACTCTAACAGGGAAATATGCTTACGCTAACGATTTTGAGGTCAGGCTGAGGGCCTTGACTGATCTAGCAGTTTACTTTTTCTCGTACCACAGTCTTATATATTGCCCGGTTTGTGTGCGAAGTGTGTAGTCGAAGTGCTGATCGTCGGATCACTATAGTTATGCTGGTGGTAGCTATGATGGGGGTATGATCGGAGGTTAGGTCGTAACTTGATTGAAAATCTGCGTTTGTGAGGGAGATTCCGGGAGTATTGAAGAAATCCAGGAGGTCCGGTAATTTGTTGGCGTCTGTTTGCCTAATATGTCTGAGACCCGGTTGATAAGTAGGAGTAATTGTGAGCCTGGATTATTTTGGCAAGTTCGCGTCCTTTAGTGGTGGTTAGTCTTGATCCCCAGAGCGTATGTTTGCTGTTAAAATATCCTCCAGCCAAAAAGCTCGGGCCGAGAGTTCGGAAGAATGCTACGAAGTACATTGCTTTTAAATTATGCCAAGGCGGGCAATATACTGCAGCTATAGTAATGTCGCGCAAGGGTCCTTTGCCTTTTGCTGATGTGGCTTGAATTTCTGCTTCTGCATGTTTGAATTTTTCGTAATATGCAATTGTAATCTTTATGAGTATCGCAGTGCCCCCGTGGGCTGTTCCGTCTGGGTGGTCTTTGTATCAGAGTTCATACTCGAAAAAGGTGAAGTGGGTTTTGGATGTGAAGTGAGTTTCACTAATTAGTAGGACATCTATTTGTTTTGGTTCAGGAGAAGTTTAACTTCGTCTTTATGCTGCTGGAGGCCGTTGGCGTTCCATTGAGCTATTCGCAATACTTTGTGTGATTTAATGGGGTTCATTAAGTAGCGTTGTTAGCATGTTTAAAATCAAGCTGTTTTGATGTATTAGTTGCGCAAATAATCCTTTGAAGTCATCTAGGAGAGTTTTGAGTGTGGTAATTGGTTCCTCTGTTGTTTGCTCGCGGTTGCTGGCCACGTCAGCGTAACTGCGTTGTTGTTGTGAATAAATCTTAAAGAAATATGTTCTTACTTTTTGCGCGCTTCCGCAGAGAATCGTAGCAGGCAGACATGTATAGACTAACCTTTAATATAGTAGCTGACACATTAATGCAAACTTATCTTTGGTATTTTGTATATTATGATATTTTATATATTTATAAGAAAAATCTTTTATAGGTAAGACCGTGCTTTGTACTGTAATTTTATACAAATATTTGTGTCACATTGAAGAAACAGCCTATAAGATAAATGGACCTGTTTTGGACGAAACTACGTTTCTGCTGTTATATCACCTGGAAATCTGAATATTCTATATACGAGTATGTAATTCGTTTTCTTGAAAACTTCTTTTTTCTCAAGTAATTGTGTGGAGTGAATGTATTTAGATCACATAGTCAGGTGGACAATCTAATATCAGTATCTTAGCCAGTGATTCAGCGATTTATGTAGTACAATTAACTTTGTCTTTTATTTATGTCTGATAAAACAGAATCTTATTGTAACGTACAAGAGTCAAGACAGATATTCTTTATTCTCCTATAGCAGCCAGATTATCCTACCAATCATCCGCTTTAATTTAATTAGGCCTCCTCCGCAAACCTAAATTTCATGTATATTTCTGTAACATCACTACATTAATTGGCCCTGTCATTGCTATAAGAGGAGCCGGGATAGAGCAGGTGATATATGATTAGGCTATGGGCTGAAATAATAACAAACGGTTGTTCGAATTGTAGCACGAGTATGGAGTTTTGTCTTCTCCAACGCGTTCTGACTGGCTATGGGGAGATTTTTGTCTGGCAATATAACTCCCCAGGAGGAATCTGACTGCTACTGTAGTCTTGTGTTCTGGTTAGGAAGAATAGTGCTTGTACGTAGGTGTATCAAAAAGTTCCAATACTACTTCCACAAACCGCCAACCGATGGCACTAAGTGAATGCTTGCGCTATGCCTGAGAGCAGGGAACGTCGCCACTTAGTGTGACAAGTGGCGTCGCTGTGTGAACATTGGGAGTTTCACAACACGAGTGTTTGTCACCACGTGTGCCGTCACATTTGCGATTTCAGTATTGACGTGAAATTGGAACAGCGAGCAAACTCGGCAAATCCGGAGCGGAGAATTTTGAAATGTTACGACGTGCGTATGGAAATGAGGCCATGTGTTGTGCGACGTGTTTCGAGTGGCACGCGCGCTTCAAGAGAGGCAAAACATCACTCGAAGACGACGAGAGATCAGGGCGATCTTCCACTAGCTCAACCCCTAAAAATGTGGAAACAATTAGGTGACTTGTGCATGAGGATCGCCGGAGAACAATTAAGGAGATTGCCCAGTTCTAGTGCAGTGTTCTTCGCCGTCTGAGGGATGACATTCGACGAAAAAGACCTGAATTGTGGGGCGAGGGCAATTGACAGCTCCATGATGATAACGCACCCTCTCTCCGAGCTCTCGCAACACGTGAGTTTCTCGCCCACAACAACATTACCATATTCCCGCATCCGCCCTAATCTCCAGATTTGGCTCCTTGCGAATTCTTCCTGTTACCGAAGATGAAACTGCTGATAAAGGGTCGCCGATTTGACGGGTTGGACGACATTCAGCGGGAATCGCAGAATGAGCTAGGTAAGCGTCGAGAACAGGACTTCCAGCACGCGTTTCAGAAGTGGCAACGGCTTTGGGATCGGTGTGTCGCTGCACAAGGAGACTATTTTGAAGGGGATGCTGCCCAAACTTCAATCAGATGCATACATTTTAGTCTATAGGTTCAGTCTGGGAACTTTTTGATACACTCTCGTACCCCTCCTTCCTCAGAAGCCTTTAGGCTGTCGCAAAGACTTTACTTTTATGTCACTGATACTAGAATTGGAACTTACCTTCTTTGTTGTCTTCGTGGACATTATCGCTTGATGCTGTTAATGCTGCTACTGCAATTCCAATAATTAGGTACCCCAAACCGCTTAACTGTAAAAAATAGATACCATGATATAAAGTGAGAAACATTCATATATCCGTATAATAAAAGCCAACAAAATGCACTATTTCTCAAATTTATTTTGGTAAAGAACTATACATATTTCGGACAGACTTACTTTCCAACATCAGGAGTCTTAATACTGTACTCACAGCAATTGGTATTTTTCAAATTTGTCAAAGCCCAACAAGGAAATAAATATAACAATATAAGATCACCAAAGGAAAATTGTATAAAACCAACGCAGCAAAAGTGTGAAACAAAATATGGAGAAAAACAGCTAGCATTATGAAAAATACCAATTGCTGTGAATACAGTGTAAGGACTCCCGACGATGGATATTAAATCTGTACGAAACATGTAGAGTTGTTTATCAAAATAAAGTTGAGATCTAGTGCAACTTGTTGGCTTTAATTATAATAATACATCACGAAGCTCGGTACTCTGAATGTAAAATGAGAAGCATTTTTTCAAGTGTAAGTATATATGCTTTTAAATGTGACATTCTCAAAAGATTTGAAACAATAAAAGGAAAATCCAGACTGTCCTTCTTGTGACACTCTAGAGTTATCGGTAACCTGTTCCATGCAACCACGATTTCATCCGAGTACTGGTAAAAGGATTCCTCTGAAATATTCCTATCCATCTTGCCAAGTACGAGAAGTCACGCCCCAGAAGAACTTAAGCTGTGGGAAAACCCACATGTCAGTGCGTCTTCCGCTATTCAGCTCTCTCGCTCACTCAGTCTCATCGCTAGTAATGCTGCCCTTTTCAGGGCCCCAAAAAGCTTGAGTCATTAAGCAAGCCACGCCTACCCAACTACGCCAGCTACCCTATGGCAGAGCAGACTGGCCAACCCAAATCCACATAAAAAAGGCCACCTTTCAGAACGTCTCTTGAAGCAAATGCATCGCCAGTCACGGGCAAACACGCTGCATCCTGCAGCCGACTACTCGTGTCCCCCGAGGGAGGGGTAACGCACGCGGATGCCTTGACCGGGTCCGTCGCCCCGCTCAGCCAAGTGGGTCGCTCAAGCCCACAGCCATGGATTCAGACCCGTCTGAACCCGCTGTCTCACCCGAGGCAGCCAACAGGCGCATGTCTACCGACATGTCATGATCTCTGAGCGACATGCCTAATGGCACCACTGCGAGCGCCCACGTGGCCAACACCTGCATACCAGCAGGAGAGCGCCCAAACAAGACCCCATCTTTATTTCAGGTTACGTGACACCCGTGCCTTCCTGGCCTAGTTGCTGGCGCCCTGCCCTGGCGGTCTGACGGCCCAACTAAAAACTGAGAAGTTGATGGTTGTCCTGTCAAACGCTAACGTTTTCAGAGCTGCGGTCAGCGCATTGTGTTCTCTCGATGGGGGGAGGGTGTGAGATTCCACACCTTCACGCTCCCGGCGGCAAGCTGTGCGCGGCTTCTGGTGAAGAACCTGGGTAGGGAAATGCCTGAGAGCGTCGTCCGGAGGAGTTGGAATCCCTGGACATTCAAGTCCAGGTCGTTACACAGCTGCGTTTCGGCCGTCGCTACCAGGACCCAGCCAAGGACCACACTCTCACTCCCCACTTCATTGTATTAGTCGCGCGGGGTCTGAGGTGCCCCAAGTTCGTTCCATCACCGAGCTCTCCGGACTGCGGGTGTCGGTGGAGACGAACGTGGCCCCAAAAGGCCCAATGCAATGCAAGCGCTGCCAGGGCTTCGGACACACGCAGCGTAACTGCGGATATGCGCCCCGGGGCTTCGCGTGTTGGGGCTTTCACCTCTCCGGTGGGTGCTCAAACCCGCGGGAGCAGCCTCAGTGCTGTGACTGCGGGGGCAACAACACTGCGAACAAAAGCGGCTATGTTAAGTGGAAAGAAGCCAAGGCGACCTTGCAAAGCAAGCGCCCGAGCGTGTCCGAAAGGGCGCCGCCAGAGGCCATTCCGCCTTTCCGAAAGCCCAGCGGGCCGGGCCCTCTGGCGAGCAGATGGACCTGGGCGAGGGGTGGAATCACGTTGTTTTAGGGGGCGAGTTTCAAGGCCACAACCTTTCCACCCCAAACCCCAATCCGAAACCCACCCCTCAACCGGTCACAAAGTTGCCCAGGCAGCCTAACGTAACCGCCACCAGGAAGATGGCCGGGCCTAAGAAGCCTGACCTAAATCCACAGCAGAAACTAAACCTGCTGCTATGAAGTCGAAAAGAAAGCAGCCGCGAGCGTAAAAACCGAGGCCGTAAAAACCACAAATCCCGTACTGGTGGTCCCCAACCAAATCCTCGCCTCCCCACTCGAGGATATTTCTGATATCCTCGATCGTCTCCCCCTCCATGCATGTGTGGAGCTGACTCTTCAGCTCCTCACGTCCATCTCCTTCCTCCCCACAGAGGCAGCCCGCCCGGGGGCTTGTTTGTAGACCGTCATTCTCTTCGTGGCCGAATATAGCTGCACGCCCTAGAACAACGATACGGAGTAAAGCCCTGCGCCTCGCCTGCTGGAGTGCTGACCGAGTTCGCGGCAGAAAGCTTGAGCTGGAGCACTTTCTCAACCAACACGGTGTAGATATTTGTCTCTTAATTGAGACATTCCTTAAAGATGGTAAAGCCTTACGGCTTTCCAATTATGTCTGCCACCGCACAGACAGACTGACAGCGGGGGACGGTACAGCCTTCCTGGTCCTCCGTGGTATAATTCGCCACTCACAGACCGTTTCGGGCCTGATCCACTTGGAGGCTACTGCCATCCAAGTTATATTGGCCGGCAGACTGGTGAAGATCCTTGCGGCTAACCTCTCTCCTTCCCGCCCATTGATCGTAGCGGACCTGACCTCCTGTTTCGACGGAGGATTGCCGGTCCAGATGGTCGGTGACCTCAACGCCAAGCACGTGGATTGGAACTCGCAGCTGAACACGAGACGGGGGAAATTCCTACGAGATTATGCTGACGGGAACTCCTGTCTGATCTTTGGACCGGACACCACAACCAGCAACCCATACAACTTCTGCGCTACTCCCGTTTTCTTGGACATCGCGATAGTGAAG
>Ga0209628_10003749_pt1 | contig 10763 bp, 10 predicted proteins | sample TergutCu122P4_FD_187285 | JGI IMG/M metagenome (GOLD analysis project Ga0209628, IMG submission 187285) | Cubitermes ugandensis P4 segment gut microbial communities from Kakamega Forest, Kenya - Cu122 P4 (SPAdes) (version 2) | ecosystem: Host-associated > Arthropoda: Insects > Digestive system...
TGGCAAAGAATTTAGATCACCTGGCCATGTTTCACTACTTCGAGGAGCGGATAATCTTTTGAAAAAGAGACAAGGACATACCGAAATAGGATTAGCTATGGCTGAAATGGCTGGAATAACTCCAGTAACCGTTGTTTGTGAAATGATGGATGGTAACACGTGTAAGGCAAGATCAGTAGCTGATGCCCAAAAATACGCCGAAGAACATGACCTTGTTTTCATGGATGGAAATATTGTAATTGAAAAATACTTGAAAAGCTAATTATTAGCTATTGGCAAAATAAATCTTTCATGACAATTTTTGATAATTGTGAATTTTTGATAATTATTTTTTTATTTTTTTTATAAATTTTTAAATTGTCTTTAAATATTTTTTTGAAAATATTCATAAAAAAAATTTTAAAGAAAAATCTTTTAACATCAATAAATATAAAATTAATTTTTTTTTTATTTTATTTATAAATAAATTACAATTAATGAGCATGTTTATGATGTAAATCAGGAAAATGTCTATGTTCATGTTGCATATTCGAGTGTTTATGCATGTGTACATGTTTTTTCCTATTATCAAGATTATTTTTTTCTATAGGATCCTTATTTTCAAAATCTAGTTCATAGCTATCTTCGTGGCCATGATCATGATGAGAATCATCATGGGAGTGTAGGTGAATATGTTCTATTTCGCTATGTTCATGCTCATGTGAGTGAATTAAATTGTTGCTAATTAATATACCTGCAGCTAAAAAGCAAATAGCTACTATAATATTTAAGGTTAAGCTTTCATCTAGTATTAATATTGACAGTAAAATCCCCCAAAATGGTGCTGAAGAAAATAGGATTTGGCTTCTTGTGGCTCCTAAGTTTTGAGCCGAAGAAACAAATAAAAAAATACTTAATCCATATGAAATTATTCCCAAAATTAATGCATAAAATAATATGTCAAATGGAATCCAAGTACTAGCTAAGTACATTCCAATGGTAAAATTGATTCCACCACCGAATACTCCTTTTAAAAATGTGATAAACTCTGGAGAATACCCATCAACAATGGAAGTTAGTTGATTATCGATTCCCCATGAAAAACAAGCGAGAATGATAAATAATATTGGAACAATCTCGCCAAAACCACCTTCCCAAGAAATTATCAATCCGGCACTAAAAGTGAGTATTAGTCCTATTAAACTATACTTATCCAGATGATCCTTAAAAATTAATACTCCGAGAATTGCAGTAGCTACAAGCTCCATATTTAACCAAATAGCTACTGAAGAAGCCATTATTGATGATAAACCTATCATTAAAAATAATGGCCCTAAAATTCCCCCAAACAAAAGAATAAGTATTATTTTTAGATTATTATTTGAGAAAATATTTTTTATCTTTTTTTTATCAAATAGGTTATTATTTGAGAAGATATTTTTTATCTTTTTTTTATCAAATAGATTATTATTTGAGAAGATATTTTTTATCTTTTTTTTATCAAATAGGTTATTATTTGAGAAGAGATTTTTTATTTTTTTCAGTTTTAGTTGCTTTTTATTTTCACTATTATTTTTTAAAATTGGAAAATTAGGGATTTTCTTTATTTTATTCTTATTTTTATTATTTTTTTCAAAAACATGAAAATTAAATAATTTTTTTATAATAGAAGGCAAAATTACAATACTAGAACCAATATAAAGTAATCCAGAAAGCTGAAATGTATTTAAATTAGCTAATAAAATTTTACTAAAAGGTGTAGCTATTCCAAACAAAAACCCAGATAAAATTCCAATAGCTACTGCAAAGTTTTTAATTTGCATCAAAATCGAATATTCCTTATAAAATAAAAAATTAAGAGGTTTTTTTAATAAAAATTTGTTTTCTTGTTATGGAATCTATATAATCGGTATATTCTAAAAATAAGGAATTATCCAAGCAAATATCTACATAATTATTGTTCCAATTATCTTTTGGATCCTTTCCAATAATAAAGGAAAAACGGAAGAACATGCCGACAATAGCTTTAAATCCTAATCGAGGCTTACTCCAATCAACAAGTAAAAATTTTCCTTGTTTTTTTAAGACTCTATTAACTTCCTTTATAGCTACTCTCCTCATCTCCGGAGAAACTCCATGAAAAACCATTGAACTCATGACAACGTCAAAGGATTCGTCTTCAAAGTCAAGACTATCCATAGACCCATTTAAAAATTCAATATTTTTATAATCTTTAGCTTTTATTCTCCCATAATCGAGTTGATCATTTGAAATATCAATTCCAACAATTTTTGATTCAGGATAAGCATTAGCTATAGCTAAGGATAAATTTCCAGTTCCACAACCTAGATCAAGGATTTTCGCATCTTTTGAGATATCGATATTGTTCACTGCTTTTTTAAAAAAAGAATTACCCATTCCAAATAACTTTGCATTAAAATCATAATTTTTTCCTGCTTTTCTTCCTTCAAATTTACCCATTAATTAAACCTCCAATAAAGTCTTTATTTATATTATATGATGATTTGAAAAGAGTATAATCTTTATTAAACTTAAATTCTAGAATTTAATAACTTTTTTTGAAAAATTATTTTAAAAAAATTATATTCTTGAAAAATATTCAATAGCTTTCGAAAAATTTTCAATGGTTTCATCTTCATTTCCAGATTCAATTCCTTCTTTAACACAATGATTAAGATGCCCTTCTAATACTATCTGTCCTACTTTATGTAATGCAGATTTTGAAGCGTTAATTTGCATTAATATATTTTCACAAGGAATATCTTCTTCTATCATCCTATCAATTCCATGTAATTGCCCAATAATCTTTTTTAATCGTCTGTGAATATTGTCTAAGTCTCTACAATTTTTCAAATTTTCAGCTCCTATACCTATAGGGGTATAGGTATTAATCATATTTAAAGTTTGTGATATTGAAAAAAATTTTCATTTTAAAAAAGGAGAATCATTGAGAAAATTTCATTAAAAATTTTATTTAAATATTCTTTAAAAATTTTATTTTAAATATTCTTTTTAAATCTTATTTAAAAAAGTCTAAAATTTTATTTTAAATATTCTTTTTAAATCTTATTTAAAAAAGTCTAAAATTTTAATTTAATTATTCTTAAAAATCTTATTTTAAAAATTTATTTAAAGGAAATGTTTTATTTACCTTTAATTCCTTTAAATATACCTTCTGACATTAGCTGAATATTCTTCAAATTCTTTTCCATAATGGCCTTTAAGAAACTTTTCTTCTCTTAAAACTTGCCTATGAATTATTGTTGAGAGAAAAATCAAGAATAAAATAGAAACAATGGTGGGATATGAAATAAAAACTCCAAAAAAGAAGGTAATCATTGCAATATAAATAGGATTTCGACTCAAAGCAAATGTACCTGTTGTTATTAGTTTTTCAGTAGTATTTTCATCAATACCAACTCGAAAAGAGTCTCCAAATATCTTCAGTGTTATGGCAAACCATATCAAACAGACTGTGCATAAGATAATAGCTAAATAATTAAGGATATCAATATTCCAAAATTGGATTTGGAGAATTTCAGGCAGGGGAAGATTGAAAATAGGCACAAGTAAAGTATAAAAGAAAGCTAAAACTATTGGAGGAAGAAAAAAGTCTGTTTTATCAGTGTCTCCAAAGACAATCGCATTTATTCCCTTTTTTCGAAGCATTGCAGATCGAATGAGAACCATTGTTATTAAAATAGCTAATTCTATTATAATAATGTACTCCATGTTTTTATCTCCTTTATCTGATATAATAATGGTTTAGAAATTTTTTGAAAATATTTTATCATGATTTTTTTTAATTATAAATTTTTTTAAAATAATTTTTTTTATTATTTTTTTGTAAAATTATTATTTTACTCAAAGTTTTTAAAAATATTTTTTATTTTTTTATATTTTTTCAGATGAATAAATCATGTTTTTACTTGTCTATAGCTAATGACTGAAGAATTTACAAGTTATAATTATTTTGTAGGCATTTTAACTTCATTTACTTTAGTTAATCTGTGTTGACGGCTTTTTAATTTTTCTTTCCCACACATTGCACAATAATCTGCATCACATCCTTTACAAGTCCATTGTCCTTCTTTTGGGTCAACATCTTTTTTCTTACTCCATTCAAGTTCAGCTGATTTATATTTGTGTGAGGGATCATCGGCATGTGCACATCTGTTTACAAATGAAACTTTCCAACGTCCATATCCCCATCCTTTTTCACCACATGAACAATAATAATATCCATCAGTTTTAACACCCCGATTTTCAATAGGTGGAGTTATAATACCATACTTTCCAGGGTCGGGTTTAACTGGGTCTGGTTTGTTTGGATCTGGTTTGTTTGGATCTGGTTTGTTTGGATCTGGTTTGTTTGGATCTGCTTTGTTTGGATCAGGTTTGGGTGCGTTAGAGGGAATTGTTAATCTTACAGTTTTCGGATTTACATTTTTGTTGTCTTGTTTGAATTTGATAACTCTGTTTTGACTGTCTTTCCAATCAATTAATTGTACTTGATTTCCTTCTATTGTCACATAGTAAGGTTCTTTTGCATTATTTTTTAAGAATGCTTGGAATCTTTTTTCTCCATCGGCCCATACTTCCCATGATACTGTTATTTCCTTCGGCATTTTCTTCACTCCTAAATCATCAAAGGAAAATTCCTTTCTTTATTGCCTGTTTTTATATATTCCTTATTATAAATTTTGTTTTCAAAAATTCCTTATTAAAAATTTCTTATAATTTACTTTATATATGTTTAAATTAATATTAATAATATTATTTCCTTATTTATCAAATTAATTTTTGGGATTATACTCATGACAAATAAATTTTTAAACAATGGAAAAGTAGGAAAAAATAATTTTTGGAGGTATGCCGTAACCTCAGTTATGAGTTTTGGTGTTTCCGAAATCGTAGTAATTTTTTATTTACTGATTTTTACTCTTGTTTATCAGCTTTTAATGGGGAATTATGGTTCTGATATGGTAATTTATTTTATCATCATTTTCTTTACATTTTCAGCTTCAACTATTTTCCTTTTAATCTTTTTAGAATTTTTACATAAAAGAAGTGTAATGTCTATAGTTAATACTATTGATAAATACGATGTTTATGGGAAGAGTAAAAGCTGGATAAAGAGAATTCGTTGGAAAAGGTTCTTTAAAGGATTTTTAATCTGGTCAATTTTCTTAATAATCATTCAAACAGTAACTTTTATCTTTTATCCAGAAGATTTCACCTTTAACTGGGATTTAACTAGCTTTTTTTTCCTATTTATCTTGTTTTTAATAGCTATTCCAATTCAAGTGACTTTTGAAGAGCTATTTTTCAGAGGCTATTTAAATCAAGGTTTGAGCTTAAAAATAAAAAATCCAATTATAATTATTACAATTAGCTCGGTAATATTTGGGCTTGGACACTTGTATCAGGGAAATGAAATACTTTCTATATCCTTTGCTTTTTATTCCGCCTTTATAGTTGGGCTAATTTGGAGCATTATGACACTATTAGATAATGGAATTGAATGGTCTACAGGGGCTCATTTAGCTAATAATTTCTTTGCATTTGCAATTATTGGGGGAGAAGGATCAACGGATAATTTTGGAACATTATTTTCCGTTAGAGGTTCGGATCCACTTTTCTGGGTAATTTTATCTACATTAACTTTGTTTGGATTTTTAATTATATTGATTCTTCTAAAAAGAGAAAAGATATTAAAATTGTGATTCATTAGAGAAAATTTTTAATAAAAAATAATTTTTTTATTTTTTTTCATGTAATTTCAAGAATTTTTAATTTTTTAAAATATTAATTTGTTATTTCAAGAATTTTTAATTTTTAAAAATAGCTTTTATCTCATCAAATGATAAATATCCCCTAAACTCTGGAATAGCCGCCATATTAATTATTTTTTCCAAATCAATATATTTTTCAGCCATGTTTAATGCAGAAATAGAAAATTCATCCAAGTTTATTTCTACTTCCGGAGTTGTAGTTCTCTCATCCATTTTAATCTTTGGAATAGCTATAGGTTCAACATCCAAGTTTTCTTTTATTAAACTAGCTACTTCCTCAAAGATTTCCATGTCATAAACCTTGTTAAGTAGAATTCCATTAATAGCTACTCCCATATTTTTCAGGGTTTTGGCATGTGAGGTCACATCTAAGCTTGCGGATTCTATTCCTCCTTTACTAACGCCAGTTGCAAGTAACATTGGAATGTTTGCAGAAATAGCTATTTCACTAGCCGAATATGGAATTTTTTCGTTTAAAAGACCAGTAAAAACACTCATCACTCCTTCAATAAGTACAAAATCATAATTTGAATTTTTTAATCTCTTCAAAATATTTTCCATTGTCCTCCAACCAAGATGGCCGATTTTAATGGAAGCAAATTCTTCCATCTTATTTTTTGTTAAATAAAGTGAGGGGTGTAAATCTCTTACATCGGGTCCAACTTTTAAAACAAGGACATTCAATCCTCTTTTTGTTAAGGCCCCAGCTATTCCCGTTGTAATAAATGTTTTTCCAGAGTCAGATCCTGTACTTCCAATCATGAGGCAAGGAGGAATATTATTCTCAAAACTATTAATTTCATCTTCGTTATATTTTTTATTAATGGAATTAAAGACTAATCTTTTAAATTCGGTACAATATTTACTATTTTTTAGATTAATTCCAGAATCAATAGCTAATTCCGATTTCATAACCTTTTTCAGTTTTTCATTTCTTTTAAAGGTTTCATCGATATTGGATGGACTAGCTCCTAAAAAATCAAAGATATTTTCCGTGAGTATTGGGTTTTCATCAAGTATTCCATGAATCATGGTTCCAATTACATTACCATCATCGTTAGCTACTCCAGATAATATTTGATTTTTATTTTTTTCAACATCGGAGTAATTAACTCGTTTTAATGTAGAATAAAATATTGGAGTGGCTTCTCCTTCAATATGACCATAAGTGTGGGAGTGAAAACCGGTAATTATTTCAGTCTCATCAATGTTTTTTGTTAAAAATGATTTATTTTTAGCTATTGCTTCTACTCGGTCATTGTTTATTAATGGTGAAAACCTAGCATCAAGAAGTCCTAAACCTTTTTTTGTCTTGGGGCATTGTGTTTTCCGCCCAAAAATTATTTCTTTACCCAAACTTTGAAAACCAGAACATATTCCTATTACGAATTTTCCTTCTTTAGCTATTTTTTTTATCTCAGTAGCTAAGTCATCCGTAATCGATTTTGATTCAATAATACTTCCACCAGGAATTATTATTCCATCTAACTCTTTAGATGCTTTAACTCCATTAACCAATCCGTTTGATTTTACAAGGTCTGTTGGAAGATTTCCATAATCTTCAAACCCAGGAAGGGACCCTTTAATATAAACTAATCCAATTTTCATTTTTCGTCTCTTAATTGAAATTTTTAATTAAAATTATTTTTGATAAAAACAAATTAATTTTTTCATTTAATTTTTTAAATTATTTCTTAAAAACTTTTTTTTAACTTATTTTTAATAGATTTTTTTATATTTTTATTATAATTTAAAAATGACTATTAATTTTATATATGGTTATATTCATATATTGTTGTATGGATTACAATACATCAAATTAATTAAAGGTGGATTTTATCGTGGAAAGTAAAGTAAAAACTACTCTGAACATAGATAAAGAAATTATTAAAAGTATTAAATTAGTTGCTTTAAACAAGGATAAAACACAGACGGAAATCATAACAGAGTATTTAATACAAGGTTTAATGAATGAACGAGAAATTAACAAAAAAAATAAATCTTTAAATGAAATAGCCGGGATTTTTAAGGGAGATAAATCTTTGGGCAGCGTAAAAAAGTAAGAAAAATAAGAATTTAATGGTTATATCAATGAAAAATAAAATATTCATTGATACAAATTATAGGGGAGACATAACTTTATTTATTCAGTTCAATGTCTCATAAGCACTCATAGCTCTAATAACTTTAGCATCGTCCATGAATTTTCCCTGGAATGACAAACCAACTGGAATTCCATTTGAATCCCCTGCATTAATGCTTCCTGCAGGCATTCCAGTCAAATTAGCTATTACTGTTAAAACATCATAAGCATACTTTTCCATAGGTTCTAATTTTTCCCCAATTTCGTATGGAAGTTTTGGAACAGTTGGGCCAACTATTAAGTCAACATCTTTAAGTAGCTTCTCAACTTCATTTTTAATGAGAGTTCTTCCTTGTAATGCTTTTTTATAATATTTATCTCTATTTTTTGATTCGGAAATATATGCTCCTAAATCAAGTCTTCTTAAAACTTCTTCGCCACAAACATCCTCTATTTTGTGACCAAATTTTAGTCCATCGTATTTTCTTGTTCCTGAGAAGAATTCAACATAGCTAATAACATAATGACTAGCTAGGCATAAATCAATATTTTCAAAGCTTAATTCAACTACATCCGCGCCTAAATCTTTTAATTTATCCAGAGAATTATCAATTACATCGTTTACCGATGATTCGGATTTTTCTTGGAATTGTTTTATTGTAGCTATTTTCATGCTCTTAATTGAATCTTGGAGTTTTTCTTCACTTTCGGTAGCTATTTCAGTAAAATTAGGAAACTTTTCTTTTATACTTGTGCAATCTGTATTATCGAAACCAACCATGGTGTCTAAGGCAATAGCTATGCCTGTCATATCATTAGCTAATGGCCCTATTTGATCAAAACTCGGTGCTAAATCCACCAGTCCTTGTCTTGAAACTGCCCCATAACTTGGTTTAAATCCAATAATTCCACAGTGAGATGCGGGGTTTCTAATTGATCCTCCAGTGTCGCTTCCGAGACTAATATCACACATATTGGCCGCAATAGCTGCTGCACTTCCTCCACTTGACCCCCCCGGGATCTTGCCAGGGCAAGCTGGGTTTTTACAAGCCCCATAAAACGAATTTTCTGTAGAACAACCAACTCCAAATTCATCCATATTGGTCATTCCAATGATTATTCCATCTTCTTCTTTTATTCTTTTGATAACTGTAGCATCATAGCTTCCATAATAATTTTCGAGTGTTTTAGATCCTGCAGAAATTATAAGGTCTTCTACATTAATATTTGCCTTTACTGCAAATACTAATCCTGCAAGTGAACCAACTTTCTCTTTATTTTTGATTTTTTCATCAATTTCTTGGGCTTTAATTGATGCGGATGTGTCGAGTTCTAAAAATGCATTTATAGATTTATTTTCTTTTTCGATAAGGTTTGTAAAATTTTCTACGTTTTCAGTAGCTTTAATCTCATGATTTTTTATAGCTAGTGATTTTTCAAATATATTCATTAAAACACCTGGAAGACCTAAAATTTTTTAATAGATGGATAATTTTTATTTTAATCAATACTAAGTAATTTTTTCGAATTTAAAATTTTAAATTAATATTTATTCAATTTTTAGAAATATTTTTTAGTTATAAATAGTTTTTTATTCACTTATTTAGAAATATTTTTTACTTATTAATAGTTTTTTATTCACTTATTTAGAAATATTTTTTACTTATTAATAATATTTTTAAAAATTTTTAATTTTTTTATAAAATTAATATTTTTTTTAATTTTTTTCAAAAAAAATAATAATATTTTTTTTTAATTTTTTTAATTTATATTTTTTTTCACGCGAAAAAATTTAAAAGTATTTTTTTTAATTTATATTTTTTTCCATATTTTTTTCAGCCGAAAAAATAAAAAATATTTTTTTTAAATTTTAATACTATAAATAATGATTTAAATTAAAATAATGGTGTTGAATCTTTGATTGTGACTATTTTAATCCAGAATTTTGGGGTGAAAAATTTGATAAAATATTTTTTATTAGAATAATGAATAAAAACATAAATATCGATTGATTTCAAACCGATAAATGAATCATTGGAGATATAATGATTTGGGATTATGAAATTATTTTATTTGTCATAATTCTATAATTTTTACTTCGGTTCCTATGACAGTATTTTCTTTCTCTTTAAAAACATTTTCTAATTTTAATTTAGCACCATCTTCCTTTGAAACAATGTATATGTCTGTCTTGGCCTTATTTTTGGATTGAACAACAATACATTCTTTAACAAAACCAGTTTTCATGGCAGTATGTCTATACCAACTAACATTTCCACTAATCTTTGAAGCAGAACGGTTTAGATTATATTTGCCCATTTCATGTTTTGTAACAATATCCAGTGCGAAATTTAGATAGGTAAGTAATTCTATATTTGCCATATTTGCAAAGTCATATTTTTCTGTTTGATTAATAATGGTATTAACTATACCACTTCTTTTCAATGCTAAATCATAGATGACTTCATCGGTTAAATTTTTGTTATGTTTCAAAAGCAACACATTTAACAAATGATCTTTGAAATCAGCTATCATTCTTGGATTTCCATACATTTTGAATCACAATCTTTTTAATTTTATCTTTTTTTTTTGAACAATTTTATTTTTATTCAACGATATTTATATTGTTCTCAATGAATTTAAGTTTTTCAGTTGAAATTTTTTTTGAACTTGTCTTAGTAAAAATTTTTTAGAAACTTTTCATTAGCTAATAAAATATATGTATAAATGTTTTTTATAATATTAATTAGATGAATATGAAATTATTTTTTGAAAATAAATTTATCAAAATCATTAAAAAAATTGAATTTATTTTTTGGTAAATAATTTTATCAAAATCATTATAATAATCTAAAAAAATTGAATTTATTTCATGATAAATAAAT
>Ga0209628_10003750_pt1 | contig 10762 bp, 10 predicted proteins | sample TergutCu122P4_FD_187285 | JGI IMG/M metagenome (GOLD analysis project Ga0209628, IMG submission 187285) | Cubitermes ugandensis P4 segment gut microbial communities from Kakamega Forest, Kenya - Cu122 P4 (SPAdes) (version 2) | ecosystem: Host-associated > Arthropoda: Insects > Digestive system...
TCAGCTGATGGGCATAGTGGTGCCCGAAACATGTTGAGCAAGCAATAAGATCTGCAATAAAAACCTCTGTTGCATCTAGTTGGCATTTTATTTCCACAGTGTATAACAAAGTTTGACATTTTTGCAGTATTTATGTTTTGTAACGTGCGGCTCATCGCGAAAGCATTAAATTTGTACCTCTTAAAATAAGTCGATTAGTTTTATTATGGCGAATATGAAAGTACCGATAAAAAACTGGTAGACTTGTTGGTGTACATCACACTAGGACGAATGTGATATGACGGCCAACACTGGAAACAGAATTCTTGACAAAAATGGTCGAAGAAAGATTTCAGTTAAGCATTTAATAATTGCAGATTGTTCAGTGACGATCTCTGGTTAAGCAGGTCGCTGTCGCCATAGCATGATGTGTCCTCAGGTTTTAAATTGAGGGGTCGGCCTTCAGATATGTAGGGTAGCCGCCTCGGCCGCAAATTGGTGACCCTCCGCTTGGGGTTTGGGAGAGTCTTTAACGGCTTATCGTAAAAAGTACAGAATGTTATGAAATGCTGTACAGGGCTTTTGTGGTGAAAGCAGGTGAAACGGTTATTGAATCTTCCGAGTTCGATGATGGTCCTCTTGAAAGGTTCTGCGCCGTGGAATTAACGATGTCTTCAGCAGCTCGGTCCCGAACAAGTAAGTAAACAAAGAACTGAGCAAATACACGCATTGCAGGGCGTCCAGTTGAGGTTCTAATGTGCAGGCTGTTCGATAGGTATTGGATTTTAGAAGCTGCTGGTGCGGGGCATCATGATCTGCTATCGCCATGTATTATCTGGCTACCTTAATGTCATTCATGTCCGTGCATTAATAAACAATTCATATAATAAAACCAACAAATGCGCTAATGTTAAAATTATACTCGTATTTCTGTACACAATCCATCAGTAGGCCCAACTCCGACGTGTATCCATCTACCTTTATCATCTTCAGGGAGTCACTTTAACGTCAATAAAGAATATATAAAACCGTGAATGGATTATTAAAAATGATCCTGGAGTCGACTGAACCTCTAACAGAAATAAGTACCAGGAATATTTTCTGGGCGTAAAAGCGGCCGGTGCGTACGGTTGTCAACCTTACCACTTTCATGTGCCGATTGTCTTGAAATATGGGAGCCGCCACCTTCTGGAACGCACAGGGCCTGTCCAGGTCTGTACAAGGATTGTTTTACCTTTACCTTTCATGTATTATTAAATATATTTAAATTTATCCATAAAATGTTTGCACTGATGCAACTAATTGTGTAATATCTACAAAAGCTTTTTGGAAAAATTTTAATGTATGTAATAATCCATCCATGTTGATATACGTTTTATTGATGTAACTCTCTGAAGATGATCAAGATAGATCGCAACATGTCGGAGTTATGACAAATTGGGTGTAGAAATATAATTTTAACATTAGCGTGTTTGCCCCTTTGGTTATATGAATTACCTGGCGAACCATATCAAGAAGGTCGCGATACAAAGTATGGGAGCAAGAGAAATTCATGCAGCATTTTGATGGTAGATGATTTGAACGATTTAGGCGTAGATGTGAGGACGATATTAAGACTGATCTCAAAGTAACGGGTTGGGAAGGCGTGGACTTGTCTATCTCATCTCGGTATAGGGGCTGCTGGCGACCTATTGTGATCGGCAGTGGACATTCAACGTCCATAAAATGTGGGCAATTTCTTGACTAACCGAGTAACTATCAATGTCTGAAGAAGGTCTTTGGTCCTTGGAGCGACTTGTTTAGGACCGGTAGGAATGTTCGTTGGTCTACCCATGGTGCCTACTCACGAATTAATACTTTGAAGTCTAGTGTTTAGTATATGTATCGTCAGGTTTTAGCACTAAAAATCTGAAGTTGTATGGCTGTTGCCGTAAACAACCATTATTTCCGTATTCGGCATTCACCAGTTGATTTCTCCTATGGAAGTAAACTGTATTGCCTGTGAGGTAGGCTACGAACTAAAAGTCTGTGGAGATAATTTTGATTAATCTGAGTCTTGAGAGGGGCAATGGAACTGAATTTCTTCGAGAAGAGATCGCATTCAAACAAGACGATGACATTACAGTAGATGTTATGATGTATTCGCGATTTTAGGCTTCCGCAGCGAAGTAGACGAGAGCCTTGCTCTTCTGGGCTATTACGCAGCGAACAGTGGTAATTCCTTACCGACGTTTCGGGACCACTTATCGGTCCCATATTCTTTACCCTTGAAGATGGGACCGATAACTTGTCCCGAAAGATCGACAAGGAATTACCATTATTCGCTGTGTAATAGCTTAGAAGAGGGCAGTTCTCATATTCGGTATTTTCATTTGTAGCGGAAGTCGAATGTTAAGTGTTGGTGACTGATGATGAAGTGGCTTGGGGGCAGGGAGGTGAAGGGTATCTGGTTGTCTCGTGACTTAGGTTGCTGTGTGACTGGGCCTTGATTTCGGTGTGTAGTATGCAGATAGGCGACATTCGGCACCATTTTTCCTCCTGGCAGGAGGCACAGGGTGTCTGGACGCCGGTAGAAATGGCGTGAACTGGTCGCATGGAGACAGCGTGTTCACCTGAATCTTTACTCGTGACGTTGATTAAAATATACGATAAACAGTGTGCGTACATCGTTAGATTGTGGCGCATTTGCGTATCCATTGTTGCCGTGTAACTGCAACACTGCGTTCCCTTTTCATTGTTGTTGGTTTAGATGTAGCTGTCAGCTATATAAAAGTGTTCAGCTTTGCCGCGGGTATGAAAGAGCGTGTTCTGTTTACACTGTTGGCCAGCTACAAAATATTTCATACTGCTGTTAACAATAATATGACGAGTGGTTGTCTGTATTCTTGCTTTATTTATACGGCATGCAAATCGTATCTTTTCTGCGCCATATTTTATTGCCACGACCTGTCTGTCTCTACCATATTTTTTCACATTATCTCATAAACGGTACGACTCTCCGAAAAAGACAGTATTGTACGTAAAATGTCTGTTTTGATTCTCTCCACAACTTTTATCTGAAACATTTCCCATTCTAAGAAGAATCCAAGGAGGTATTATTACACATGTACACAGGCCTTCGTGTGAAGTACCCGTTATTCTTGCCAGACTTAAAGAAACTTGAATCTTTGGGAAAGATTTTCGACAAATCCTCAAATACCAAATTTGTTGAAAATCCGTCCATTGGTAGCCGAGTTTTTCATGCGGTCATACAGACGGACGGAGGGCATACAGACTTGACGCAGCTAATAGTCTCTTTTCGCAATTGTGCGGAAGCGCCTAAAAAGGAAATACGCGTTTTGCCATCGCACCATGTACTAACACTTTATCAGGACGGCGATGTGTCTGTTTCGTGACGTGGCTTTTGATTGGGCACAAGACTGACTCACTCCACGAACTTTAGGTCGCCGAATCAAGAGCTACCCCCTCCCCCCCATTTGTAGAACCCGGCGGTACATTACTATGTGCACAAGAAACCGTCACTGCTCAGTATTCTCCGTACAATCAATCCAGTCAAGATTCTCACGTCGTGCTCCTTCAGTATCTGTTTTAATCCCACCCTCACACATATACCTGTCTTCCAGGTGGAACTTAAGATTCTGCAAAAACACTTCCCAATTCATCATTTCCATGCGTGCCCGTGTCGTCATTATGTGGGACGATCTCGTCGGAAATGTACTCCAGGCGTTTATACATTTTTGAACGGACTGTACCACCAGTACATCGGGAAGCACTACCCTTGCCGCGCCGTGCCGTTGGCGGCCAAAGTTTGCTTACTTGTTTGGCTTGATTAGCGTGTGGTGGTGCCAGGGCCACTAGAAATGTACTCTACACACAAAACGTGGTCGTATGTGGAAAGTCGAGGTTCTCGCAGTGGCGTTGAATTCTTTGTTCTGGAATGTGATGCCTTGACTAGTACAAGTTCTAGTTTGTTTCTGATAAAGTTGCTGGGTCCGTCTTCACGGTCTGTGTAGTCTGTGAGTGGTTTTCGGCGGCATTGATTCAGAACGCTGAGACATCAAGCTTCCTCGAATCGTTGGTAATTTTGAAATAATAGTCACGGCCTCATATACCGGAGGACTTGAATGCTTGAAACATATATTTAGATTCTGCATCCACGGATTGTTATTTCAAATATTATGCTCACAGATTTCTTTCGCGTCGTTTTTGGGAGGAAGTTTTCCGGACTCTTCCTGCAGCGTTAGTCCTTCGGTACATTCTATTTTAAATCAGCGACTGTTAATCTCGCTGGGAATCTGTTAACTCTTGGAGATCCAGGCAGTCATGAAATACCATATATCTTTGGTATTAATATTATGTGAAGATCGCTGCTGACCTTATTGTTGGTTCTTGATACGAAGAACAGTTTGGTGGTTACTCATATGTGCTTCTTTGGTCCTATACAAAAATGGCGATAATTTCTGACATCTCAGCTCTTCATGTTGTGGTCTCAGAATTTGTTTCTCGCATTACCACTTTATGTGTTTCTTACGAATGTGTACGATTTTCGTATACCTTTTCCTCACGTTTCATTTGAAACTTAAAGTGTCCATTAACTTTAGGGAAAGATTCATTTCCTTGTTAGTTGACTGTGTGGTTTACCTGATGCTTATCGAACGCAGTTGCTTCTGTTCTGTTTGTAGGTGGTGATGGGCGTATTGGTAGAAATTCCTGATTGTTTGTAGGAGTCTACGCCAGCAGACAAGCAAGGTAACTTGCCGTGCCGAGCCGATACCCCGACCGTGACGTATGTGGCTGGATGACGCGCGGGAAAAGAAGGCGAACAAGCAAGAAGCGTTCTTCCTTTTCCGAGTGAAGAGAAATTGTAGTGTTGAGTTGTGCAAGCATTTTGGAGTAGGGAGGGGCTTAAATTAAATAGAAAAGAAGGTAATACCGCGGAACGAACAGTGCTGCAAACAAAATAGGTTTTAAAACAGTTCGTGAGGGTAATAGTCAGTGATTATTGTTTCGTTTATGGTTAGGTTTGAAGGGAATGTCGTAAGAGACATTTTGTTTTGTTCAGTTGGTGACGGTGTAGTGTAGTAGAGGGAAACGCGCTTCTCTCGCAGCACGAGCGTCGTCTGTTTACCGTTTGGCGAACAGTGTTCTAATCGCATTGTGCTTTCTTGTACTGCTCGAATAGACGCTAAGCGTATCTCGTCGTAGCGTGGGGACGTAAATATAATTAAATGAAGTATTTTGAAGTGTAAGAGAGTATACATTTACTTCACGCATTGTAAGATTGCTGAGAGATTGCAGAAATTGTGATTACAGTTCTAGTGAAAACTTGTTTACTGAATATAGGACGTATTAATTGACACATCCAAATATCCACTTTTGGTAAGTAAGGTTATATAAAGCAGTGTAATGCATGTTACGATTGGAATGTGCGTCATGTGTTACGACTTCCTTTTCATAGACATTCTTTCCACGTAATCGAACGCCCATGCGTCGGCTAGTGTGGTGGTCTTTGTTCTATCCGCCCTGAAAACATAACCACGTGACACGCATCGTTGTGTAATTTTCTTTGTGTTTGTGCTTAGTGTTGCTTCTTTGAACGTTTTATCGCCTAACAGAGAGACCATGTTCGCAAGAACCTGAAGCTTGGAAAATGTAGGATGCGTGAGGAATGGACGCACGTCCTTGTCCCTAACTACGTGACTGCTGTGCATTTCTTTGTTATAAATTTAGTTTGTCTGACTTCAGTGTGATACTGATCCCAGAGGTCAAGGTTATTAAAGTGTAACTGTTGTGGGTTTTTAGTACCTATGTGGTTTGAGAGTTAAAATTAAGTGGTTCCGATTTTAGTACTGCTGTTGTGCAAACGTGATAATACCGAAAATGAAACACAAATTAAATATAACGGACGTGATGTCGTTTTTTTTACAATGTACAGTGACGACGATTTTTTATGGTTGTGCGCTATGATTTTTTTAAAGCAGAATTGCTGTAAGTCTTGCAGTGCTTCATGGGGAGAGGAGTTTTGAAGCGAAAAATGTTGTGTGTGGAATATCGTCCTTCAGATAAAAATTCTCCTCTTTACATTAGGAATTACAATGCATGTTTAAAACAAGACAGTGTTTCAGTGGAAACATGTGCACCTCATCTAGGAATGGGTTAGTTATGAACTACCGGTATTTTATTGATTTTTTTCTTCCGCTCCTTTGTTTTTCTTGTGGGGATCGGCAAGTTTTTGAAGTGTAGGTTGTGTTTCTTAGAGATGACTCCAGTGCAAGGATTGTTTTAAATTAGATTTTTGACATGTTTTGAACTACTTTTGTCCATCTGGTTCTCATATCCATAGGTCATTACTGCTGCTGTGTTTTGAAGACGCTTTGGTTTTTGGCGGGATACTTCTAATTTTTTTGCCTCATTGTGTCTTGTGTCCTTGGGGTGTTTCTGCTGCTTTGATGAAAATTGTTATTTTTCTTTCGTGTAAATTAATGTAGCCATTTTCAGATACTTAATGGAATGCGCAATGCATGTAGTACATGATGACTATCCACAATTGCCACAGACGTCCATAGTTTAATTGCAGATTCATTTACTGATTAGTACTATTGTTTGTTGGTACCTGTATAAGAGTTTTTCTTTCAGTTGACACAGAACAAATGTGTGGTAGGCCTGCTTATAAATAATAATCCATTTAGTTAGAACCTTGTTGTAAGTTAGTTTGTCAAATTTAGGAACCTCACAGCCATTTTGTTGCAGGTACATGGGTAAAATAAAATTTTCACACCCGGAGTTCATAAGGAAGTTTGTGGCACATGTTACTGGAAGTAATTCTTTACTGTGTTCCTCAAAATGTTTTAATGGTGCAGGTCATGAACCATGTTTTCTTAATAATGATCTGCAGTTTTAAAGAATATTGGTGTTCATCACTCACTGTATTTCTGGACTCTTTTTGCATTAGCCACAAGTTTAAGTCCAGGTCACTTGAAAACGTGTTGCCACATTAAATTACAGTGTCCATGGATTGGCGTGATGTTTTGGTAGTTGTGAACTGATAGTTATCATGCTTTATGGACAGTCAATGGGAAGTTATGTTGATGTTCTTGATCAAAGAAATATACATGTTTCAGAAAATAACTGTGTGTGCCAGAATATGATGCTAGTGACAATAAGGTATAGGGCTATGGGAAATTTCTGTGTCTACTGCCTTTTGTCGAGATTATTATTCCATTTGTAAGCTTATTTAAGCTCTGTCATCCAGATTTGTGTCTTGAAAATACTAAAGGATAGAGAGTGATGAAGGACACATTTGAGAAGTTTTTGTAGTTCAGGGTTGCCACTCAGGAGAGTGATCAGTGATATGAACACACAGGCACAGGATTGCGTGTGTACCTACATCCATTCCATCAGTGACACTTGAACTTGGCTCTATTTGTGCAATAATTTGGGTCACATTGTCCCCAAATATGACTTAATGCTTGTGGCACGAGATTTCTGTACATAGACATTGATTCTTGTTACGAAGTAATGTGCGTGTTGCTGGCATCATTGTGAAATTGTATAGCGTTTATTTGGAACACATCCTTTGTGTTCTGGGGGAGAGTTTTGTTCTTCCTGTCAGTTTTGTTTCAAACAGTGCTGGTCATTATTTGCTACTTTTTAAGTGCAATTATGTGTTTACTAATTTAAACTTGACACAGTTGTCTTTATCAGAAGAGATATTCTGTACCATAATATGTGGATATCATTGGACTGGTATATTGTAGAGGTTATGACATGGGTTTGGAAGTGCAGATCACAAAAGTAAATAATTACACTGTGCTGTAACATGTAAAGTCTTCTGATAAGTCACTATTGTGTATGCAAAAATAAGTATGAGTAGGTGAATTTATTTTTTTCCAGAATGACAAGCCATGTGACCCTGTGGGTAAGATTGGGTCAGTACATGTTCTTTTATGTGTACAGGTTGTTCTGCAGGCTAGAAGAGAAACAACACACATTCTCCATTCCTGTGGTACTTAACTATTGGTTATTGGAGAAACTACATGCTGCTGACATGCAGTTTGTCCTGTAACAGTTAGTTAATGTTGACTATTGGAGAAACTACACGCTACCAAATTGCGGTTTGTGCTGTAGTGATTGGTTAATGTTGGTTATTGGAGAAACTACACGCTACTGACATGCGGTTTGTCCTGCAACCGAGATCAAATGAAGTCACATCTTTTGCTTTGGATTCCATCCTTGTCATTGCCATGTGATTTGCTCATGACAAGATCTTTGGTGTGTGCATGCATGAATGGCCTATTTTGATGGAGTGTGAGACCACCATGCTGTCTTAGAGCCAGAGGCGCAGATTACGCATCCCAGAACAGAGACATGCTTTGCCTGAGATGAGCTCAGCAGAGTTTGGATATGACAGGTGGCCACTTCCGACATTAAGTGAATGAGTAGGCCACTTTTAAATTCACCACACTGTAGTAACATGTAGCAAACAGAGTTTTTTAGATATTCATGGATGGATTATTGATTTTTTTTGAAACAGCACATTCCTTTAGCATCGAAAGAATGAAAAAATTGAAAATCACATGGCTGTTTATATCCTCTGAGTGAGATATGTACTTTGCAGCTGTATTTGTGAAAAACTGGTCAGAATTTGATACTGTATGTTTTCTGTTCAGGTGTCTTTTTACACAAATCATTCTCCAGCAAACTGCACAGTTGGTATTATTGCTTCTACATGTTTTGGCTGAAAACCACAGCCATGGTCTGGGAGCCAAAAATGATATGACCTGTACAGCATGCTATGCAGGTTGTCAATTGCAAATGGTAAAATGTTTGTACATATTAGCGTTGTTCATACACATACAGGATTATTAAAATCATATTAGAATTACAACACAAATGAAATACTACAATTGCATAAAAGTTGTAGAATGTTAGTATTTAAACCTCTGGTCATGGAGGATTTGTCTAGAGTTTTTTTGTAGATTGGATCTCCAATGTTAGATCAACAGTGTGCTCTCCATGAGTGAAACACGTAGGACCAGTAAAATCAATCGTGCAGTTAGCTGGAGAAGGACAGTGTGAGAGATTTGTCAGAAGTTATTCATATGTTGCAAGGCATGATTTGAATGGAAAATTTAATACGCTTAGATGAGATTCCACGTGGTGCTTAGTTGGATATTGGAACCACTGTCATGCACAGCACAGTTTAAAAATCTTCAGGCTACTGGTTTCAGCTTTTCAATTAAGCCATAGTCTGGCCTATTATCCGGAGCCATATAAAAACTTATTAATTTTTATGTGGCTATTGAATGTTTTTATATGGCATTCTGATAATGAATAGGTCTGCTGTTAATTTAATTGAAAAGCCAAAACCAGTAGCCTGAAGATTTGTAAACTGTGTTGCGCATGATGTTGGTTTGAATATATAGGTTTAATACCACCCAGATGCGTTAATATCATACTGTAAGTGAACATATTTCAATGTGCAAGTAATGTTCTTTGATTTGTATGTTGTTTTGTGCACTGCATCCTGAATCAGAATAGCCTGAGCATTGTTTAACAGCTAAGAACATTTGCACATTATTGTGATGCTCCCTTGTCAAAGTTTTTGAACCAATTATCATCGACAGTGCAGTGAATAAGATCAGTGCTTGGAACTGGACAAGTTAATGTGTACGTCATTGAAATTTGTTAGGAACCAGGATCAGCCATGTTGACCATGGTCTTTCATACCCTAAGCAGAGATTTTGGGTCTTAGGTGTGACCACTATGTTTACCAGATATGAACCTCTGTCTTTATTTTAATGGAAATTTCAGAAGCTGAATATGAACGTATGGTTAAAGATGTGAAGGCAAAAACCACATCTGCTGTGGAGAGTATCCCTGAAGAAAAAATGGCAACATTTGTGTAACATTCAGAAATCATCAGAATATTGATTCAAACGCTCAGAGCATACATTGAAAATATTTAATGTGAATAAAAATGGTCACTATTTCAGTAGCTGTGTGGCCCTAAACTGGCATTGTGTGTGCTGCCTGTCAGTGAACATAGACACTAGCAACAAGTGTCTTTTTCAGTAACTGTACAAAATAATTCAGGTTTTAATGTCAGCACCAATTATGGGAGCTCTTGTGCTATTGCTTCGTGTAAGAATGTGGGAGTGGTAAGTTTGTTGGAAACATGACTGCATGTTTGGTGTTACAACACAGAAGGCTTCCAATTCAGTACTGTGAAGGAAGGTTGTGCATGCAACTATTAAAGCTGCAAGATCATGATTCAAGTCATGTGTTGCCAAAACTTAAGAATCATTCAGAGGTTGTACACGGTTGTATCTCTTCCATTTCATGTACTGGGTCCATTTGTAGCTAAAAGTATATTCTCAGCATTGCCAGTGGCATTGATAGTCTTCACTTGTGTTAAATTACCAGTAAGCTGTGTGCGTGCAACTTGTCTATCCATTTCTGGTTTTGGCTGTTACAAATTTACTTTCAGGGTGCTTTAAAAATAATTTTGTTGTCATCCTGAAATTTAGCTTCAGGTTTTTATGTATATATATGTTAGTGGATTTGTTGTGCATTTTTTGGACCCAGTTATCCACACTGAAGTATATTCAGTGCAGTGCGTGTTCGTGGGCGCTGTTGCGTGCTTGGTGTATTAATGAGGTGCAAATGTACATACTCCGTTTTCAGTTCATTCACTGTCAGTATAATAAGTTCGTATGTCCTGTATTAAAGTCGCAAGTGTAAGAAATGCCAAACTAAGCTTGCTTTTTTTTTTTTTTGGTTT
>Ga0209628_10003751_pt1 | contig 10760 bp, 7 predicted proteins | sample TergutCu122P4_FD_187285 | JGI IMG/M metagenome (GOLD analysis project Ga0209628, IMG submission 187285) | Cubitermes ugandensis P4 segment gut microbial communities from Kakamega Forest, Kenya - Cu122 P4 (SPAdes) (version 2) | ecosystem: Host-associated > Arthropoda: Insects > Digestive system >...
AATGTAAATATATATATATATATATATATATTATTCTGATTTTAGGAAATAAAATAATTTTGTCATTGTTGTTAGAAGGATCATACACATTAGCTGCCATTCAGCTTTCTGTTTAGCATGGAAATACTACAATTCATAGCAGATTTTGTTTATTCACTGACATCATTGTGTCCTAGCATTCCTTGTGTGTTATTAATGTGTGAGTGGACCAACAGAAGAGTTGCCTGAGGAAATCATAGCCAGATAGGGGAATTATCTTCCCCCAGAGTATGTGAAGTGAATAGTGTGCAAGATACACAAACATTTCATATGCTGGCAAGCATTACATTACAATATCCTAAATCATGTTCACGCCTTCATGCACATCTGCACATGACGTAAATTAAGTTTGTATAATATGGAAAGTCTTTGTATGATGCATCATAAAACACAGTAACATGCATTCTGAGTTCAAAGTTCAAGCTACTATTGGAAAGGGATACATGGAACTTCACTATGGGACTCAGGGGCGTGTCAACTGAATGTTAACAGAAAAACCACTGTAATTTGTCAATCAAGAATTGTGTGACCGTGTACAATACTAAGGTCAGAGTTGTAATTACAGAAGAATTTTAAATGTATAAACTCTTTTATTATCAAATATCTCATATTTAATTGACAACAAAACATAAATATAAAAACTGCTAACAACACTTTTGAAGGTAATGTATTACTTTTAAAATGATTTTAATATTTTGTCATATCTGGCTTGCAACCCTACATTCAGAGTAAACGTTAAAAACCAAATGGAGTCAGGTTAAACTTTAAGGGATTCTGTATTTACGCCAATTGCAAGTAAATATATACATTCAGTCATGCAGTCAACAGCAAATATACTTGATTACAGCAGTAAAAGCAAAGCATGACAGGAAAATAACTACATATCCAGTTGGGATGTCAGAAACGCAATATGGTGTAACACTGGAAATATGAAGGGCAACAAAGCCACAATGAGAATATGACATATCACACACATGTATGCCAACTCACATTAAGTTTTTTCCCAACTCTGCATTCAGTTTATTCAGTGATTCTTACTAAAGCTGACTGTATTGTATGCAAATGACCTAAAGGCATCAGATAGCACTGGCAAAGAGTGATTTTGCTTCCTGATTTTTTACATTTTTTAAATTGCCCTTAGTTTTTGAGAAATGCCCCACTTTTTTATTGTAGCATGAACTTTTAATTTAATTGGTGATCCTCTGCATAACAATGCCATCCTCACTGCAACAGAGCTTCAAACCTAAGAGGTGTGAATCAGTACTGATGACAAGTTGCTCTTCTTACCCAAAAGACACATGTTTTTAGAGTCTGGCTGTGTGAATTATTTATATATTTTGTTATTTACTGTGAGTTGTGTGTCTCAAAACAGAACATTCATTTGAATTCAAACACTGATGCAGAAGGCTTATTAAAGTACAGTTACCATAGATCCATCACAAGAAAAGTGGATTTTTCTGACTTACCGACCATAACAAGAGGACGCATCAACCAAGAAGGAGGTTAAAAAAGAGGACATATTAGCAGACAAAGTTTTATGAAATAAAAGTCCCTCTTATTGTTTCTCTGCTAATAGTTATTTAAATTTCATGGCTATCAAATTTAGGAGTAAATGTTTTATAAGCACGTTTTTTCCACAAAGTTCAAATTGTAGACACATATATATTTCCTTGCATTTTCAGTACCATTAAAATTTGCAAAAGCTTTAATAAAAAACAAATAGATACCTGGACATAATTTCTACATATTAAAAAAACCTGCTTGAATGGAAATTTTTGGGTCAAAGAAGAGGACACATCCAGGGAAGACTTTAGGCTAAATGAACTACACTGTGGATACAAAATCAGTGACCAGACAAAAACTGGTCTACTCATATATCTTGTTCAGTACTCCGCTGTAGATTTGGGGCCTTGTTTAACAGAAAATGATACCACTACACCTTATATTATGACCAAAAATTTGGAACTAAAAGACTATCTTGGGGTCCTATTTTTGCTTCATTTATGTTCCTGGAAATACATTGTAAAAAAATGCTTATTGAACACACAAATTTGCCATCAGCTTTGAGACCAGTGCCACACAGTAAGAAGTTGTGTGCACCTTAACACCAGTCATGGAGCCTGGAGGATGATCCAGATGACAAAGAACTGGATGTCGAAAATAGGAACTGTGATACAAACATGTACTGCCTAATTCATAAGAAACCCATATAACAACACAAGCTGAATTAAATGAGCTCACACAAGACTTAAATCTGTCTATCAATCCAGCAGAACTCTTGTGTTTCAGATTACAAGGATAAAAGTTTGTAGAAGGAAAATGCTCCAGTTTCAATAACTGAAAAAGAACTTGCAAGGTGATATATCCTACTGCAATAATGATGACATCATAAGGGCACAAGGGTTTGAACATACTTCTGAAGAATGGCAGCTTTGAAGTTAAGCATTGACTGCTCTTTACAATTGAAATGATTTTCCATCAATCCATGCTGGTTAGTTCATTCAAACATTTTGTAAAGGCCACAACCCAAAACAGAAAAGGTTTCTGTTGTCTCCTACAGAAGTTTCCATGGATCAGCAATAAGCGGATAAAAGAAAATGTCTTCTGCCTGTTCTGACATAAATAAAGGGAATCTCCTGAGGTCCTACATAGAACTGAAGTCAGAATTGGAAGAATTCAAATTACACTGTAAAATTCAGATTGGTTGTGGACATTTTCTGGGCAACCAAAAAACACTCAAACTACAGATGGCTCAAACAGCAAATGCTTCAGACTTACAGAGTGATGGGGTGCAAATACACTTCCTTACTTTGATTTATTTTCAAGAAACCCTGGAGAAGTCAAAGATGAGTATAGTGAAAGGTTTCATCATGGTATTTCTTTATTCCATGGACAGATGCTACCAGAGGAAATATAATCTGACTCTGCTAGCTGACTGTTTCTGGTTCCTTAAAACAGAAATTCCATATATGTGTGGGAAAAAATTTTCTATGCATTAAATGTAAATGAATAAGTTACATTTCTATTTTATAGTATTATACCAAAAAAGATGGGAAACCAGTTTTTATAGGTTTATGTTTCCTTCCATGTACTTAATATCAGCCTCAATAAAAATAAACAGGCATTTATTGCTACATTTTGTATATCTGTCATGCAACATTATAGTAAATGAAAGTGACTGAGTGCACAAATATTTGAAATACTACTTGCTGATATTCTCAAAACCCAATGCGTTACGGAATTTTTGTTCCCACATTCACAATTAGTGAATCAAAATCAAATATCATTCAGGAAGCAAAAAAGTTAAGTATGTTGCACAGTGCAATCAGAACCTCAAAACACAGAATGTGCAGTAATAAAGGGTGGAAGGCTAACTACAGCAGCAATTTAATAAAAGGCAATGTTCTTTTGCTTGCTGAGCACAACAGACCCTGTTGCAATACATAGACATCTTCACTAAAGCTGATTTATTCCTCATGATATATATTCATAGAACTGAAGGTTGTGTTCATTAGAACAAAATTTAACTTCAAAACCAGTGTACCTTTAATAGAAATTAAAACTGCACACAAATGGTCACCTTGGAAACACGATCAGGTCACTGGTGGTGACAGACATAGACAGAAATAAAACCCAATCATTTGTTAGCTCAGTTAGAATAGTCACTAGTCTATGAGCTGGACAACCAAGGAATTATGGTTCAATTCCCAGCAGGGGCAAGAGATTTTTCTCTTCGCCAAATTGTCAATACCAGGTCTCTGGGTTCACCAAGCTCCCTGTTTAGTGGGTACCAGGAACTATTTCCACAGGGGTAAGGTGGCCGGGGTGTGGTGCTGACTGCTCAATTCCATCTAATGTCAAAATTAAGAATGACTGGAACTATACTCCACTCCTCTGTATGCCTTCATGGTGTGCACATGTACAACTTCACAGCTTGTAGTAGTATCTAGTCATTCTCAGTAAAATTAAGAATGAGTGGAGCTAAGCCCGATTCCCCCATCTGCCTTCATGGTATGCACATGGACAACTTGACAGTTTACAATATCTTGTTACCCTCAGTAAAATTCAGAATGAGTGGAGCTGTACATCCACTACCCTATATTCCTTCATGGTGTGCACAGGGACAACTTCACAGTTTGTTACATCTAGTCACCCTCAGTAAAAGTTGCAGGTGATTTGCAACGTGCAGCCTTGTTAACCATTTAAGGACTGACAATCACCTACATCAGTAGTACCTTTAGTGCTCAAGGCACACTTCTAATATTTGTCCTTTCATGGCACACTACAATTAGAACAGAGAATCAGACTTTACAATAAGAAATACACCTATGCTTAGGCATATTTGCAAAATTGCAAAAAGCAGCTATTAGCTTCATTGTGTCTGTCTGTCCGCATGCAACAACGCGGCTCCCACTGGATTGCTTTTTATGAAACTGGATATTTGAGTATTTTTCTAAAAACTATCAAGAAAATTCATGTTTCATTAAAACTGAACAAGAATAATATGAAGACCACTAGACATTTTTTATCATATCTCTTAGAATGGGAAATGTTTCACACAAAAGTTGTAGAGCAAATCAACACACACATTTTGTGTTCAATAACTTTTTTTTTTTTAAATAGTGCTGTTTATGACATAATGTGGAAAAATATTGTAGAGCAGAGCAGGCCATATGACTATATGGTGTATGCACATTGCATGCTGGATAACTAAGGCTACACATTCACTCACAACATTTAATACTTATTTCTCTTCGACTGTAACAATGGTTGAAAGAACGTGCCTCAATGCTACATTACACATACACTGCCTGCCTTGTTAAATAATAAAATCTACTGTACCCAAAATATAAACCAGAAAAAGCATGAAATTTTGGTAAAGAATCAATGTAAGAAGCTTCCATAAAAGCAGTTGTTTCCAGCTTTTATATAATGATGCTCTTTGACATTAGAAAACCTCATTAAACCCCAATTCCATTTCTTAACACTGTGTGTGAAATGGACATAAGTGCATGTGTATAGGGAACACCATCAGCTTTTCATTTAAACATTTTGAATTGCATATTAAATTTTTATACAATCATTTTTCCATTCCAAGTCTCACGGTACACTTAGCCAAAGCTTATGGTACCCCAATTGAGAGCCACCAAACCAGAATATATATAAAATTGATATTCCTGCCTCATAGAGAACATGGCCTGTGAGCTTTATAAAGATCAGTCTGTAAGTGATATTTAGTGAAATAATCAGCATTTATTGTAGTATTTACACAAAGTACATAAAACATCATGTGGCAAAACACAGAATTGCTTAATGTTACAGTAGGTAGTGAATATTGTTACCATTGGGCTTCAAAAGGTTAAACTCTATCAAAAAATGAAAGATCATTTTACAATTTCTTTTAAAAACCAATGACTGGTGTTGTACTATTAACCTAACACTACATTTGGGTGACACACTGCAATATAATTTCACAGTGAATTTATTTTTCACTGCCAACACACATGTATGCAATCCTAACCACAAATAATGCACATATCTTATTATACACGCCTACTTTTCATTTGTTTATTAACTGGTCATCATTAGTCCTAATATGCTGCAAACAATCTACTTTATCTACACATACACAAATGAAAGAATTTTCACATTGCATTTTTTAATATATTGTAAATAAGTTAAACACAAGTGTGGATCACAGATAACATAAAAACATTATATCAGTAATATTAGTTAAAACTAGTTTCTATTTAAATTAGAATTAAACTTAAATGTGATTTGTGGTATGAGTGAATCATGCATAAAGTTACAACAGTGATGCAAAATGAAATAGCAATATATGATTGTCCTGAGTATGTTCCTTCACAAAAACATATTGGGAAAGATGAAGAAATGTTTATGTAGCTAGTAATAAACTTTGAACGAAAACTACATAATTAAATCTAATAATCAATAGGATGAGCACTTTACAAAATGTACTCGAATGGAGAATCTTCAAGACAAAGAGAAATCTAAAGTGCTTATACACTCAAAAAGGCATGTCATTGAAGGAGGAATCAGGCATACAAGACGGATTTTGTATTACTGATGTTGTACTGAGTGTTTGTTTTTAGTGTTGCCAGCAGACACTAATGATATGTTTTAAGGATCCATCAGTTTGCTAAGCACTGAGTCACAATTAAAATCTTCAGAGATAAATTTCATGAAGGCACATGGGGAATGGAGGTATAACTCCCACTACATTAAGGTGAATGGGAAGCATCTGGCCCCAGCCACAATGACCCTTCTCAAGGCACTATACAGTTTAAAAATTTGTATGAACATATGATCCCATCAGAAGGATTCAGTCACCTCCACATAAGGACGTCTGTAACCATCACTAAGGTCAAATTCAGGCTATAAGCCATTTCAGATACAAGTTTACAAATGTTCATATTACTGCCAGTATCATTGAAGATATGAAGTAGAATTCCCTGCCGTAACTCACTTGTTAATACTGTACATCACAGAGGATTACACATTTTTACTGAAAACCAATATGTCATAAAATCCAAGGCTCAGACCATGTTTCTGTCCTTCCCTCGGCATTCTTTACACATCATTGTAATATTTTTGTATTAACTACTTAAATACTACAATGTTTCACCTGATCTAAATCTTCTGATAATGCTCAAGGGTTGCATTTTAAGAATAACTGACTTAAAAATAGCAAACAATAAAAATGCAAACAAAGCAAGTAAATGTGTCATGCTTAATCTGTCTCACTACTTGTATAATAGAAGCCAGGAAAATTCTATAAATTCACTTTCCCTTACCTGAACGAAAGAGTACCAATATATATACCATATAAATCCTTCTGTGGCCATTTAAACCTTCAATAACGCTCGGATTTAATTTCCAACCATGGCCCAGAACCGAGGAAATTTACATTTATAGTACCCTTAAATGCATTCGTGGCTCTGAGGTTCACCAGGGCCAGCATCATGTTAAGAATTAAAGGTCCACACAGTGTACCAAGGCTGGTTTTGAAGGGTTCATTCATGTTCCTGCTGATATAAAATATTCCAAAAGTTTGCACTCTTGAGAAAACTGTGAGTAAAGGTTTTACTGTAACACTATCCTATGACATTCTTTCTTAAAAAATAATTAGAATAGCCTGTTGGATATGTGATAAATTTGAATATTCAGAAGCATAACAGCAGTTAACATGCCTCAATTTATCTAAACTCAAGCCATCTTCTTTACAGTGCCTTAACATTGTGGTTTCAACCACACAGATGCCAAATTACTGGTAGCTTTAAGACATTATTATGTTTAAAAATAAAACTATGATACATCTTACAATGTGTAAATACATATTTGTTACAAACAGAGAATGTAACTGCAGTTATATTCTTCTTACATATGGACTGATGGCTCACTCAGATATGTACAATTAATAGATATGAACAGGCTGGATACCCAAATGATGCTGCAATCTACATCGCATGTAAACATTTTCAAAATGTAATTTTCACATTTTTTTCCTAGCTTCTAAACATTCACTGCAAAGCATAACCAGAACACACAAACCACTCTCCATATTTTGTCTAGATGTCCTTCACAAGGATATAAATACTCTTAACACAGGCTTCTGTGGAGCACATGCCGCAATACAGTGGTTTCATATTTTATACTAAATTTCTCATTTACTGACATACACTGTCATGCAAAATTGACTGAATGTGTCAATTGGCATTGCTCTGTTATGAATTACAACACTGTATATGACAGTTTATTTTGCTGGAAGTTTATATTTACCCAAGTCCAAGCACAAACTTTGGTATTTTGTATGTAAAGGAAGGGATTGCCATGATGACTGACATCCTGCAACAGAAACATGACACAGTGTATAGAGTGCAACAAATTACAAGACTGATGGAAGAAAGAGTATATGGTGTTCATTATGTGTAACACATCACAAGAGTGACACAGAGAACAGTATATGGTATTCAGTGAGTATAACACATCAGACAGAGGGAGCAGTATGTCTTCATCAAGTGTAACACGTGTTACAAGACTGACAGTGGCAACAGTATCTGGTGCTCAGTAAGCGTAACACATTATAAGACTGGGAGAGAAAAGAGTATATGTGTTCAGTACATGTAACACATTAGGAGACTCACAAAGCAAACAGCATCTGGTGTTCAATAAGTGTACATGGTGTTCAGCGAATATAACACATTAAAAGACAGAGGGAATGGTACTTGGTGTTCAGTGAGTGTAACACATTACAAGACCGACAGATGGCAATTCTAGCAGTTACACTATGTTTAGTTCTTGTGCAGTGAGTACAGATCTAGTAAAATTGGTACATTTTCTCCCTGCAGTTTTACTTTCATAAATTTCTGGACAGTCTGTGATACTGAATATTTATTTTTGGGTTTATAATGATTACCACAATCTATTCCCACATTATACTCATATGTAGAAGGTTAGATTAACTCAGCATTGCCACAGGCTGCACATCAGCTTTGCTGCAGAAAAATGTTCACAAACACTTGTTTTTGAATACGCTGCTTACACAGAGAAATATTTTCCAAAAGCATCTGGTCATCAAAGTACAGTGTTTTGCATGTACACCTCAATCTGTAGTGGGTATATTTCCCCAAAGTATTACTTAACCCTTTGCAGCCATGCTGTCTTTTGTCCATTAAATGAGAATAAATAGGCCATCATTAAACACAGATATTTGTTTTGCTGGTTTATGGAAATGCAATGTGTCATAATGTGTGTTATGTCACTCTAAAGCATACAAGTTAACAAGTCACACTGGATGGCATACCATCAGTACCAGTGCCAAGCTTGGCACTGACCGATACATCAGCCGGCACCAATGATTTTCATGCTAATGGACACATGCATTCAATTTCTCACGCCGAATTTCATCAGACATAAATAACTCTTAAAGACTGAAAATAGTCATTCAGATGAGTTCAACTCATCAAAATGAAAACTAAAAACCCCAAAACATCCAGTTTTTGACCATCTTTCAAGAAATAACAAGGATACAAAGAGCAATGGAGAGTGATAGTGCATCAGGAAAGTTGTACTCAAATAAGATTCTTAGTTAGAAACCACTATAACGAATAAGACATCATATTGCATCTAGTGTTTACATTAGTAAGTAGGAATTAAAACAGATTATCTCTACTTTTTTCATGTATTACAATAAAAAGAAGATTTGTTCGAAAGTAGTAAGATCTTAAACTGATGTATCTTTCATAACGCACTTCTTCAATGAAGAACAAAACTTAACACAGACAAAATTTAACTTCAAACATTCAACACACCTGCACACAAAATAAAAAAATCACCAATTTAATATAATTAATTATAATTTCATGTGTCTGGCATCAACAGTTCAAAAATTATTTCATTTTGATACAATAGAAAATCTATTTTTTGTTTTTAAGTTCTTCTTTCCAGTTATTTTCATACAAAGCACAATATTATGTCACATGAGGGTGATATACTCCAACAACTGAACCATCATACAGAAGAAACTTGAGTTTAAAATTCCTCCTACACATTTCAGCCAGGCTAGGCCATGGTCAGGGAGGGCACGAAAATACTGAGTAGAAATTATTTAGTATTAAATGTAAATGTTGTCAGCTGGTCTATTACAAAGTATAACTGTACATTAAAATATTATCAAAATATTACATAAACAATCCCAGTCCAAGAAGCCCAGAAATGGAGAAACAATGTGTTTGATGTACTGTATTTGGAAAGATGAAGTAGTAAATGTTCATGTGTCACTATCGCCTTCAAACATTCAACACACATGCACACAAAATAAAAAATTTACCAATTTAATATAATTAATTATAATTTCATGTCTCTGGCATCAAAAGTTCAAAAATTATTTCATTTTTGATACAATAGAAAATCTATTTTTTGTTTTTAAGTTCTTCTTTCCAGTTATTTTCATATAAAGCACAATATTATGTCACATGAGGGTGATATACTCCAACAACTGAACCAGCCATCACACTGTTACTAAATGAATCCAGCCCATCCCATTCTACATCTTTAAGATCCATTTTAATTACCCTCCCATCTATGCCTACATCTACCATGCAATCTCTTGCATTTAGGGTTCCCTATCAAAAAGCCTGCATGTATTTCTCTTCTCATCCATACACATCACATGCCAATCTAAACTCACCATCCTTTGCTTTATTACATGAATAATAGCTGGCAGATACTTACTAAATACAGATATTAAATTTAATTGATAAAAATAATTTCCATCACATGTACAGAATTATAAGTTTTACTATTCCACATTATTAAATGTGAATTTCTATAAACATGGCAACCATTCCAGTCATGTCAGCTGCAATACCATGTTTTATGCTTTTGGTGAAAAAGCAGGATTCTATCTATCACACTAAAAGTGTGCAATTCAATGTGAAACACCAGGTCTTCCTGATTCAATGTGTTGTAATTACAATAAATCTTCTAACCTTTCTTCGGAACTCTTTAGAACATCTTTGTTTATGGGACAGCTGAGTGGCATTAAGTCTTAATTGGTCAATTTTTGATCCAGATAAACTTACTACTTGTAAAAGTGAAGTTCACCCTATACCCTGCCACGAAGGAATAGAGGTGGAGAACAGGTAGGCCCCCATTCTTTCTTCAACATCGGCGCCAGATGGGGACGAGTGGTTAACGCA
>Ga0209628_10003752_pt1 | contig 10753 bp, 3 predicted proteins | sample TergutCu122P4_FD_187285 | JGI IMG/M metagenome (GOLD analysis project Ga0209628, IMG submission 187285) | Cubitermes ugandensis P4 segment gut microbial communities from Kakamega Forest, Kenya - Cu122 P4 (SPAdes) (version 2) | ecosystem: Host-associated > Arthropoda: Insects > Digestive system >...
TGCCGGTGGTGTGCCACAACCACATCCACATCAAATCGCCGTCGCCGTTGAGAGCTTGCACGTATTCCAACTGATGGTCCAGTTTGGTGTCAATGTTCTCGCTCCATGAGATATTGCCGGAAATTTTGCCTGTGGAATTCTGATAGACGTAAGTTTTGTCCTGTCCTTTGAGATCGTAGGTGTGAAGTTCCTTGTGAACGGTCGTGCCGCCGGACGTGATTTCCCAGGAGTTCGTCTTCGACACGAATGTTTGGGTGATGTACCGGGAAAAATGGTCCTCGACCTCATCGACGGTCGTTGCCGTGCCGATCAGCCAAAAACCGCCGCCGCCCGACATATACTGCATCTCACCGTCGGTCCGAACGGTGTTTTTGTACGCAAGGTCGTTTGTGATACTTTGCGTGACACTACCGGAGGTCGTCTTCCAAACGGCGTCATCGGTCAATTTGTCCAAAAGTTCGGAACCTTTGATCGGGCCGCCGGGAACCAATTCGCATGTTGCGGTGCCGGTGTTGATTGCCGTGGCGTCATAGGTGTAACTGTCGTAGGCGTCGCATCCTTTCTTGAGCGTAAACGATTCACCAAGTGCGTCGGAGTAGCCGACGATCATGGTGCCTTGGGACTTCGTGATTTTGTCGGTGGTGTCAGCGGTCCACTTCGCCTCCATCATGGCACTGCTGTTTTCCACCGTAATCCGCGTATAAATCCCGGGAAGATTGTTATAGAAGTATCGTTCTTCCGCAGCGATGTACTTTTTCAACACCGAAGTCTTGACGGTCCGGTCGATGTCGCCGGTGTCAAGAAATTCCGTTTCCGTGTAGGAGTAACTGAAGTCGGCCTCACGCTGCATGATGACACCAATGCCGCCGTACACGACATACCCGCCGAGAATAGTGGTGTCATTGAATTTCACCGATTCGGCATATTCCACGATCCCTTCGACGACCGCTTCGTTCCATTTGTTCGTGGTCGTGTTGTAGGTCGCTTCGCCTTTGCAACCTTGCGTGGACAGGCTTTTGCCGCCGGATTCGGTAACGATTCCGGCAAGATAAACGTTGTCGTTCCAATAGGAGTAGAGGCCGACACCATCGTAGGACTGTTTGATGCTTACGGTCGTTTCAAACTTCGAGTTGCCGGACGTGATTGCCCATTGGGTCGCGCCTTCCGCCAGTTCGCTTTCCACGATTTCTTCGTAGTTGCTCCTGGTCTCTTCGGACTCTTTGGCGGTGCCGAAAAGCCAGCCGCCGAGGATTTCCCGTGAGTAATATCCGCTTTTCAGCGAGATGGCGGACTCGGACTCGCCTTTTAACTTGCTGCTCGCGGTGCCGGAGTAGAACCATTCGTTGCTCTTGACTTCGCCGCTTACGTTTTCTTTTTCGTCGACGGTATCCGTGCCGGAACTGGTCACCGCATAGCTTTTACCGCCGGTGTTGAGCGTGCCTTTCCCGTTTTTTTGAATGGTTTCGCTTGAGTACGTGTTCTCGCTCGCCATCTCGCCGGACGAAAGCAACCACTCCTTGTCCCCGCCTGACTGTGGTGCCACAACGTTGTGCGTCTCCGTTGCGTCAAAGGTGTTGGTAATGTTCCGCTTGACGGTAACATCTCCGGAAATCGTCGTGCCATAACCATACTGTGTAAACGTGCCCTTGCCGTCCCAGTCGGACCTGGAATCTTCATGCGAGGTGGACGTCGAGGTCCCGCTGTCCAGCTTGATGACACCATTGTCATAGGTTTCCTTCCATTTCGACAAGGTTTTCCAGTGGGAGTTGAATTTTTCGTCAATCGTTCCGTCTTTTTCGTCGATGTTCAAATTCGGCGAATGAATCCAGAATGTGCCAGTCCCTGCGGTGTTGAACGACCCGTCGTCGGAATAATCGAACGACCAGAATCCGGTCGTGGACCATGTTTCATTCAGCCACTCGGACGTGTACTCCGACTTGATGGATTTCGTGTCGTTGATGGTGCCATTGACCGTACCGTTGGCCTTATGGCCTTCCTGCGCGTTCCCCTGTTTGTAGAAATACGTGCCGGTGATCGTGCCGTCCCGATAATGCCGGGTATCGGTGGTGCCACTGCCGAACCCGTCCGAAATGACCCAACTGTCGTTTGCGATAGCGTGGGTTTCCCAGGAGGACGCTTCGCCGTTGTCGTGACCGTTGACGTTCCAGTTGGTCTTGGTTGAGTATTCGATGCCGTTTTTGGTGTATCTTTCCCACGTCGTGCCGCCACCAAAGTAGCTACTGTTGTAGGCATTGGTGTAGTCGGCTCTTCCATCGCCGTCATCAACCTTCCATTCTCCATCAAGCATCGACCAATCGACGTTCCAGGAGGAAGAAGCGTCGTTGTTGCCGCTTTCCTGGGCCTTTCCGTAACAGAAACCGCTGACGATGTTTGGATCGTCAAACTTCATCGTGAACGTGCCGGCGCCATCGTAAGCAAAACCGTTGCTCCAGGAGCCGGTTTCATCCCCGGTGCCGGACGACGTCCAGGTGCCGTTGCTCAGCGTCCCTGTGGTCTTGTAACTCATGGAAAAAACATCGGTGCCGTACTCCGTCGTCGTGCCGGAAAACTTGAACTCGGTGCCACCATCGAGGATCGTTTTGGTGTAAACTCCGTTACCATCGGACGAAAAATCATATTCGTCCAGTCCGCTACCGGTTGCCGTTCCCGAAAAAGACCAAACTTCGTCGATAAGAGTGGCCTCGATTTTTTGACTGGATTCGTCAAAGGTTTTTCCCGATTGAGTTAGCGTTCCCCAGGAACTCCACGCATTCCCTACGGTTCCGCCGCTCCGAAAATATTCGCCGCTGCCGCTATAATGATAGGAGGACGATTCGTCTGACGTGGAATGACCATCGCCGCTGAAGGCCGTCCATTGGTCATCGACAAGCAGCCACAGAATCACTTCATGGTCGTCGGATTTGGCCATGACTTCCGTGCCATGCGTGCCGCTGATGAACCAGGAATCGCCCGGTTGCGAGCTTCCTTTCCAGTATTCTCCTGAGCCGCAACTGTAGTAAGAATTGCCCGATGACCGGGTTGTCATTCCATCTCCGGTAAATACCCAATCGTCATTAGGGCCAGGAATTCCGAGGGGAAGTAGTGCCATCAAACTCAATGAAGTCTGACTCGACGAGTGGCCGCTTTCCGAGATGACACCGGACATACTTGAGTAACTGCCACTGCTTTGGCTTACGGTCGAGTAGGTGCCGGTCCCGCTGTAAAAACTGTCCCATGAGTCCATCAGACTGCTGGACTGCACGCCAACCGTAGTGATCCAGTTCGAGCCTGTCCCGGTCCCGGCTACATGGATGGAGGCTTTATAGCGATAGGCCCCAAATTGCGCGAGGGTTCCGTTGACGAACCCTCCTTCAGTGGCATAACCGTAAGAGCCGGTTCCGACATAACCGTCGCTCACCATCAGCGTTCGCCGTTCGGACGAGGTTTTTTGCGTCGTGTTGGTGTCATGGACCAGCGTCATGAAAACGGTTTCCGTCTTTCCGCCGAGAACCCTGCCCGTCATGGTGTAATACGAGGTGCCCGATTGTTCGGAAACGGTTTCCGTAATGAGATAATGATCGGAAGTCGAAAGATGGTAGGAATAAGAGTAGACACCGGCGATGAACGATGCCACCAGTACGGAAGTGTAACCTCCGTAATAAGCGTTGCCCGAATCGCTGATGCTGTAACAATAATAAACCGTTTCCGAGTAGAACCAATCGCCGTTCCCCAAGTCCCAGCAGACGACACTGCCACCGTGAGAGGCACTACCTGTGGAACTACCGGAACTACTTGACCCGCCGCCGTTACTTCCCCCGCCGCCATTGCCAATATTCTGCTGTGTTACGTCGAATACAAACCGGTAACTTCCGATGCTTTGAGGTATAAACGGCGTATTGCCCCCGAACTGGTAGCCCGTTCCACCGACCGAGATGGTGCCAAAACTGTTGGACTGCGGATCAGTATTGTAGCCGCTCGGAACAGACACCTGTTGTAAGTTGCCCGAATTTTGCGGAAGAACAACGAACAAGAGGGAGCCTTCCTGGATGGCGTTTCCTTCATTATCGACAATTTCAAAGTCGATGATTTCCGCACCTTTTTCATTCGACGGGGCGGCGTAAGTCAAATTGCCCGCCGAATCCAATGTGGCCGTCCCGTATTGTGCCGCGCCCTTCAAAACAATTTGATAAAGGTCCGATAATGCGTTTCCTTGGTTAAATTCATTGGCCGTTACAGAAGCAAAGAGGTCGGCAACTTGCACGGAACCGCCGGATTCCAGGGTCAAAACCTCTACATGGGCTGTGAGCGCGTCTGCAACGACAAGGAGGGTTACCGTCGCATCCTGATGATTTCCTAAAGCGTCGGTGAGGCGATAAACAAACGAGTCCGTTCCCGTAAACCCGGTATCGCCCCCATAGACAAACGACCCATCCTGCGCGATTTGCACCGTCCCGTTGTCCGGGCCGGAAAGCAGGGAAACCCCATAAAGTGCAAGCAGTGAGGAAACGTTTCCCTGACCGGACCGCGTGAGGACATTGGCCAGAACGTCAATCGGAAGGCTTTGGCCGTAGCGGACGACATACAAGCCGTCGGCGGCGATGATACCATCTTCCAACACGGAGAGCGTCACCGTTGCCGCTTTGGAGGTCAAAACGGAATCGGTAATGGCGTAACGGAATGTCACCACTCCGGAAAATCCGCTGACCGGCACAAACGTGAAAGTCCCGTCGGTATTGAGAGTCAACGCTCCTTGATTCGTATCATCAAAAGCAACAAGAATTACCTGAAGCCCATTGGCGGCCACATCCGGAATACCGGACAGCAGGCCGCCGGTCTCCGTGAGGGAAGTACCGCTGTAGAACGAATACTGTCGGGCTGGTGGAGTGGGAACCGTGCTGAAAACGTCAATGACAACTTCAACCGGTTCGGAATAATGTTCGCCGTCATACGTCCGATAGCGGAAACGATCCTGCCCGATAAACCCGCTCAAGGGAACATACTCAAAAGAGCCGTCCGATTGAAGCTGTAAACTTCCATGCTCCGGTCCTTCGACAAGCTCTGCGACCAGAACGACTTCGGAGTTTTCGCCACAATAATCGTCGTTCGCCAAAACGCCGGATTTGTCATCGATTACAAGGGTCTTGTTGTAGCCGACCGAATAATAATCCGAATAGGCTTTGACCGGGCTTTGCGGAATTGTCACGGAAATCAAAGCACAAACAGACGCTCCCAAAATATCTTCCGCGCGAACGACAAACTCGAACGTTCCGTAAATGCCCGGTTCGGCAACAAGGTTCAGAGCATTGCCGCTTAAAACCGGAGTGATGATACCATAGTATTCAAAGTCAAGCAGTTCATATTTCAGGGCGTCGTTGTCCGGATCGGTGAAGATACCGGCCAGATTGATGGTCGTTTCGCGGGAACCAATCGCAAACGTGAAGGTGGTCGACCCGGAAACGACGGGCGCATGGTTCTTCCTGGCGGCGGGATTCAGCGAGACCGTAAAAGTGCCGCCGCCACTCACGACCGCATAAGAGTCTCCGCTCGCCGGAGGTTGTAACGTGATCACGACGGTTTTGACGGCGGCAAGATTTCGGTTGGCACAAATGGCGAAGGGAATGTCCACATAACTTTCCCCGGCGGCAAACGTGACGATTCCGTCGAACGTTTCAAAGTCGACACCACTGACCGCCGACCCGCCGAGCGTAAAGTGAACGACCAGGTCTCTACTGACATCGTCGCGGTAAAGACGGACAGAACCAATTTGGCCGTTTTCCGTGGCATCACGACCGGATTCGATCCAAACGTTGGCCGTCCCCGCACTTTGAATCAGTATTTCCGCCTGCAATCGTTGGGAGTCGATCACATAAACGTTTGTATTGTCCGACGCCTTGAGGGAAATACCGACTTTTTCCGCCCCTTTTACCATTCCGTTGAAGGCGATGATCGGAATATCGACGTATTTCTCGCCCACTGCGAAGGTAACACTGACGTACCGGTGTCCGCCGAGGAGTACCTCGTTATGATAAAGAAAACCGACGCCGTTTTTTGCGTACCCTTCCGTCGTTGTCGGGGTGCCACACGAATTTCTTTCGTCAAATTCGTACCAAATGGTCAGTTCATGTCTCGTGTTGTCCCGTTGCAGACGGATAAATCCGTTTTGCCCCCCCTCCCCCTCGACGGCGTTTTGGGTCGAATCAATCCAGACGGTTGTCAAGACGTTGCTCTCAATCAGAACATCCACCGGCAAAACGTTTGGGTCGAGAAGATAACTTCGGTTTCCGCATGCGAGCAGTTCGATCCGGACGAATTTCGTTGCTTTGACCGAGGGATCATCGACGACCTCAATGGGTATGTCAACGTATTCCTGCCCGACGGCGAAGGTGACGCTTCCAAAGATTTGCGTCGATTTCATGCCGGGAAGCCTGTAATCGACGTTACGGACAGCCGTCGAACTCCCATTGACCGCAAATTGAATCGTAACCGCATCGTCCGTATTGTCCCGTTGAAGCCGAATGTAACCGTCCTGAACACCTTCGATCCCGTCCTGGACCGAATCAACCCAAACGAGAGGTGTCACACGATTGTCGAGGATCGACAATGTCGCCTGGGTATTTCCCGTGGTCGAGTACGGTCCGTATTCGTCTGCAAGGAGAATGATTGAAACGGTGACGTTGTCTCCACTCCTTGTGTCGTCAATGACCAGAATGCGGATATAGGCGTATGGGTCACCCGCCGCAAAAGTAACGGTGTAATCGTCATTTTCAAAAACGAAATCCGAATACAAATTGGCGGTGGAAGAAAAATCGTACCGAAAATCGACCGTCAATTCAGTATCAAAAACTTCCCGTTCCAGACGAAAATACCCGTCCTGAATTCCTTTGATCCCGTTCTGTGTGGAGTCGATCCAGACCGGGGTTATCACCCGGTTATCAACGACAAACATCGTGGCGATGCTCTGCGCTGGATCGAGAGTGTACGTACCGGAATCACTTTCAAGGAGAATCAGTTCGATCTTGTCGAGCGGCCTGATCATCCAGCCGACGATCGGCGCGATAACGATGTCAGCGTATTCCTGGCCTGCCGCGAAGGTGACCGAACCGTACCAATCTTCGTAATCAATACCCGGAAGGCTGATGAAGTCGGAACCGTATTGTGCCCAGCCGCTAATGCCATAGCGGTTGTCGGAGTTCAAAGTATATTGAACCGTCAATGAAGCGTGGGGATTATCCCGGTACAAACGGATAGAGACGTCTTCGCTTCCTTTGGTGGCATCTTTCGTCGAATCGACTTGGACCTGGGGTAAGATACCATGATTGTGAATGACCAAATCCGCCGATTGTTGGTTCGGATCAATCGCACTGCCATCCCCGTCATACAGAGCAAGACGAACGGTCTTGTCTTCCAGCAGGTCCGTCAAATAGGCGTCGATGGCGATGTCGATAAAGAATATACCTGGGTCGAAATACAGATCACCGATGTCGCTCGATGCGTCCGCAAAGCCCGTTGGTACGTCGAAATCGTCACCAATGGTTGCCCAACCGGGATAAAGACCAACGTTCTGTGCCGAATTCTGTGAATCAATTCCATAGACGATGGTTTGAGCCGTTGTGGCGTCATCGCGGGTCACACGGAAAAAGCCGACCGGATCGGATGTCCACGCATCCTGAATCGCACTGATGCCGATGGCAAGCATTTCTCGCGATTCCAGGGGTTCCAATTGAAGAGTCCGTTTCTCGATCGGTTTCGGCTTTTTTGAGCTATTCTTGCCAAAAAGAATTTGGGCAGCGCGTTCAAAAAAGGACTCTTGGTCGCTCATGATTTACTTCTGATTGAATCGAGAAAAGGGAAGTAACGTAACTCCTTCGCGGTTCGAAAAAAACGAAAAATCGACATCTCTGTCGACCGGTTGCTCCGTCAAAAACAAACAAATCAGTTATCCCGATTTTACGTAGCCCGATGGTCGCTGTCAATAGAATTCTTTGAAAAATGACGAAATTTCATTTTTTGGCGTGCTCATTATGGCGTATCTCCGATTTCCTAAACTTGAAACAAATTCGTGCTTAAATACTTTTCGCCCCGGTCGGGGAAGAGGACGACGATGAGACCTTTTTCGATTTGTTCGGCAACGGTCAAGGCGGCGAGCATGGCGGCACCGCTACTCATGCCGACGAAGATGCCTTCCTCATGGACGATCCGGCGCGACATGGCAAACGCCTGCTCCGATTCGACCATGACGCTGTAGTCAATCAACCCAGGATCGTAAAGCTCCGGTACGATTGCCTCCTCCATGTTTTTGAGACCCTGAATATAATGTCCTTTGACCGGATGGGCTTCGATAATCTTGATCCCGGAATCATGTTCCTTCAATCCGGTGGCGACCCCCATCAGCGTGCCGGACGTCCCAAGCGATGAAACGAAATGCGTAACGCGGCCTGCCGTTTGACGCAATATTTCGTAACTCGTCGCGTGGTAATGGGCCAGCTTGTTGTAAACGTTCGAAAATTGGTCCGGGTTGAAGTATTTGTCCGGAAACGTCGCCACGAGTTCGCGGCACTTGCTGATCGCACCGTCGGTTCCCAGCTTGGAGTCGGTCAGGGTCAATTTTCCACCGAATCCCTTAATCATTTTTTGGCGTTCGATGGAAACCGCCTCGCTCATCACGATTTCGACTTCGTAACCGAGCACGGTTCCGATCATCGCCAGTGCGATTCCCGTGTTGCCGGACGTTGCTTCAATGATCGTTTTGCCAAGTGTCAGCTTGCCGTCTTCCTGGGCCTGCTGAATCATCTTTAGCGCGATACGGTCTTTGATGCTTCCGGTCGGATTGAATCCTTCCAGTTTCGCGTAAATTTCCACGCCAGGCTTTTGCAGCATTCGGTTAATACGGACCAGCGGCGTGTTGCCGATTGTTTCGAGAATATTGTTGAACATAAAGGGGAAAGGGTGAAAGTGTTCTTGCCAAAATTAAATCGTTGGTCATTGTTGATTGTCGCCGGAAGTTCCGTCCCAAGAGGGCGACTCTATGGGATCATCTCTTTCAAACGCCGGATTGCCGAGTCGTCCTCTCGCATCTCACAAAGGGGGGCCAATTCGTCGAAAATACTGCCAAAATCCAATCGGCCTTGTTGTCGAACCAAAATGGAATCAATATCGGACCAATCCTTGTCCCGACCGGCAAACGCTTTCAGCACAATCAAATCTTCCGCCGAACAGGTTCGAATGGAACTTTCTTCAGTAAAAAGGAACTCCGAAGACCGCTGGACCATCCTTTCCTCGAACGGAAGCCCGCCGAGAGAAATATCCATGTCGATGCCGTTTGTTGCTTTGACCAGAAGAACACGGTTTTTCATCGCAAACTCAAATGCGTCGTCAATCCTGGCTTGAAACCGGTCAAGAGTGGCCGAAACGAATTTTTCCTCCTCCGTATAACGGGTCAAAAGCGTGACGTCAATGTCGGTTGTCGTTCGCAGATGTCCCCAGCGCACCACCGCCAGACCGCCGATGAAAACATATTCCCAGCGACGGGTTTGAAAAAATAACGTAAGCTCCTTTGCGGCTTGAAACAGGTCGATCATCGGTTTCTGCTGTCGGTTGTGAAAGGCTCGAAAGTCTTTTTGCTGCTCCGCCAAACCGGAAATCGGCTTCGGCAAAGCGTTCGCACAGGCCCAACGGAGCAATGGAATCAACTGTTCGATTTTTCGTCCGTAATCGGGACTCTGTAGCTCCTTTACCCAAACCTCACGCAACGCTGGCCCGGTCGTTTTCCACTGGTCCACCCAGCTTTTGATCGCGGTTTTTTCACTGCTCATTTTTACGTCGGATTGCCTAACTTTCGGTTTCCATCTGATCAATATAACGCCGTAATCGTTCCAATTCATCGGACACGGAGCGAAGTTTGAGCATGTTTTCCACCCGTTTGAGCAATTCGTGTTTGCTGACCGGCTTGCTTAAGTAGTCGTCGCAGCCCGCCATGACCGCTCGTTCGATGTCTCCCAGTTCGGCGAGGGCCGTCACCATCAGGATCATAATGTCCTTCGTTTTCGGGTCGCTTTTGAGTTTTTCGCACACCTCGAAACCGCTGAGTTTCGGCATCATAATATCGAGCAGGATCAAATCCGGCTTAAACTGCCTGGTTTTGTCGAGAGTATCCTGACCGTCCACGGCAACGGCGATTTGGTAATCGCAATCGGCGAGAAACGCTTCCATTAACTCCACATTCGTCGGATTGTCGTCGGCAATAAGAACTTTGAATTTCATCTTGTCAGTGGTCAGTGATTGGTGATTGGTGAATTTAACCTGAAATGTAAACGAAATGCCCTTAAAAAGCAAGTGGAGAAGCGAAAATCCACTTATCACTACAGATCGATAACAAATTCACCAATAGTAACGGCAGCCGGAAACGGAGCGCAGTGACCGGATTTCCCCGCGATTCGGTCCGGTCGCTTCACTCCGTTGCACTCCCGGCTGCCATTCCTCGCCAACTTCTATGAAAACCAGCGAATTTGTTTCGGAATATAACGAATAAACCGAGTTTCCACATGACGATCCGCGAACTGTGCAAACAAGAAGCACCAAAGATGGAAGAATGGATTAAACAGTCGGACGAAGTTCAGAAGGACTTCATCGAGGCCCCCGGTGCGTTTGTCGAGGTCACGATGGACACGGCCAAAGTCAATACGACCGAGGGTTGGAAGGATGTCAAAGTCGGCATCGTTTCCAAACGCGAAAAGGGTCAAAGAGCCTTGCCCCA
>Ga0209628_10003753_pt1 | contig 10751 bp, 8 predicted proteins | sample TergutCu122P4_FD_187285 | JGI IMG/M metagenome (GOLD analysis project Ga0209628, IMG submission 187285) | Cubitermes ugandensis P4 segment gut microbial communities from Kakamega Forest, Kenya - Cu122 P4 (SPAdes) (version 2) | ecosystem: Host-associated > Arthropoda: Insects > Digestive system >...
CAGCGCAATGGGTTTGGTAACAACCAAAACCACCTATTTTGACAAATGGGGCGAATGGAAAGCGGTGAAGTCAGTGTTCGATATGAAAATGATGGGACTTGACCAGAAGACCGAAAAGTTGAACATCACCAAAGGCAAAGAGCATTGGGACATCGACCTGAACAAAAAAACAGGCACCTATTACCAACTCGAATACCCTTCAAACGCAGGTATGGATGCCACAGTAGCGGCAGCAATGGGCGGCAGGGTGCCAAAAGGTATGGAGGTAAAGGATTTGGGCAAAGAAAATTATCTTGGCTACGAATGTAAAAAGATTTTTGTAAAATACCCTGCAATGGATATGGAGGTTACAACACTCACTTACGGAAATCTTCCAATGAAAATGGAAGGACGAATGGGCAAAATGGAGGTATCAAACAAAATCGTCTCCATTGACCTCAACACCGCCCTGCCCGCATCTATATTTGAAGTCCCCGAAGGGGTAGAAATAACGAAGCAATAGACACAAGATTTTAGACACAAGACACAAGAATTTAGGCGAAAGGTGAAAGACGAAAGGCAAAAAAACGCTCCCTCCCCTGTGGGGAGGGTCGGGGTGGGGTGTGAAAGGTGAAAGGAAAAAGGCGAAAGGTGAAAGGAAAAAGGTGAAAGGCGAAAGGTGAAAGGTGAAAGGAGAATGTAAAATGAAGAATGTAAAATGAAAAATATGCCGCTAAGCCCCGCAGGGGCGCAATATTAATAATCGTAGGCGAGCGTTAGCGTTGCCTGCGAAAAAAACAAAAACCCTACACTCCCTCCCCTGTGGGGAGGGTCGGGGTGGGGTGAGAAAGGTGAAAGGAAAAAGGAAAAAGGTGAAAGGTGAAAGGTGAAAGGTGAAAGGTGAAAGGAGAATGTAAAATGAAGAATGTAAAATGAAAAATATGCCGCTAAGCCCCGCAGGGGCGCAATATTCATAACCGTAGGCGAGCGTAGCGTTGCCTGCGGAAAAAACAAAAACCCTACACTCCCTCCCCTGTGGGGAGGGTCGGGGTGGGGTGAAATCAGACACAAGTAATCAGACACAAGACACAAGAATTTTGGTGAAAGGTGAAAGGTGAAAGGTTAAAGGGAAAAGTTAGATATTCCATTTTTTTGAAAAATGGAATATCTGAAATGAACAGAAAAAGAAACGTCATTTCGAGCGTTAGCGAGAAATCTAATGAAACAAACGGGATTCCTCACTACGTTCGCAATGACAACAACCAACAACCAACAACCAACAACCAACAACAAACAACAAACAACAAAAAACAAAAAACCAACAACCAAATTATTAATTTATAATTTTATTAAAAAATGTTAAAAAGATTTTTATCAATGAGGAAAGTGGCAGCGATAGTTGCCTGCCTCGCAGCAATGAGTGTCCCTTTCTCAGTATCGGGACAAGTATGTTCAATCGGCTCTACCAACTACAATACGGTAGAAGATGCGATATCGCATGTGCCGACAGGCGGATCATCCGCAACAACAATTACGATGTTGCAAGATTATCAGGTGAATAACGGCACCTACATCAACAACAAAAAAATTGTTTTTAACCTGAACGGTCATAACCTGACCTTCTACAACAACACAAACAATAACAATGGGCGTGCTTTGGACTTAGACAACGGCTCAAGTATCAATTACTCGGGAACCGGAAAATTCTCAACAAACTCTACCAACGGGCTTTCTTTAAAGGTCTATGGCAGTTCGGCAACAGTAATGCAAGTTACTACCAGCAACAGTGGTTATGCCATTGAAGCAAGCAACGAAGGGTATGTAACCGTAAACGGCGGTTTAGACGGAAATAACGCTGTAACTAACACTAATGGAGGAGGTATTAATGCCCACAACGGCGGATACGTAACCATATATGGAAAAGTATCGAGTGGTACCTTGCAATCCCTTCACGCAGGCGTGGATGGTTCAGGAAGCAAACACTCTACTATTGATGTATGGGGCGATGTTAAAAGTAGTGCTGGAATTGGAGCGGAAACCGACAACAGCGGAATAATAACAGTAGTCGGCACTATTTCGGCTAATACTTACTACGCTCATTGTGGCGGGCAGTACAAAACTTGGTCGCAATATACCACGCCATCGACCAAAGCCGGCTATCTGATGTACACTGACGGCAACAGTTATGTATTTGTAGCGGCGGCAGATGCTTCTATTGGTACGCGAAACTATCTAACTGTACAAGACGCAATTAACGCCGTGCCGGCTGGATTAGCAACGCCAACTACCGTTACACTTCAAAGATCTGTTACCTATACTACAGGTTTAACAGTTACCAACTACAGAAATATTTCGTTTAATACAAACATTTTTACTTTGACAGTGGGTGCAACGTCATCAACTAATGCCTTTACTTTTTCGCTCGGCGCTAAATTTACCTCCACAGGGTCGGGTAGTATTGTTATGAACAGCGGATATGAAGGCATTCAGGCAAACGACGGAAGCACTACAGTAAATATTACAGGAAGTATTAGCGGAGTAACCCGCGGTATAGTTGCAGAAACTGGCTCTAATGTAACTTTTACTGGCAGTGTAAGTAGTACCTCTGCCACCCTGATTGCCAATAACACCGGTAGCGCAATTCTGCTTAATGGAAATGTTACCGCAGGAGTCAGTGGACCACAGGCACTGGCAGGTGGAAACGTAACCGTAAACGGAACAATTTCTACTACCGGCACCTATCTACTTATAGGCACAGTGCCAAAAGCAAAAACCGACTTTGTATTACCTTCTACCAAGACAGGTTATGCAACTTATAGCGATGGAACAAATACAGTTTGGGTAAAAGGTACGGCGCCTACAATTACCGGCGGTACGCCATCAATTACAGTGCTGCCCGGATATACGGCTATGTCCACTGCTTCTTTCACAATTTCGGGCGACCCCGCACCGCGTGTAACAAAAACTTCGGGCGACTCGCATCTAACATGGAATGACGCTACGAAAAAGATAGATATTGCACCCGGGCTTACTACGGGAAGTTATTCTGCAGTTCTTTCGGCTCAAAACGGAGTTACTCCAAACGGGTCGTACATCTTTACCTTTATTGTTGGCGCACCGCCGATTTGCCAAATCGGTTCTATCAACTATACTGCGCTCAATGACGCAATAGCGGCAGTACCAACAGGCAGCACAACGACTACAACCATCAAACTGCTGGCGGATATTAACTATGTATCGCAACAAGATTACGACTACGGAATAGTATCTTTGCCAAGCATTTCCATTACCAATAAAAAAATAGTATTTGACCTGAATGGATTTAACCTCAGCATCAAAAACTACTGCACCTATGGAATTTATCAGTCAGGCGGCTATATTGACTTCACAGGAACAGGAACTTTTAATGTGCAAGGCGGTTACGATCCTTATTTCGCCATCACTGGAGGCGCCGGAGTGTATGTTACCAATAGCGGCTCGTGTCGCGTAAGCAGTGTTACTATAGCGCAGGCATATCAATCCGGTGGTACTGGGGTTGTAACAAATGGTAGCGGATGCATTGTTACAGTTGAAGGCAATATTGATGCCTCTGATTATGACGACCAATACGGCGTTGGCGCTACCGGCGTATTGGTTACAACAGGAAGTATTGTTACGGTAAAAGGTAATATTATTGCAGGACAGGAAGGTGTGATTGCTAATGGTGGAACGGCAACGGTAAAGGGAAATATTTCGCAAACTGGGTATGGTTCGGGTGCTTATGCGCAAAACGGCGGAAAGGTAACAGTTGATGGCAAAATAACATCAAATCCGTATATTCAAACCGGAACGGTTGTTAAAACTGCAACTGACTTTACGCTTCCTTCCGACCTTGCCGGCTACGCCAAATATACAGACGGCACAAACAAGGTTTATGTTAAAGGCACTGCGCCCACTTTCACAGGTACTTCTACGTGGAGCGATTTTCTCGGATATACGGATTTTTCTGTAAGCGGATTTACCACTACCGGCGACCCAAGTCCGAGAATTTCAAAAACTTCGGGCAATGCATTAATCACATGGAACGATGCTACGCAAACGATAGACGTTGCAGCAGGACTTGCAGCAGGTTCATATCCAGTAGTATTGACTGCGGCTAACGGCATAACTCCTGACGCAACCTTGACTTTTACGCTGACAATTACAAATACCAGTGCCGTAGAAACAATCACCGCTGACGCATTAACTATCTATCCGAACCCGGTGAAAAACGAATTATTCATAATGAACAATGAACAATTAACAATGAACAATGTGGAAATTGTTGATTTATCGGGCAAAACCCTGATGTCCCAATCGTCCCCATTGTCCCAAATAAATGTGACAAATTTGTCCGCAGGCGTTTATTTTATAAAAATAACAACCGACAAAGGCATTGTAACAAAGAAATTTGTGAAAAAGTAAAAAATTGTATTTTTTTTAAAATTTTTTTGTCATTAGAGAAATCTTTCTTGTGAAAGACGGGTTTCTCGTTTTTTTTTTTTTAAATGTAGAATGTAAAAACACTCCCTCTCCTGTGGGGAGGGCGGGGGTGGGGTGAAATTAGACACAAGTAATCAGACACAAGACGGCAAACCGTCATTCTGAAACAAGTTCAGAATGACGTAAAAAATCTAAAATCGTAAATTAATTGTCTTTGTTCTTTGCTCTTTGTTCTATGCTCTAAAAAAATAATTCTTAATTCAAAAAAAAATATTAATTTTGCATTTTAATTTTTGTATTAACAATTAAATTTTAATCATTATGTTTAAAAGAGTAAAGGAAATCTTAATCGCCCCCAAAACAGAATGGACGGCGATTGAAGGCGAAAACACGCCTTACATGAAGTTGTTTATGAGTTATGTGCTGCCGCTGTCGTTTATACCTGCCATAGCCGCATTTATTGGCTACGGAATAATCGGTACGCGTTTTATGGGTGTACATTTCCATTCAATTGGTTTCGGCATCAGGCAAGCGGTAGTTCAATGGGTGGCAATGGTCGCAGGTGTTTTTCTGACGGCTGCTATTATCAATCTTCTTGCTGACAGTTTTGGTGCAAAGAAAAACTATGACCGCGCATTTGCGTTAGTGGCTTATTCTTATACGCCTATGTTTTTGGCAGGAATTTTCCTGTTACTTCCGTCACTTTCGTGGCTGGCAATGCTGGCAGGGCTTTACGGCTTGTATATTCTCTATTTGGGAATGAAACCTATGATGGGGGTGTCAGACGAGAAGAACACCGTTTATTTTATTATCTCCCTTGTTGCAACAATAGTAGTAACAGGTGTTTTGATGGCTATTCTCGGTTCTATTCTTCTTAGAGGCGCAATGACGGTAGGCGGGTTTTAAAAATTAAAATTTGCATTTTTTTTACTACAAAGGGCGCAAAGATTTAGATTATTTCTTTGTGTCCTTTGTTATAAAAGCATATCAAAAAATTAATCAGTTATTATTTTTTTTGTCTATTTTGGGAAAAAATTGTAACTTTGCAAAAAAAACAATGAATACCTCACGTTTACATATTGGGTTGTTTGGCAGGCGCAATACTGGCAAGAGTTCTGTAATAAACCGTATTACAGGACAAAATTTGTCCATAGTTTCTGACGTGGCAGGCACAACTACCGACCCTGTAAAGAAAGCAGTAGAAATTCCGGGATTGGGTCCTGTTATCATTATTGATACCGCAGGGATTGACGATGTTGGAGAATTGGGAAAACAGCGAGTAAAAAAATCCTTAAACGCTGTTAAACAAGTGGATATGGCTATTATTGTACTTTGCAACAATCATTTTGACCATAATGAACAACAATTGGCAGAACATCTGAAACAGTTGAAAATACCATTTCTCTTTTTGCATAATAAGTCAGATGAAATGGCAGCAGACAAATCATTAGTATTACAATTAAAAAAGAGTTACAATTCAGATTTTATTGATTTTTCTGCAAAAACAGGGAAAAATTTAGATAAACTTTTGCAATTATTACAAAAAAATATTCCTGATAATTTCAACAAACTTCCGCCGCTTTTTGGCGATAAGGTCAAAACGGGAGATATGGTAGTGTTTGTAACCCCGATAGATACAGAAGCACCCGCTGGTCGTATGATTTTGCCTCAGGTGCAGGCAATTAGAGAGGCATTGGATTTTAACTGCGTGGCAGTTGTACTCAAAGAGACAGAAATTGAAAATTTTATGCATAATACAAGTATAGTGCCTGCATTGGTGATTACCGACAGCCAACTTTTTGGTAAAATTGATAAAATTATCTCTCCAAAAATTCCTTTAACAAGTTTCAGTATCTTACTGGCACGGCAAAAAGGCAATTTTGAAGCATATTTAAAAGGAACTCCGCATATCAATAAACTGCAAAATGGTGACCGCATTTTGGTGATGGAAAGTTGCACTCATCACAGCACTTGTGATGATATTGGACGCGTAAAAATTCCCCGTTGGCTGCAAGAATATACTGGTCGTAAGTTAGAATTTGACGTTTTGCCCGGCTTATCCGAACCGCCTCGTCCTATAAAAGAGTATGCTCTGGTTGTGCAATGCGGCGGCTGTATGATTACCCATAAACAACTGCTAAATCGCATACAGATTCCAATAAATGCAAATGTTCCAGTAACTAATTACGGAATGGCTATTGCATACATAAAAGGCAGTTGGAAAAGAAGTGTGGAATTGTTTTTAAGTAAATAAAAGAATAACCAATAATTAATTAAAAAATGTTAAAAATAAAAAAAACAGTAAGAAAAAATTTTTATACAGCACTTGGGCTGATAATATTTCACGTGATTTTGGGCTATTTTATTGGCAGAACAAAAATTGACGTTAATAGCAGCAATATAGATTATATTGTTAAAACCATTGTTATTCTATATGTTTTGCTATCTATCCCCTTAAATTTAAAACTATTTAACACAAATCTAAAAAAAATATCTACCATAGAAAACATAGAAATTAAGGCATTAAAATATATTAAAGCATCGCGTATCAGAATAATTTTGATACTTGTAGGATTGATTTCGGCAATTATGTGCTATTTTGTAATGAAAATGAATGATATGGCATATATGATTGCAATAGAGGTAATAATATTGTTTTTTTGCATACCAACAAACAAACGCATAGAGCAGGAATTAGACGCTATAAATTATAAAATATAATAATAAAACATAAAAAAAAACTTCACAATGAAAACAGATTATTGGAACGTAACAGACGAACAAGTAGTTGTAAAAACAGGAAAAAAAATTTCTGATTGGATTAAAATTTTAGACGACTTTAACGCAACAGAAAAAAAATCAAATGATGTTGTAACTCATTTGCAAGCCGAGTATGAAGTGCCAAAATATTGGGCAAGAACATTGACAACTCTTTATTTAAAAAAATGAAGAAAAATTTATTCATATTATCTGTAGTTTTTTTTCTTTTTATTAGTTGCCAAAAAGATAACAAAATAAGTCAAAATGCAGTACGAATGCAAAATTTTGTACAGAATATTGCATTATATTCCCACAAATTTAACCCAAATTTTATAATTATTCCGCAAAACGGAGTAGAATTGTCGTTTGTAAATACAAATATTGAAGAGGGTATAGCACCATATATCAATAATATAGATGGTATTGGCGTGGAAGAACTATTTTATAATGGCAATGTTGCCAAAGAGGATGAACGACTATATATGTTGCAAAAATTGAAAACAACACTAAAAATTATGGTATCCGACTTTGTACTGGATAATGCAAATATACAAGATGCAGTGCTAAAAAGTAAAAATGAGGGATTTATAAGTTTCCCTAGAAGTGCAGAAAATTATGATTATAGATTAATTCCAACAAATATAACTGACGAAAATAATTTTAATATTCAAAAATTGGCAGACGCAAAAAATTATTTATATCTAATAAATAGTGATAATTTTAGTGATAAACAGACAATGATAACGTCTATTGCGGCAACAAACTATGATATTATTATTATTGATTTGTTTTTTGATAAAACAGCATTTACGGCGGATGAAATTCAAAATCTTAAACTAAAAGCCAATGGCGGCAGCCGTTTAGTAATTGCATATATTAGCATTGGGTCGGCAGAAAATTATAGATATTATTGGCAAAAGGGATGGAAAATAGGAAATCCATCTTGGATTAAGAAAAAATATGAAGGTTACGATGATGAATTTTGGGTAGAATTTTGGAACCAAGAGTGGCAAAATATTATTTTTGGCAACGATAATTCATATCTAAAAAAAATAATTGACGCAAATTTTGATGGCGTATATTTAGATAACGTGGAGGCATATTATTTCCTTGAAAAAAATTATTAAACTATTTTAAAATAAATTAAAAATGAAAAAACTATTTATCACTCTCATCACTATTTTGCTGTGTATCAATGTTTTTGCACAGCAAAATTATTATTCACAAGCAGCCAAACTTATTGATAATGGTGAATATGAACAGGCAGTTAATTTGTTAACACAATCAATTGAAGCCCGCGAAAAGCCCGAATGGATACCATATTATTTGCGTGCAATCGCTTATGCAAATTCGGAAAAATTTACCTCTGCGCTTGACGATACCGAAAAAGCATTGCAGAAAATAAATCTCGATAATTTTGACAAAATAAATAAAATTTACACTATTTATTCACTTAGAGCATTAATTTTTAAATTAACTGAAAATTTTGACAACGCTATTTCTGAAATGTCTATTGCAATAAAATATGCACCAAGCAAGGATATTTTACAGAATTTAATATTGAAAAGAGCAAATTACTACTATGAAAATAGCAATTACAAATTGTCAATTAAGGATTATGAGAAGGTTTTAAAGCAAGATACCAAAAATTTAACTGCAAAATTATCTATTGTGCGCTCTATCGTTTCCGAGCAGGAAGAAAATTATTCTAATATAAAACCCATTAATACCTCTGCTCTAAAAAGAGCATTAACCCTTACAAACGAGATAATTGCATCAAAACCGGATTACGATATGGCTTATAAATTTAGAGTTCGTACTTATGCATTAATGAAAAAATATCCAGCGGCAATAAACGATGCATACGCTTTTCGCAACATCTTTAGCACCATTGTTGCTTCCGTAAGCGGCAATGATATTGTTAAATATGCCGAAAAATTGTTTTTTCAGTGTGTAAGTTTTGATACTATTGCAGGAGAAAAAATTCTTTTAGAAAAAATAGATAAAACACCCAATAATCCACTGCCATACTATCTTTTAGCATTGCTTTATGCAAATACCGATAACTATCAAAAAGGAATTGAGATGCTCACTCAGTCAATAAATAAAACAGATAGAGAACTAAACGAATTGCTTATTTTGCGTTCAAAATTTTACTATTCAAACAAGGACTACGACAATGCCTTAACCGATTTGCATATTGCAAAACAGCAAAATGATTCTAATGCATACATTTTTTATTTGGAAGGAACTTTTTATAATAAAATTGAAAATTGGAATGAGGCAGCCAAAAGTTTTGGCGAGGTTATACGCATAAAACCTAATATATCAGACGGTTACATTATGCGGTCAAATGCATATCAAAAATTGAAAAACTTTGACCTTGCCAAAGCAGACCTCGACTCTGCACTAAAACTTGATACAACAGACGTTGAAGTGCTTGTTCCATACGCATATTTTTATATGGAAAAAGGCGACAGAAAAGCATCAAACGAAGTTTATCAAAAAGTGCTGAATATTATTGATTCTATTGAGACGTACCCCAAATTTAATGACAGTTATTCGGCAATGATTTACAATAATATGGCTTATAACTACGTAAAACTTGGTGATTATGAACAGGCAGAAAAATACGTTGAAAAAGCATTGCAATTAGATGATGAGAGCGGCTATATTTGGGACACGCGCGGAGAATTGTATTTTTGGCAAAAAAAATATAAAGAGTGTATTTCGGATATGAATAAGGCAATAGAATTGAGAAAAGATAATGAAGATGAGCCAGCAAATTCATATTTCTATCGCGGCAGAGCAAAATTAGAACTCGGACAAACAGAAGATGGCAACGCAGACATTCAAAAAGCAGCCGACTTAAAACACAAAGAAGCAATTGAATTTGTTAAAACTAAAAACTAAAAGTTAAAAACTAAAAAAATATGAAGCAAGGAAAATCTATTTTACAAGATAAAAGTATAATTTTGCTGTTAGAATGGTAAAATTATGTTCTTTTTTGCAAGAAAATAAAAAAGAATATGTAATTAGCAAGCAAATAATCAGAAGTGGTACTTCAATTGGTGCAGCAATCAGAGAGGCAGAGTTTGCTCAAAACAATTTAGATTATATTCATAAATTCAGCATATCGCTAAAAGAGGCAAACGAAACTCTATATTGGTTAGAGTTACTGAAAGATACCGATTTTTTAAAAGAAGATTTATACGAAAGTTTAAATAGCGATTGTAAAGAGATAATAAGTATGTTAATATCAACGATAAAAACTCTAAAAAGCAAAAAATAACTTTTTAGTTTTTGGTTTTTAGTTTTTATCTTTTAGTTTTTAACTTTTAGTTTTTAGTTTAATTATTATGAATATTCACAAAATTTCTCCTGCGCCGATTACGATTGATGACGTAAAACGCATTATTTCAGAAAATTACAAACTCACTTTGAGCGATGAGGCAATTCACCGCATAAAACTTTGCCGCGATTATCTTGACAAAAAAATCGCAGAAAATTCCGAACCGATTTACGGAATTACAACGGGTTTTGGTTCGCTT